>ERZ791645.948-NODE-948-length-20885-cov-5.342487_pt1 | contig 20885 bp, 17 predicted proteins | sample MGYA00509939_ERZ791645 | MGnify/ENA primary metagenome ERZ791645 (study PRJEB30046, sample SAMN00715249) | human gut metagenome | study: EMG produced TPA metagenomics assembly of the A metagenome-wide association study of gut microbiota in type 2... | reverse complement strand
TCTCCCTTTGAAGTCTTCTTTGATACCCTGTTGCACTTAACTTGACAATCCAAGATTGGACTTTCTTTCGCCGCTGCGGCGGCGAAACTCTGCGAGGCTCCTGACAAGTCGTGCTTCGCTGTTTTTGAGGCTGTCAAATACTTTTTGACAGTCTTAAAAGTGCAGGATCTCGATCAGCAGCAGCCACGCCAGCCCGTAGTACGCGGTCACGGCGACGAGGTCGTTGACCGTCGTGATCAGCGGGCCGGAGGCCACGGCGGGGTCGACGCCGAGGCGCTTGAAGAGGATGGGCACGGTCGTGCCGATGATGCTCGAGAGCAGCATGGACACCAGCAGCGCCGTGCCGGTGCAAAACGACACCGAGAAGGCAAAGGCCGCGGCCGCGCCCTTCGCCGCCATCAGATACAGCCCGATCGCGCCGAAGGACAGTAGCCCCAGCAGCAGGCCGTTCATCAAGCCGACGCGCGCCTCCTTGCCCACAAGCGCGAGCTTCTGCCGGGGACTGACGTCCTCGTCCATCAGCACGCGGATGGTCACGGCCAGCGACTGCGTGCCGACGTTTCCGGCCATGTCCAGCACGAGCGACTGGAAGCAGATGATGACGGTCAGGTGCGTGACGACGCGCTCAAACAGCCCCACCACGCTCGAGACCACGAGCCCCAGCCCCAGCAGGATCACCAGCCACGGCAGACGCTTGGTCACGCTGCGGTGCAGCGGCTCCTCGAGATCTTCTCCGGCGGTCAGACCGCCGAGCTTTGCATAGTCGTCGCCGAGCTCGTCGGCCACGAGCTCCGCCACGACCTGCGCCGTCAGCGCGCCGCACAGGCGGTTGTCGGCGTTGAGCACGGGGATGGAGTCCTCGGAATAGGCGCGGATGCGCTCGACGCAGTCCTCGACCAGCTCGTCCGCGTAGACATAGGGGTAGGACGTCATGAGAATGTCGTCGAGTGCGGTGGTTTCGCGCGCGATGATCAGCTCCTTGAGGTCGATCGCGCCGACGAGCACGCCGTTTGCATCGACGGCGTAGAGCGTGGAGATGTTGTCGGTGTCGGCGGCCTGACGGATCAGCTCCTTCATCGCCTGACGCACGGTCATGTCGGCACGGATGCTGACAAAGTCGGTGGTCATGCGGCTGCCGATCTCGTCCTCGTCGAACGAGCTCAGAAACGACAGGTCGCGCCGGACGTCGTCCTCCATGAGGTCGACGAGCGCGCTGCGCTGCGCGCGTCCGAGCCCCTTGAGGTAGTCCGCCGCGGTCGACGGGTCGAGCAGTGGCAGGATCTCGAGCTTTTTGCGGATGCCCAGCTCCTCGAGATAGGTGGGCATATCGTCCTCGGTGTATTCGAGCACACCGGCCAGCGTCGGCGCGTCGAGCAGGGCATAGAGCCGGCAGCGCTCGTCCCGGCGCAGCAGCTCGAGCGCCTCGGCGATGTCGCGCTCGTGGTAATCCTCGAGCCTGTTTCTCAGCTGCCCGGGCGCAAGGTTGCCGCGCAGCAGCGCCGCGATCTCGCCCTTGTAGTCCGGGTGGCGGTCGCCGGGGGTGATCTCCGGCAGGATGTTGTTCTTTTCGGACATATCGTCTTCCTCCTTTGTGCAAAAGCTTCCGGGGTCGGAGGAAAACGGGTATAAAAATACCCCTGTACCGTTCCCTCGTTACCCCTTGGGTATGCAGCTCGGGAAGGACAGCGGGTCCGGTTGCGCAGCGAGGCCCTGTCAGAACACGAACAGCGCCTGCTGATCCCCTGCGTACCGGAGCACTCTGCCCCTACTGTGACCCTGACTGCAGCTGTCCATGTTCTCACCTCACTTGCGGTGTATTTGGTCTGAGACCGAGCTCATTATAGCATCGTGACCGGGAATGTCAATCCGCTTTTTGCACGGGGCTGGACATTTGTCCCGCGCCGTGCTATCATGGCGCATCCGGACGGAAAGGAACGAATGTTTTGATGGTCAACGTGCTTTTTATCTGCCACGGCAACATCTGCCGCAGCCCGATGGCGGAGTATATTTTTAAGGACATGGTGCAGCGGCAGGGGCTGGCGGAGCGGTTTTACATCGCCTCGGCGGCGACCAGCCGCGAGGAGATCGGCAACGACGTCTACCCGCCCGCACGCGCCGAGCTGCGCGCGCACGGCGTCCCCGTCGGTCACCGCGCCGCCGTGCAGGTCACGCCGCGCGACTACGACGCCTATGACTGGCTGCTGACGATGGACGAAAACAACGCGCGCAACCTCCGCCGCATCCTCCCGCACGACCCGGACGGCAAGATCCGTCCGCTGCTGTCGTTCGCGGGGGAGCAGCGCGGCATCGCCGACCCGTGGTACACCGATGATTTCGGCGCGGCGTATGCCGACATCGTGCGCGGCTGCACGGCGTTTCTGGAGCATCTGCGCCGCAGCGGCGATATTTAAAAGAATGACCGCCCCGTCCGGGGCGGTCATTCCTGTTTATGGCGAAATATCCGGGAGCGAAAGGCCAAGTCTTTCGGCTAGCCCGGCCAGATAGCGGACGTGGCCGTCATCCGCGCCGCGGATGGTGAAATATCCGGATTTGTCGGCCGTGATGTTCTGCCCGCGGCAGACCACCCGCTCCCCTTTTTGCAAATAAACCTGCTTGCCATGGACTTTGTCGTGCTGGTATGCACGCACAGCGTTCACATAGTATTGGGCGAACAGCGCCTGTGCTTTTTCCAAGTCGCCCAGATGGCCGCAGATCATTACTTCGTCGAGCAGGATCAGCTGTCGGCCCATCACATCGAAGTGCGGATAGTCACGCCGGTGTGCGAGGATCGCCTCCCGGGAGGACAGCACGTCATAGACAGGCAGCACCTTTGTCAGCACATCGGGCAGAATCTGATTCAGGAGCTGGGACGGCTGCTCTCGCAGGTCAAAGCACAGCTCCTGCCTGCCGTCAATGCTCCCGAGGCGGGAGCGCAGGGTGCAATTGTATTCGTGGTAATACCGCTTCAGCGGCGACGGGGAAAAGGTGCGCTCGTCGCATTCCGGTATGCGGATGCCGAGATTGACCCACATTTGCTGTGCGGAGCCCGCGGACGGCAAACCGCACTGGAAGTGGATGATCTGCGACAGGTCGCCGGAAACAAAGCGGTGCAGTGTCCGCCCATATTTCCGGAAGCCGAGCGGCCTGAGCTGCGTGTAGACGGCGGCCTCGATCTCGTCAATACACATGGCTGCTTCTGTTTTTTCGTTCATGTTCGTTCTCTCTGGCGAAATTGCACTTTCATTCAAAACCGCCCGAAAGGCTGTGCCCTCCGGGCGGCTTTGCGCACATGTTGCGGCAGTTATACCGTCCAGCGGCGGCGGTCAAAGAGCGCGAGCGTCATGGCGACGGCGGCGGCGAAAAACACCAGCGCCGGCCACGGCAGCCCCAGCACCCGCGGCAGCGGGGCGAGACACGTGATGGCCGCGCAAAACAGCAGCGAGCAGTCCAGCAGCGCGAAGATGAGCCGGCCCAGCAGCTTCGAGTGCGCGGCGCGCGCCGCGTCCGACCACGATTTTTTCACGTTCACGGTCAGCTGCCCGGCGTTGGCCTTGCCGAAAAACTCCGACAGCTGCGCCGGCAGCACCGTGAGCTTCTCGCCGGAGCGGGCGAGCTGCTGCGCAAGCGTTTTGACCTTCTTTTCAATGTGCTCGCGGCTCAGGGCGGTGTTTTTGACATACTCCGCCACGATCTCGATGACGTTTGCGTCCGGCGACACGCTCGTGAGCATGCCCTGAATGACGAGCAGGCTGCGCCCGAGCATCGTCAGCGAGCCGGGCACGGACACGCCGTATTCGTTGAGGATCTGCACGAACTCGTCCACCAGCACGCCCATGTCCATGTCGGCCATCGGCATGGCCTCATACTTGTGCAGGAAGATGCCGATGCGCTCGGCGAGCGCCTGCCGGTCGGGCATGCGCGTATATTGACCGAGCGAGAGCAGCGTGTCCGTGAGCGCGGGCACATCCTGCTCGTAGATCGTGCGGATGATGCCCATGTACAGCTCCGCCTCGCGCGGGCTGATGCGCCCCATCATGCCGAGGTCGAGCCAGACGATCTTCCCGTCCTGCACGCGGATGTTGCCGGGGTGCGGATCGGCGTGGAAGAAGCGGTAGACCGTGATCTGGCGGATATAGTTGTGCACGAGCTTGACGGCGATCTCGTTGAGGTCGTAGCCGTCGGCGCGCAGACCGGCGGCGTCGTCGATCTGGTGGCCGGCGATGTACTCCATGACGAGCACGTTTTTCGTGCACCACTTCGGGTATGTGGCCGGGCAGTCGGCGTAGGCCACGCCGTCGTTGAGCCGCTTGAATTCGGCGATGTTGTCCGCCTCGATCGTGAAGTCGAGCTCCTGCTGCACGGTGCGCCAGATCTCGTCGAGCACGGCGTGAAAGTCCAGCGCGCTTGCAAGCGGCGTGTACTTGAGCAGCACGGCGGCGCGCTTGAGCAGGCGCACGTCGCGGCTCATGATCTCATACAGGTCGGGGCGCTGCACCTTCACGACGACGCGCTGGCCGTCGGTGAGGGTCGCTGCGTGCACCTGCGCGATCGAGGCCGAGCCGAGCGGCCGGATGCCGATGTCGGAAAAGACCTCCTGCCACGGGCGGGCGTAGGCCTGCGTGAGGATGCGCTCCACCTCGGTCAGCGGCATGGGCGTCACGTCCGTGCGCAGCGTCTCGAGCGCGAGACAGTATTCTTTGGGCAGAATGTCCGAACGCATGGACAGAATTTGTCCGAATTTAACAAACGTCGGCCCGAGGTCCACGAAAATATCGCGCACCTTCTCCGGCGTCAGCCCCTGAACGAGGTGATGCTTTTGCAGTATGGCGACGATCTCGGCGAAGCGCTTGGCCTCGTCGAGCTGCGCGGCGGGGCCGGCCATCAGTCTGCTTCCTTCTTGGCCAGCAGCTTTTGCAGCAGCGCCTCGCGCTCGTCGGCGCTCATGGCGTCCACGTCCACGGCGGGCTTTTCGTCCGCGTCCTTGGCGGCGGCCTGCTTGCAGGTGCGCTTGAGCTCCTCGTTGAGCACGCGCCCCTTCTCCACGGTCACTTCGCCGCGTGCGACGCACTCATCGAGCAGCTTGCCGAGCTTTTCGCAGCCGAGGTCGGCCGCGCCCACGGAGGCGACGATCAGCTTGCGCAGATAGCTTTCAATAGAATCCATAATCTATACACTCCTTATCTTATCTTGTGCACTTTGCGGTATCGTATGCCCGGTCCCGGGCGGGGATCAAGAGTCGGCGCCGGCCGCGGCGGCCGCGTCGAGCAGCGCCATGACCCGGCGGTAAAACATACGTGTGCGCACGATGCCGGTGTTCATCACGCCGCCGATCGCGGCCAGATGGTCCAGCTTTTCGACCGGCAGCACCTGCCACACGCCGCGCTGCGGCGTCTGACCGGGCGCGAAGTCCGTGTGCGGCGCGCCGCCGGGACAGCGGGCGGAGACGGTGTTGACGAGCCCGTCGTTCGGCAGCCAGTCGGACGGCACGGCGCCGCCCGCGCGTCCCATCGCGGTCGAAAACGGCCAGAGCAGCGGCGTCATGGCCGTGTCGGGCTTCTGGTCATGCGTGAGCAGGCGCGGCAGCGTCCGGCAACAGGGGATGGAAAAATACCACGTGTCCGGCAGGGTCGCGATGCGCGCGTTGAGCGCGCGTGCGCCCGCGGGGCGCAGATCGTCAAAGGCGTTGTCGCCCGCCGGGAGCGGATTTTGCGCCAGCATACGCAGCGCCGCCGTCGTGAGCGGTTCGTCCGGGTCGCGGCGGATGCCGAACTGGTCGAGCCGGAAATCATATATGTCCTTGAATGCCGAGATGCCGAGCGCGCGCGCCGCGCCGAGAAACAGCGTCGAGAGCGCATTCGCAGCATCCGGCTGCACGTCGAGAAACGTCGACCCGTCGTGCGGCGCGGCGATGGCCACCAGCGCGTGCACCCAGCCGGTCCTGCCGCCGGTGAACAGCGGTGAGGGCGTCTCGCCTGCGGACTCGGCCGCCTGCACCTCCTCGGGGCAGCCGTGCGCGAGCAGCTGCATGAGCAGCCGCGCCGTCGTGCCGCCGAAGCTGTGCCCGACGAGATCGACGGGCTTGTCCGCGCCCCAGCCGGGCACGAGCGGCGCGGGATATGCCGTGCCGAAGCGTGCGTGACCGAAGCGCTGCGCGTGCGCGATGCCGTAGTCGGCCCTGCCGCCGGTGAGCGCGGCGTAGAGCTCGCACGCGCGGTCCCACGCGCTCGAGATGATGCCGACCGAGGCCGCGCGGCAGTCATACCCGCAGCGGTTGAGATAGCCGAGCACGTCGCCCGCCGCGAGCCCCCAGTAGGGCACGGCGCGGTAGAGCGCGTCCTGCGCGCCCCAGCCCAGCAGCCCGTGCACGAACACGGTCGGGTGCGCGCCGCGCCCGCCGGGCGGTGCGTCCGGCAGCAGGCATTCGCCCGCCTCCAGCGCCTGATGCAGCAGCTCCTGCGGTGTTTTCATGGCGCGCCTCCTTCCGGGAGAAAATCCTGTTCTTAATATAGCACACCGGCTGGAGAGCGTCAATGCTGCGCCGGACGGAAACAAAACGCCGAAAACAAAGCGGAGAGCGCAGCGAGAAATTGTGCGAAATGCTAAAAGTGAAGTTTTTTGCCAAATGCGCTTGACTTCAGCAGCTAAAAGCGCTAAAGTAGGCACATCTTCACTACAGGAGGCCGCAATCATGCGTCTGGTCCGATTTGCAAGCGCATATTCCTACTATTACTTTATCGAGGGTAATAGTCGTTTGTGCTGCGATCATACCAGAACCATCTGAGACTTCCCGGTCCGGTTTTGACAAGGCTGCACAGACGATTGTGCGGCTTTTTTCTTTGCCGGCAATGCATTAAGGAGGAAAAAAGATGAACATCAAAAAACTCACTGCTCTGCTCTGCGCCGTGGTCATGGTGCTGTCGCTGGCCGCCTGCGGCGGCAGCGGCGACAAGGCCGAGAATAAGCACTACACCGTCGGCATCTGCCAGCTTGTGCAGCACGACGCGCTCGACGCGGCCACCAAGGGCTTCCGCGATGCGATCACCGACGCGCTCGGCGCCGAGAACGTCACCTTCGACGAGCAGAACGCCGCCGGTGACACGCCCACCTGCGCCACCATCTGCAACGGCTTCGTGTCCAGCGGCGTGGATCTGATCCTTGCCAACGCGACCGGCGCGCTGCAGGCTGCGGCCGCCGCCACGAAGGACATCCCGATCCTCGGCACGGCCGTCACGGAGTACGGCGTCGCACTCGGCATCGACAACTTCTCCGGCACGGTCGGCGGCAACATCTCCGGCACGTCCGATCTGGCCCCGCTCGATCAGCAGGCGGCCATGATCACGGAGCTGTTCCCGGATGCCAAGAACGTCGGCATCATCTACTGCTCCGGCGAGCCGAACTCCGTCTACCAGGCGGACGTCGTCAAGGCCGCGCTTGAAAAGGCCGGCTGCACCGTCACCATCTACACCTTCGCCGATACGAACGACGTCGTCTCCGTCACCGGCACGGCGAGCGACGCCAACGACGTCCTCTACGTCCCGACCGACAACACCGCCGCCTCCTGCGCCGAGGCCATCAAGGGCGCTGCCACGAAGCCCATCGTCGCCGGCGAGGAGGGCATCTGCAAGGGCTGCGGCGTTGCGACGCTGTCCATCGACTACTACGAGCTCGGCCGCACCACCGGTGAGATGGCCGTGAAGATCCTCAAGGGCGAGGCCGACATCTCCACCATGGCCATCGAGTACTACCCGAACCCGGTCAAGAAGTACAACCCCGAGATGGCCAGCCTCTACAACGTCACCATTCCGAGCGACTACGAGGCCATCGGCTGATTTTCAACACGATTCCCGGCTCCCTGCCGCAGTTTCTGCGGCAGGGATACTCCACACTATGAGGTAATGATATGAATTCACTGGTTCTTGCGTCCCTGAGCCTGCCGAATCTGGTTTCGCGTCTGCCCGGCGGCGTTGCCCAGGGCATCATCTGGGGCATCATGGCGCTGGGCGTGTACATCACGTTCCGCCTGCTCGACGTCGCCGATCTGACGGTCGACGGGTCGTTCACCACCGGCGGCGCCGTGACGGTCGTGCTCATCGTCGCGGGCTGGCCGGCGTGGGCTGCGCTGCTGGTCGCCGTAGCTGCGGGTCTGCTCGCGGGCCTTGTAACCGGCCTGCTGCACACGAAGCTCGGCATCCCGGCCATCCTCGCCGGCATCCTGACGCAGTTTGCGCTCTACTCGATCAACCTGCGCATTATGAGCATGAAGGCCAACACCCCCGTCAACCCGGATAAGTACGACCTGTTTCTGACGCTGCGCAGCGTGCCCGGCGCGATCTGGAAGGGACTGCTGCTCGCGGCGGTGCTCATCGCGCTGCTGTACTGGTACTTCGGCACCGAGCAGGGCAGCGCCATCCGCGCCACCGGCGCCAACCCCGCCATGAGCCGCGCGCAGGGCATCAACATCGACGCCATGAAGGTGCTCGGCCTGTCGCTCTCCAACGGCATGGTCGCGCTCTCCGGCGGCCTGATGGCGCAGTATCAGGGCTTTGCCGACATCAACATGGGCCGCGGCGCGATCGTCATCGGCCTTGCCGCCGTCATCATCGGCGAGGTGCTGTGTGACGCCTTCTTCCGCAAGGGCTGCAACTTCTCGGTGCGTCTGGGCTTTGTCGTGCTCGGCGGCATCGTGTATTACCTCGTCATGGTGCTCATCCTCTGGCTCAAGCTCGACCCGAACGACCTTAAGCTCTTCACGGCCGTGATCGTGGCGGCGTTTCTGGCCGTGCCGTATCTCAAGGGACAGGCCAAGAGCTCGTTCCACCGTCTGAAGAAGGGAGGCAAGTGATATGCTGACACTGGACCATATCTCCAAGACCTTCAACCCCGGCACGATCAACGAAAAGCGGGCGCTCGACGGTCTGTCGCTGCACCTGAAGCCGGGCGATTTCGTGACCGTCATCGGCGGCAACGGCGCCGGAAAATCCACCATGCTCAACGCCGTCGCGGGCGTCTGGCCGGTGGACGACGGGCGCATCATCCTCGACGGCGTGGACGTGACCGCCATGCCGGAGTTTCGCCGCGCACAGTACATCGGCCGCGTGTTCCAGGACCCCATGATGGGCACGGCCGCGAACATGCAGATCGAGGAGAACCTCGCCCTCGCCGCGCGCCGCGGCAAAAAGCGCACCCTGCGCTGGGGCGTCACGAAGGCCGAGCGCGAGGAATACCACGAGCGGCTCAAGACCCTCGGCCTCGGGCTTGAGGATCGCATGACGGCGAAGGTCGGCCTGCTCTCTGGCGGCCAGCGTCAGGCGCTGACGCTGCTGATGGCCTCCCTGCAAAAGCCGAAGCTGCTGCTGCTCGACGAGCACACCGCGGCGCTCGACCCCGCGACGGCGGCCAAGGTGCTCGAGCTCTCGGACCGCATCGTGCGCGAAAACGAGCTGACCGCCATGATGATCACCCACAACATGAAAGACGCCATCGTGCACGGCAACCGCCTCATCATGATGAACGAGGGGCGCATCATCCTCGACATCGAGGGCGAGGAAAAGCAGCACCTGACCAAGCGCGACCTGCTCGACAAGTTCGCCGAGGTTGCGGGCATGCAGGTCGAATCCGACGAGGTGCTGCTGAGCTGATGCGTGCGCCTGCACGCGGGACATCTGAATATTCTGCCGCTCCGGCGCCGGTCGCGTACCGACGCCGGAGATTTTTTCTTCCGCCGGACAGAATTTCCGCCCGCACGGCAACTACCACGAAAACCACCAAATTTCGACCAGAAAGTTTGTGCAGTTTTTTTGCCGGAAAACACACACAAACCCCGAAAAGTATGATACCCTTTCCATGCGAATTTGTTATGTAAATTTGCTGTTTTGTTTTTGAGGTTCAGGAGGAGAAAGGTCCGTGGTTTTCAGCAGCCTGTCGTTTTTGTTTTGCTTCTTTCCGGCGTTCTTGCTGGTGTACTATCTGACACCGTCGCGACCGGCCGGCGCGCGCAATGCCGTGCTGCTGGTGGGAAGCAGCGTGTTTTATATCATCGGGCTGGACGGTCAGTGGGCGTATTTTGCGCTGCTGGCCGCATCGGTGCTGGTCAACTACGGGCTGGGTCTGGCCATCGTGCGCGACAAGCCGCGCGCGAAGCTGTGGCTCATCCTCGGCATCTGCTACAACTTCCTGTGGCTGTTCCTATTTAAATATCTCAACTTCGTGCTCACCGGTGTCAACGGTGCGCTCGGGCTCGTGTCCGGCGGCAAGGCGGCGATCCCTCTGCTGCGCTGGGCGCTGCCGGTCGGCATCAGCTTCTACACGTTCTCGGCGGTGGGCTATCTCATGGATGTCTACCGCGGCACGGTCGCGCCGGAGCGCTCGCTGCTCACGTTCGGCACGTACCTGACCATGTTCCCGAAGCTGGTCTCCGGCCCGATCGCGAGCTATACGGAGCTGCAGCCGGAGTTCGGCGCGCGCAATGTGTCGCTGCGTCAGGCGGTCGACGGGCTCAAGCTGTTCGTGTTCGGCATGGCGCTCAAGGTGCTGCTTGCAAACCAGCTCGGCGGCCTCTGGAGAGATGTGACCACCATCGGCTTCGAGAGCCTCTCGACACCGCTTGCGTGGATGGCCGCGTTCGCGTATTCGTTCCAGCTCTATTTTGACTTCTGGGGCTACTCGCTCATGGCCATCGGCATCGGCCGGATGCTGGGCTTCCACATCCCGGAGAACTTCCGCTGCCCGTATCTGGCGCTGAGCATGACGGAGTTCTGGCGGCGCTGGCACATCACGCTCGGCACGTGGTTCCGCGAGTATCTGTATATCCCGCTCGGCGGCAGCCGCTGCAGCCGCAAGCGCATGATCTTCAACCTCCTCGTCGTCTGGCTTGCGACCGGCCTCTGGCACGGCGCGCACCTGAACTTCCTGCTCTGGGGTCTGGGGCTGTTCGCGGTGCTGGTCGTGGAAAAGCTCTGGCTCAAGAAATATCTCGACCGCTGGCCGATACTCGGGCACCTGTACATGCTCGTGCTCATCCCGGTGTCGTGGGCGGTGTTCTCCGTGTCGGACTTCGGGCAGCTGGGTGCGTATTTCGGCCGCCTGTTCCCGCTGTTTTCGCGCACGGCGGCGGCCTACCCGCTCGATTTTCTCAAGTACGGCAAGACCTACGGCGTGTTTCTCATCCTCGGCCTGCTGTGCTCGACGTCGCTGCCGGCGTATCTGTACCGGCGGCTCAAGGGCACGTGGGTCGGCGCTGTCATTCTGGCCGTGCTGTTCTGGCTGTGCCTGTATTGCCTGAGCAAGGGCATGAACGACCCCTTTATGTACTTCCGATTCTAAGGAGCGTAAACGCATGAAACGCATCAAACCGCAACAATTTCTCATCCTGCTGCTGGTGGCCGCGCTCGCGGCGGCGCCGTTTCTCATCCGCGGCCTGATCGACCGCAGCGACACCGGCAAGGAGACGACCGCCACCGTCACCCCCACGCCGGAGACCACGGCCGAGCCCACGCCCACGCCCGAGCCGACCCCGCTGCAGTTTACGACTGTGGACGCGTCGTATTTTGACGACGCGCTCTTCATCGGCGACTCGCGCACCGTCGGCATCGCCGAATACGGCAACCTGAAAAACGCGACCTATTTCGCCGACGTCGGCCTCAATGTCTATGTCGCGCAGACGAAGGCCGTCGCCGTGAAAAACGTCGGCACGGTCACGCTGCCGCAGCTTTTGAGCCAGAAGACCTTCGGCAAGGTCTACATCATGCTCGGCATCAACGAGCTCGGCAACGATCTGGATGACATCACGGCGAAGTTCTCCGCCCTGATCGACACCGTGCGCGCCGCGCAGCCGAACGCCATCGTCTATGTCGAGGCGAACCTGCATGTCGGCCCGTCGCGCTCGAGCACGGACGCGACGTTCAATAACCCCCGCATCAACCGCCTCAATGAGAAGCTTGCCGCGCTGGCCGACGGGAAGGACATCTTCTACATCGACATCAACGAGGTGTTCGACGACGAAAACGGCAACCTGCGCGCCGATGCCAGCGGCGACAGCACCCATGTCTACGCAAAGTACGATCTGGACTGGTGCGACTGGCTGTGCACGAAGGCGATCGTCCGCTGAATAAAGAAAAGGCCAGCCGGAAATCATTCCGGCTGGCCTTTGCTGTGACCGTGCGGTCACTGTGCTCTCTCATGGTCTCTCTCGACGCGCGGGCGCATCAGCGCTTGATGATGTACCACACGAATCCGGCGCAGGCAAGAACCATACCGCCGCCGACTGCTGCAAAGATCATGTGTCTGCCTCCTTTCCCCCGAAAGCTCCGGCCGGTGTCCGGCCGGGGCAACAAAGTGACTTACCTTGAAGTTACTTCATTATAAGATGAACCCGCGCTAAGTTTCCGGAAAGGCGCAGCAAAAACGGCACGCCGTCGTTAAGAAGGCGGAAAGAAACGACCTTCCGCCGGAAAAGACGGTCGCACGCGGGCGCACATTGTGCTATGCTGAACGTGGGAGCAGAGACCAAACAACGAGAGGGACAAAGAGGGGTGCTTATGCAAAAAGTGAGCAAACGCGCGCCGCAGTGGCTGCGCGATCTGGGTGTTTTCATCCTTGTCATGGGCGGCGCGGTCGGCATCTGTATGCTGCTGTCGGCGTGCTATGACGACAACAATCCGTTTGCCACGTCGGTGTTCATTCTGGCGGTGGTGCTCATCTCGCGCTTTACCAACGGCTATCTGCCCGGCGTGCTGGCGGCGGCGGTCGGTGTGGTGGGCGTGAACTATCTGTTCACCTACCCGTTTCATGAGTTCAATCTCTCCATCGACGGCTACCCGCTGACGTTTGCGGTCATGCTGGTCGTGAGCGTGCTCGTGAGCACCCTCACCACGCAGATCAAGCGGCAGGAGCAGCTGCGCTACGAGGCGGAAAAGGACCGCATGCGCGCCAACCTCCTGCGCAGCGTCTCGCACGATATCCGCACGCCGCTCGCGGCGATCATGGGCCTGAGTGCAACGGTCGAGGAGGGCGAAACGCTCTCGGACGAGGGGCGCGGCATGGTCGAGGAGATCCGCCAGAACGCGCAGTGGCTGCTGCACCTGTCGGAGAACATCCTGTCCGTCACGCGCTTTAGCGAGGAGGGCGTCGTCATCGAGAAGTCGGATGAGGTCGTCGAGGAGATCGTCGGCAGCGCCATCCGGCGCTTTCGCAAAAACTGCGCCACAGACATCCCCATCACGGTCACGAAGCCGGAGGAGATTCTGCTCGTGCCGATGGATGCCACGCTCATTGAGCAGGTGCTGCTGAACCTGCTGGAAAACGTCGCCCGGCACAGCCCGTCGGCGACGGAGATCTTCATTGAGATCCGCGACGAGGGCAGCCGCGTCTGGCTGACCGTGGCGGACAACGGCGACGGCATCCCGCCGCAGCTGCTCGGTGTGCTCTTTGACGGCTATCTGCCGCTTGGCGCGGTGGAAGCGTCCGACCGCAGCCGGCACATGGGCATCGGCCTGAGCGTCTGCCGCGCGATCGTGCGCGCACACGGCGGGGAGATCTATGCAAGAAATCGAGTCGGCGGCGGCGCGGAATTTCGCTTCTGGCTGCCGGCGGAGGAGGAACACACATGATCCGCAACAAAATCATCATCGTCGAGGACGATCCCGGCATCAGCAAATATCTGCAGGCGGCGCTGCGCGGCCACGATTACGAGCCCATGCTCGCGACCGATGGCAAGACGGCGCTGGAGATGATCGCCTCGCACTGTCCGGATCTGCTGCTGCTGGATCTCGGCCTGCCGGATATGGACGGCAGCGAGATCATCCGCTCCGTCCGTTCGTGGAGCCGCATGCCGATCATCGTCATCTCGGCGCGCGGTGCGGAGCTCGATAAGGCCGCCGCGCTCGACATGGGGGCGGACGACTACCTCACCAAGCCCTTCGGCACGGTGGAGCTGCTGGCGCGCATCCGCACGGCGCTGCGCCACACGCGCACCGACGGCACGAGCGACGCGCTGGCCATGACGGGGGAGTACCGCGTGGGCGACCTGTGCGTGGACTACAACAAGCACCGCGTCTTTCTCGCCGGGGAGGACACGCACCTGACGCCGAACGAGTATAAGATCGTCGCCTTGCTCGGCCGCCACGCCGGACAGGTGCTCACCTATAAATCCATGATGAAAGAGCTCTGGGGTCCCGGCGTCGGCGGGGACAACAAGCTCCTGCGCGTGCACATGGCCAACATCCGCCGCAAGATCGAGCCGAACCCGGTCGAGCCGCAGTATATCTTCACCGAGGTCGGCGTCGGCTACCGCATGGCCGACAGCCACTGAGCCCATATCGAGACAAAAATCGCCCGGAGCTGCTGCTCCGGGCGGTTTGGTGTTTTGGGGTGCTTTAGTTTGCCGTGATCGTGATGCTGCGGGAGATGGACCGGGCCATATCGTTGCCGCCGAGGATGTAAGCGGTCTGGCGGTACGTGCCGGGCTCGGTGGGCGCCTTGCTGCTGATGTACAGCCTGTGCGTGTCCGTCGTGCCGACATAGCGGTAGTGCACGCCGTCCTGATTGTGGGCGGGGGTATCACCGCGCATGAGCGTGGCGCCGAGCGGGCTGCTTTCCAGCTCGCTGGTGGTGTAGGTCGTCTTGTCGTTGTTCCAGGTCAGGCTCGCGCCGCTGGCGCGCATCTTCACGACGAGCGTGCCCGTGCCGACGCCGGTCTTGTAGTTCGGGTTGGACGTGATCGCCGTCACGAGGTACATACCCGCGCGGTTCGGCGAGCCGATGGCCACGCGCGTGCTGTCAAACACGCCGGGGATCTTGTTGATCACCTTGAGCAGCTCCGTGAACGAGGAGATGTCGATGTTGAAGATCTTCAGGAACTTGGCGAGGTTATCGGTCGGGGCTTCGAGCTTCTGCAGCAGCGCGCGCAGCTCGCCGAGGGTCATGCCGTCGTTGAGGATGTCCGTGAGCGTCTTGCCGTAGAGGAGCTTGACGACCGGGTCGATCTTTTCCAGTGCCTCCGGGGAGAGGATGCTCTCCGGCAGCTGCAGGTAGACCGCGCCCTTGACGCTGCTGGTCACGCCGCTGTAGATCTTGAAGATGGTGAAGTCGTCCTCCGGCTTCGTGGTGACATACTGCTGCGTGGTCGGCTTCTCGTCATAGAAGATCGCGGCGGACTTGACGTGCACGCGCACGAACGCCTTGTTCACCGTGAGCGTACCCTCGACTGCGTCGCAGCCGAGATAGTCGGCCGTGGTCGGGAAGCTCGCGCGGATCTTCTGGTTTTCGCCGGCGCCGATGCTCGGCGCGGTGTAGTCGATGCCGAATTTCACCGTGCCGCCCGCGACCGGATACCAGTCATCGTGCGTCAGGAGATCGTGCTTGCTGTAGCCGGTGCCGTAGTACTTGATGACCATGCTCTGGGCAGCGGCCTCCTTGCTCACGGTGGTCTGCGACCAGTCGATGAGCTTGTCGAGGATCTGCATGCGCATGGCGGCGGCGTCCTTCGTGTAGCTGAGGGAGATGCCCTCCTTGAACACGATCTTCGCCTGCGTGCGTGCGTCTTTCAGCGTCACGGTGACGATGGTGTCCTCACCGTTCACGGTGAGCTTGACGTTGTACGTGCCGACGGTGATGGCATCGTGCCAATAAGCGCTGGCCCAGCCGCCTTCGAGCGGCGTGTAGTCTTCGAGGTACGGCCAGAGCTTTGCCTTCGACTCGTAGGTCACGGTCACGTCATTGACGTCCGTGCCGGGCAGGACGGCGGCGACGATGGCGGCGCGCAGCGCGTCAAAGTCGATCTTGCCGTCGGCGGTATAGGTCATGTTGAGCGTGTAGGTGCCGCTGTCGTCTTCGGTCGTGCCGGCCGCAGGGCTCAGCGCGGCATCCGGCGCGGTGCCGGGCTCGGTGTCCGGCGTCACGGACGGGGCTGCGGCGTCCGCCGCGGGAGAAGCCAGCTTCGTGAACGTGTAGACCGTGCTCGTCCCCTCAATGCGCACGGTGTAGCTCTGTGCGGCCGATTCACTGTTGAGCGCGGGATAGCTCGCGTTGAGGCGGTCGCGGAAGAAGCTTCCGGTGGTGTCAAAGCCGTTGACCGGCGTCCACTTGACGGCGTAGTCCGACAGGATGCTGGTCGCGCGGTACTCCCATTGCTGGCTGCCGACCTCGTCATAATTGCTCAGCAGGGTCTGGCTGAGCAGGTCGTTGACGTCTGCTCCGGCGGGGATGTAGGCCGCGCCGTCGTGGCCGGCCGGGACCGCACTCGCGGCGGAGACCGGCAGCTGGAATGCGGCGAGTTGGCCGAACAGCAGCACGGCCAGCAGCAGGGCAAGGATTCTGGTTGCGTGTTTGCGGGATGTCATTGCAAATGAACCTCCTATTCCGGTATTTCTGTGGGGTCGTGCCCGGGGTGGGAGCCCGGGCACAGCTGCATTATACGGTGCATTTCCGGCATTTTCAAGGCCTTTGGCAAAAATGTATCAAAAAGCTTAACATGTGTAAAAAATTCATGTGCATTTCTTGAATTGTGCGCCCAATGAAATGAAAAAACACCCGCCCGCATTTCGCGGACGAGTGTTCGGTGCGGCGGTTTTCACTTTCCCAGCGCGGCGTGCATTTTGCCGCAGATATCCTCCGTGAGCGCGTTGGTCGTGGTGGCCTTGACGGTCGCGGCGGGGATGACCTCGCGGATGCGCACATACACGTGCGAGCGCCGCCAGGGGACGTTGCGCGCGATGCGCTCCGTGCCCTCGACCGTACCGACCACGATGGGGACGCCGGCCTTCTGCGCGATCTTGAGCGAGCCCGCGTGCCACGGCAGCAGCTCGGCGCTTTTGCTGCGCGTGCCCTCGGGGTAGATGGCGAACTAGCACACGTGCGCGCGGATGAGATTGGCCGCGGCATTGATGGTGGTCAGGGCGTTGCGCGCGTTTTCGCGGTCGATCGGCAGAAAGCAGCACCGGCGCACGAACGGGCCGATGACGAACTTGCGCATATTCGACGGCTTGGACACGAACGCCAGCGGCCAGCGCCGCAGCACCCACCACTGCACCATGGGGTCAAAGTTCGAGCGGTGGTTGCTCACGAAGAGAAACTCCGAATCCGTCGGGACCTTTTCGAGCCCCTCGACGTGAATCTTAATGCGGCAGAGCGCAAGGATCCAGCCGTCGAGCGCCAGCGTCAGCGCAAGGTAAAACGGGCTGATGCGGTCATACATCCTGTTCGGCCCGGCAAAGAGCGAGCACACGAACATCAGCAGCACGTACACAAGGTTCGCCGCCACGAAGCAGCCGAGCAGCACGGGCAGCAGCCACCAGTAGCTGAGCGCGGGAGACAAAAAATAAATCACCGCAGTGCTGAGCACGGCGGGAACAAGCATCAGATAATAGAGCATGGCCGGACACCTTTCCACACGGGATGTGACGAAATCCTGTCAATAGTCATTGACGGCTGGGTATCACATCCATTATAATTACTGTACGGGACCGTGTCAATGAACGGGGTGTAAACTTGCGCGGATCTCGAAATTTTTCGATCAGAGATAGGAAGGATAATGAGATGATCGTATTGAAATGGTTATTCCCGGTGTTTTTGGCGGCGCTCGCCGTCGTGCACCTCGTCAGCTGCTGGCGCGGCGATGACGATCTGCGCAAGCCGACGAAGGTCGCGCTGATGCCAGTTGTCGCGCTGACGTACCTCGCCTTTGCCAACACGCCGTCGCTTTGGGTGGTCGCCGGCCTGCTGTTCGGCTGCCTGGGTGACCTGTTTCTGCTGCGGCCGCTGCAGAAGCATTTCTTCGCCCTCGGCACGGCGTCGTTCTTCCTCGGCCACGTGTGCTACCTTGTGCACATCTACACGACCTATGCCGTGCATGTGCGCTGGTTCTGGATCGTGCTCGTGTGCGCGGCCTATGCCGCGGGCATCGTGGTCGTCTATAAGGGCAGCCGCAGGAGCATCCCGCGCGCCCTGCGTCCGCTGGCGCTGGCGTACATGGTCATGCTCTGCACGCTGAGCATCAGCGTGTTCCTGCCGCTGGTGACGGCGTTCACGTGGGGCAAGCTCGCGTCGTTTCTCGGCGCGTTGTTCTTCCTCGCGTCCGACGGCGTGCTGTGCGACATGCTCTTCATCAAGAAGGCCGAGCCGACCAAGCAGAACTTCGCCGTCATGGGCACGTACATCCTTGCGCAGGTGCTGCTGACCATGGGCTTTGCATTCTGAGCCGGCGCAAATCATTGAAAAAACGGGGCGCTCCGGTCGCGAGTGTCCCGTTTTTTGTACAGTCGTGGAAAATAATTTAAAAAACTGTTAGAACCGCTTTACATTTGTCGGAAAAAGCAATACAATCTGTAACATTACCAATGGTCTCAAGGGGGAAGAGAGCATTATGAAAGCAAATGAAAGGGACAGCAGGACAGAGCAGGAGCGGTTCATCGACCGCATGCTCAAGGAGATCCTCGGCGGGCAGCGCAATCCGGGCGACCGGCTGCCCACGGAGAGCGAACTGGCCGCGCAGTACGACCTGCGCAAGACGAACGTACACCTTGCCCTGAAAGAGCTGGAGCGGCTCGGCTTTCTGGAGATCGTGCCGCGCCACGCGACGTACGTCGCACCCTATTGGGAGCGGGCAAATCTGGAGACGCTGGCGGTCATCATGACGCACGGCGTCACGCCGCATCCGGAGCTGGTGGACGCGTTTCTGGAGCTGCGCGAAATGGTCGCGCTCGGCTGGTTCCGCTGGGCAGGACGCCGCCCGAACGCGGCGCAGATGCAAAAGCTGTACGGTCTGCTCGCGCAGATGGACGCCATCGCCTACGTGCCCGACGGCGACAAGGCGGCGTTTCTGGAACTGCTCAATGCGTTTCTGGTGTGCATGTTCCGCGAGTCGGACAACATGATCTTTCGCGTCATGCTGCGTTCGACGCGCGAGCTTGCACACGTGGCGTACTACATGGTGGCCTACACGCTCGATATGCAGGAGCTGTGCAGGGTCTACCGCGCGGTGCTTGACGGACTGACGGACGGATGCGTGCCCGAGGCGATCGCCTGCTGGAGCGCGTGGAGCGACCGGGTCACGCTGCGCTACCGCGAGGTGCTCGAGCAGCTGCAGAGCGCATGACCGGCCGCTGCCCCGGCGGGACAAAATGTCCCGCCGGGGCAATCGTTTTTTTCGCGCCGCGGTTGCGTGCGGCGTGCAGACGTGCTAAAATCAGGTAACAATACCGAAAGGGAGTGAGCCCGTGAAGCTGACATTTATCCGCGCCGACCACGAGGTGACCGGCAGCTGCACCCTGCTCGAGATCGGCGGGCATTACGGCCTGATCGACTGCGGCATGCAGCAGGGGCGCGACCAGTTTGAGAACATCGACATCCCCGTCCCGGCGGCGCAGATCGAGTTCGTGCTCGTCACGCACGCGCACATGGACCACACCGGCCACCTGCCGCTGCTGTATAAGCAGGGCTTTCGCGGCACGGTCTACGCAACGGAGGCGACGTGCGACCTGTGCGGCATCATGCTGCGCGACTCGGCGCACATCCAGATGTCCGAGGCCGAGTGGCGGGGGCGCAAGGCCGCCCGCGCCGGCCGCGCCGCGCCCGAGCCGCTCTATACGCTCGAGGATGCCGAGGGCGTGCTCACGCTGCTGCGCCCGTGCGCCTACGGGCAGCGCGTGCAGGTCGGGGAGAACATCATCATCCGCTTCACGGACGTCGGCCACCTGCTCGGCAGCGCGTGCATCGAGGCGTGGCTCACCGAGGGCGATGTGGAAAAGAAGATCGTCTTTTCCGGCGACATCGGCAACGTGAATCAGCCGCTCCTGCGCGACCCGCAGACCGTCTCGGGCGCGGACTACGTGCTCATCGAGTCGACCTATGGCGACCGCAGCCACGGTGAACGGCCGGATTATCTCGGCGCGCTCGCCGACTGCATCCAGCGCACGCTCGACCGCGGCGGCAACGTCGTCATCCCGTCGTTCGCCGTCGGCCGCACGCAGGAGCTGCTGTATTTCATCCGCCAGATCAAGGACGCCGGCATGGTGCACGGCCATCCGCACTTTCCCGTGTATGTCGACAGCCCGCTCGCAAACGAGGCCACGCGCGTCTTTTTGCAGACCGACACGAGCTTTCTCGACGACGAGGCGCGCGCGCTCATCCGCAGCGGCGTGAATCCGCTGTATTTTGACGACCTGCACACCGCCGTCTCCAAAGAGGACTCCATGGCGCTCAACAACGACCGGACGCCCAAGGTCATCCTCTCCTCGAGCGGCATGTGCGATGCCGGACGCATCCGCCACCACCTGAAGTATAACCTCTGGCGGCCGGAGTGCACCGTGCTCTTCGTGGGCTATCAGGCGGTGGGCACGCTCGGGCGCAAGCTCAACGACGGGGAAAAGACCGTGAAGATCTTCGGCGACGAGATCGCCGTGCACGCCGAGATCACCGTGCTGCCCGGCGTGAGCGGTCACGCGGACAAGGCCGGGCTGCTGCGCTGGCTCAACGCCATGGAGCAAAAGCCCGCGCATGTGTTCGTCAACCACGGCGACGACGATGCGTGCACGGCGTTTTCCGCCTGCCTGCGCGACGAGTACGGCTACGATGCCGACGCGCCCTACAGCGGCAGCGCGTTTGACCTTGCCGCCGGTGTGTATACGGTCGTTGCGCCGCCGCGCCCCATCCGGCACGACGAGCAGCGGCAGGCCGCCGCCGCCGGAAAGCGCCGCGAGAGTGCGGCCTTCGAGCGGCTCAAGCGCGCGCTCGGCGAGCTCACGGCGCTCGTGCGCCGCTGCGCCGGCTGCCCGAACAAGGGGCTCAACGCCTTTGCCGAGGAGCTCGAGCGCCTCACCGCCCGCTGGCGCGACCGCATTGCGCCGTAACACACCATATAATAATGCAGCAACGCCCTGCCGGATGCAGCG
>ERZ791645.938-NODE-938-length-21029-cov-5.108801_pt1 | contig 21029 bp, 33 predicted proteins | sample MGYA00509939_ERZ791645 | MGnify/ENA primary metagenome ERZ791645 (study PRJEB30046, sample SAMN00715249) | human gut metagenome | study: EMG produced TPA metagenomics assembly of the A metagenome-wide association study of gut microbiota in type 2... | reverse complement strand
ATATAATAAGAATTCCTATAATATATTTATTACTTCCTGTTACCAAATCATTATAAATTGAATATGCATTATAAAATATTCCCATAATTACAGAAGAAACCGAAAAAAACAATGAATAATTAGCTAAACTTTTTTCTTTAAAATTCTTATGTTTTTCTATCTCGGCTCTTAATTGTAATATTTTGTCATAATCATTTCCAATATAATTTTTTAATTTTTTTCTAACACTTTCAATATCATATCCTTCATTTTCCTTTTCGAGTTCATCGCACATTTCAATTAATTTATCCATATATTTCTCCATTTCATAATAATATTATATAGTTTATCACATAAATTTATCATTTTAAATTTTTTAATCGATTTATTTTCAATATTCAATTTTCAATGTACATTTACCACCTAATATGAAAGTCTAATTTCATTGGCAATTTCGACCTCTAAAACGCCCTATTTACAAGGGTTTCAGCAATTGAGATTTTCAAAATTCAGCATTTTACTTCACAATCTGCATAAAACTAGGCTTATTGCTCATTTTTGCGATTTCTCCACTCTGATTATCAATCAACAAACCATTTTCTCTGTCTATCGTATATGTACCGATTCCATTATCTTCACAAAACTTTTCAGCAATACCAACACCAGTCTGTTGTTTATACATAGCACTCATACAGCTCATATAGAATACCGTAAACTCTCTCAAATCTCTGTTCTCATAATCCCACATGAGATCGAATACACCATCGCGACCAACTGCACTATCAAGACCTTTTTCCTTCAGAACATCCATTGTGAAAAAGTAATCCTTGTAGCCCCATTTATCGCCATCATAGGTTTTATCTATCGGGAATATCTTAATCAGATTTTTCAGCTTGATACGACCTATGATACCAAACAGAACATCTATCAGATTAAAGGAATTCTCCTTGACTGCAAATGGTGTATTATAGCTTGAATCCAATCTCTGATTTTCACGCTCAATATCTGCAACATATTTGATATATTTTACACCACATAAAGCTACTTTCATCAATTCATCCTGTGACCAATCATCTAAACTCTTGTACTTTTGAAACATACTGCTAACTGTGTTGTGATACTGTCTGTTCCATACGTCATGTAAAGCAATCGCCCTTGTTAGTCTGTTCAGTTCGGCTGTGTCTTTGTTTCCTATTGTTACTGTAAATTTATCCATATATTGTATATTCTCTTTCTGAATCACATGTGGGTGGGGGAAATTATTCGTCCCCCCACAATTAAGTAATGTCTGCTTTCTTTCTCTAAATTTTTTATTTTCCTCATCCATATTATGTTTTCTAGTATCAATATACTGCTTTCGTTTAATCTCCTTTTGAATGACCTTACATACAACTTTATTCATCAAATTATCATCTTCTTCAAAATATGTATGTGCATTTACAGCTATATTATCAAACTGCAATGGATACTCTCTCTCAATCTGAGGATAGTCACTTTTCTTATTTAACCAATACAGTTTATATGTCATTAAATAAACTTCTTTCTTTTTTACAACTCCATTTTCTCTGTATGACTGCCTCATTGAGATTTCATATTTTTTATCTCTGTATCTTGCAACGATATACATAATTTAATCACTCACCACGTTTCAACTTTTCCTTCAATTCTTGTCGATCTTGCCTCACAATTCTTTCTACTATTCTTGATGTGAGTTTTTGAGTTTTAGCTAACTCACATATCTCAATAGCCATATTTATAATGTATTGCTCTGCTTCTTCATTTGTAAAAAACTCTTCTAACATTTTTTCAGTTCTTCCTAATTCTGTGAAAACAGTTTCTTTCATATAGACATCGTCTTTATATAAAAACGAGAAATTATCTATGGGATGTTCGGTATTATATCTTATTATTGGCATTACCGAACACATCTGATAATAATGATTTTGCAAATGTCTTTTATTTGCTTTTGTTCCAGAATATACTTGTTTTAATTTTAACATCATTCTTGGATCTATTTTTTGTGGTCTTCCTACTTTTCTTTTTTCTTCATTATCATTATTTTGGTAACCGTTACCTAAATTATTATCCATATATTATATATTCTCCTTCTGAAATTTACCGACCACGATTTCGTGGGAAGTGCATTGTGTGCATATCTGAATAGAATTCCCAAATTGGGATTCCTACTTTCGTTTTGGTAAATTTACCGTAACCTTTATCCAACTTTACCAAATTTGGTAAACATGATTAGTCCATGATGGTCTTTCTAAGTTATATCAAATTAAAAACTTTTTTCATTTGATAGCACATGTCCAATTTGGGCTTGTGCTTTTCTATCACTTACTACAATTTCGTGGAAGTATTTTAGCAAAAGTAAAAAGTTTTTCCTTTTGCCGTTTAGAATTATTCAGAATTGCCAAGTCCGAAAGTTTCGGATTTGAATCATTAGTTGTGACAAGATGATACAACCAAACGCCCTGTGTCCAAATGGACACACCTTGATTCGTCCATTATGCTCTAATCTGAGTCGGTAAATCGCCTTGTCAGGTCTGATTGAACCTTGCATAAGGTGAGGTTCTGGATGTACCTCTCCTGAAAGTTTCGGTAGTTAGGATGCGAATTTTTTTCGTATCCTTCACAATGACTTAGCATCAAATGGCTCTAAGTGAAACAGTTTCCACTTACGCAATCTTCTTATTCCTTGCACCATAAACCAATGCATCCTCTTTTCCTTCTACACAATCAGCAGTTACAACAATTTTCTTTGCACTTGCCATATCAGGAACATCAAACATAACCTTCTGCATAGCTGATTCAATGATACTTCTAAGACCTCTTGCACCTGTTTTCTTCTTAATAGCCATTTCAGCAATCTTCTTTAATGCTTCGTCCTCAAACTCCAGTTTCACACCATCCATTGATAGCAACTCCTGGTACTGCTTTGTGATAGCGTTCTTAGGCTCTGTGAGAATGTATACTAAATCGTCCTCCGATAACGGATTGAGTGCTGTAATAATAGGAAGTCTGCCTATAAGTTCTGGCATAAGTCCATACTTTACAAGATCGTGCTGTTCAACCTTTGACAAATCGGCAACTGATTCTTTCTTATCGGAAACATTAGCACCAAATCCAATAGCATTATGCGTCTCTTCTTTGCCGATAATCTTATCAATTCCGTCAAAAGCTCCACCACAAATAAAAAGTATATTAGATGTATCAATTTTCACTGTCTCGCCCTGTGGATGTTTCCTACTTCCTGTTACTGGTACTTCTGATACTGTACCCTCAATAATTTTAAGTAATGCTTGCTGAACTCCCTCACCAGATACATCACGAGTGATTGACATATTTTCGCCTTTACGAGAAATCTTATCTATCTCATCAATATAGATAATTCCTCTCTGTGCTGATTCAATGTCATAATTTGCATTCTGTAAGAGTGTTCTTAACATGACCTCTACATCGTCACCAACATAACCAGCTTCAGTAAGTGTTGTAGCATCAGCAATAGCAAATGGCACACCTAAGAATTTAGCAAGTGACTGTGCAAGATATGTCTTACCACTCCCGGTTGAACCAATCATTAAAATGTTGGATTTCTGTATTTCAACATCAGATTTTTTATTTTGCTTTAATCTCTTATAGTGATTGTAGACCGCAACTGCAAGTGTTCTTTTTGCTTCATCCTGTCCAATCACATACTGATCCAAATGTGCTTTTATCTGTGAAGGTGTAGCCAACTGCATATTATTTGTGATAGATTCCTCTTCCTCATCATTGAGTAAATCACTTGCTATAGATATACAGCTATCACAGATGTAACCATACTCACCTTTGATTAACTTATTTACTTCATTTACGGATTTACCGCACATATAACAAAACTGATTATTTTTATTTGCCATTATAAAATCCTTTATACACTAATAATTGGTTCCGTTAAGTTCATCAATTCTCGATTTTACCGAATACAACATCTTGTTCAATAAATCTCTTTTAAATTTATCATCCAATTCTGCCTTATCAACTCTGCTCATAAGAGCATCAAATGACTTACACAATTTGTCATAGTCGATTGTAGGCTTATTGCTTTTGATATTTAATTCTCGTCTAACACGTTCCTGTGCTTTCCTTCCTCTTACTGTTTTGTCAGCACGAGTATGTAATTTATTTGGTGATACAGTTAATTGTTCACCCTTTTTATTTACAAGTACAGCCTTCCTATCCTCTGTAATCGCAATAAGTTCACCATAGGTATAACTTGTTGGATTGTATTTTGCTGGCATATAATATGTTCTTCCTATTTTCAAATTTTCTACTTTCATATTAAATATTCTCCTTCTTCTATCTGATTTTATTTGCAGACGTTCGTAAGAACGGATGCAAGGGCATGAGCTTCGTAAGAAGCGAAATGACCAACTGTTTGTGATATAATATATTAGTGGGAACATCCCACACCCTGTTAGTCTGCCATCTTATCTTGCGAAACAAGTTCGCAAGATAATCTGTCAGCCTTTTTCGTTGATATGTCCTGTCAGTTGCTTACGCAACATGCCAGTCCAATCAAGCGAAAATCATTATCAGTTGTAACTTTATTTATTTTTCTATTTTCATTTTGGGTGGGTTTTCCTAATATAATATATTAGAGAATCCCCCCTAAAAATTTATACAATCATGTAATAACCTCTTTTATCAGTTTTCATATCATCAAATAACTTTTTTATTGTCTGATTATCTTTTCTAGTATTTTTGAATGAATCATTATTCATCCCTGTATCTTGTAATAATTCATTTAACTTAAATACTTTTCCAGATTTTTGTTTATCACACCATTCTATAATCTTTTGTGCATTTGTCATTTTCTTTCCTTCTGGTGGCTTTCTATCCCTGATTTTTTCAATTAGTAATTCTTCGGGAGTATCTTCATATTCAAATATTGTTCCATAGGGTTTATATCTTTCTTCGATCATTGAAGATAACTCACTGTACAGTGAATCATTAGAATTGTAGAAAGTCCAGATATGAACTGTTTCTGTATTGCTATAATTTCTGATTGCCAATCTGAATATATTCTGTTCAAAATCAGCTAACATACATCTAAGCATGACGGATGTTATAATGCTTTCGTATTCCTTGTTATGATTTTTACTTAATGCACTAAAAAAATCCAGTGATTCTTCTTCTGACATATCCATAAGCTGCCTGTATGTTTCCATATGACAACCGCAATATATAAAGAAATATGCCATGTTAGGAAATCTGTTCATTCCAATGTGTGCCATTCTGTATAAATCCTTGAAGTCATTGAATCCTTTAAGGTTTCCAAAATAACCTACATTGTCAAATTCCTTTTGAAATCGTCTTAGCAAATCACTATATACTACTATTAAAATTTCACGTTGCTTTCCTATGCCATGTTTTAATTTATTTTTCAAGTATTTAATGATGGTATTTGAGGTTGTGATTGCTCTTTTATTTCCTTTACACATTACATTTTTGCTAGTGGAAATCTGAACATTTGTTATTAACATATTCAAAGGTTTATTATACTTTTCTCCTGTTACAATCTCCACATAATCAAGGTCATATCTCGGATCAATATCTGCTGTAGCATCAAATACAAAAAACTTCTTATCTTGTCCTAAAAAGAAATGATTCCTATTATCTACGACCAGCACAAATGAGCGTTCATAGTTTCCATATTTTTTCTTTACAGAATTAAATATTGCTCCATTCTTAGCAATCTCCTTTAAGCATTGCATATCTTTCCATATGCAATTATACTGTTTTGTCAAAGACTCTATATTGTCTTGTAATACCGAAAAAAGTAAATCATCATTTGGTGTTATACTGGAATATCGTGTATCTTTCCAATATATAGTAACATTAGAATCCTTCAGTAGTTTTTCCTTCTCGTCCATCTGTTCAAGCAGTCTATCCTTAAATGCCTTATACTCTCTTATTACAAACTCCTTGTCCTTAACTTCATCGGACAGCCCTTTGTATAATGCCGCCTCGATTCTGGACAAGTTATCGCTGTCGATTGTGACAGTTTCTGAAAATTGTGGGCTTTCATCAAAGATAACAATATCTCTTTTTAATGTTTCTCCATTATAAGTAAACGAGAAAAGTTGTTCTCTGATATTATCTCCCAACATGAAATAACGCTGTGTAGAAAGTAGAACTATTGGCTTATAATGTTGCTTGATAAGTTGCTCCTTAAATGGTTCATCTGATCTCAGTACAATGACACTTTTTTCAAATTCCTTATAGTGGTATTCAATGCCCCACTCTTTGAAAATTTCCCCCCAATACTTTTCTGCTTCTATTCTGTCTTTATTAGTACTGGACAGCTCCTCTAATCTCTTAATTGAATCCGTTATAACTAATAATCCTTGAGGTCTATGCCGTCCACCATAAAAACTATCTCCAATGCAGCAATGCATAAATGTATGAATAAACGTTGATTTTCCTATGCCGCATCTATTAGCAAAACAAGTAACTTTACTTGTATCTCGGTTGGTTGTGATTATTTCAAATGTGTCTTTAAAAAATTGCATTTGCTTTTCGTCAAATCCATACTCAGGAAGGTATGTTTCAAAATCATCCCATGTTAATTTAGTTTTTTCTCTATTCTGCTTGCCATTTGCCATACACTCACACTCTCTTTCTGTACTTCATCATAGTGTCGTGTAAAGCTGGCGAATCTTCAAATAAGAAAACCTTTAACTTATCATCTTTTTCTGAATCCTCAACTTTTAAAATCTTAAATCCGTTATTACAAAGCCAATTTGTCATTGCAAGTGATCTGACTATGTACATATTCATCTTATTAGTTCCTTTGTAAATAGTTTATCCCTCCGATCTTAAATACCATATCTTTCTTCGTTCCATCTGTCACACTGCTGCTTTGCCGATTCATAATCTGCAAATATCCGATTTTCCTTTACTTTTCCATGATTTTCAATGTTATAGCATAGTTCATCTTCTCCATACAATTTGTGCGTATAGAATATGCACAACACTTTTAATGGCTTGTCTTTCTTTGATTTCACAACCCACTTGAATCTTTTCTTCTTGCCGTTTGTATAACATTTACGACCTACCAAATGTACTTCCTGCCCCACATCAAATTTATTGTCAATCTGAATCATTTTTTTACACCTCTCTTTCAATTTAATGTAGGCACACCACCATAAAGGTAATGTGTCTGTGATTCCGTACTATAGGTAGTCAGCGTCTTCACTGATAATTATTTTGTTTTAATAAAAAGGGGATTTGTAAATACGTTCTGAATTGTAACTATTCGCTTCAATTTATACAAACAAAGCATCAAAAATTTTTTCCTTTAACTGTTTTTTGACCTTATCACTTGCAACACCATTTTTAATATATCACAGGAGTTTTTTTATCGATTTTCTCATCATTTCCAACTGTTCCATTCTCCCAATATGCTGGGGATTTGCTGGAGATTAGACATTTCATTTATATGAATATTTATTTTTCTTGACATTTAAGAAAATGGCTGTATAATTAAATTAAAAAACCATAATTTTACAACAATCAAAATAAAACCAAATCAGAAAATAAATCAACTAAAACTAATTCAATACAACACTTTATTTTTATTACTTCTTTTAATATTTGTAACCGTCAACCTTACACCAATTTTCTGAAAGGTGGTGCTTCTTATGGGAGCAATTTTGGGAGTTGTTTTTGCACTGACTTTATCAGCTATGGTTATTATTAGCATTATAACCATTTTGCATAAATGCTTAAATGATAAACGACATGATGTAAAAATAAGGACAAAATACTTTGATATTGAGATAACTCAACATGATTAATGATATTAGGCAGCCGATAATCGGTTGCCTTTTTATTTTATTTTCGTCATAATTACTTCAATTAATATGTATTCATAAATAACCTCTTTTTCTTCTATATATAAGACAGAAATGAGAAAGTATCTCATGAATTCCTTTATCAGTCCAACCGGCTGACCTCTACTATATTGTTCTCTCTTTATGCTGACCATTTTTCGTCAAAGTTCTCATATAACTGTTTTGTGGCAGTTTCCATATCCACACCATCACTAAGCTGCAAAGTTACGTCTATATCGTCATAGCAGTAACAACTTGCTTTTCCGATTGCAATATGCAACTTATCTTCTGCAAATCTATCAATCAGCTTGTCAAAACAATCTGAACAAATATCTAAATCAAGCATTTTTCCATGTGATGTTTAATATACCATCAGATACTTCCTCGCCATGCGAACATGTAGCATCCTTAACATTCTTAAACAGGGTGTATGATACTGATTCAGCACATGTATGTCCTTTTTCATCCTCTTCCGATGGTATAAAGCTCCATGTTCTTATGTCGTATTCATGTCCATCTATATTCAGAAAAATATTTCTGTTCCACTCTATATCATCAATGATAATCTCCGAACATTTCAGCTTTGCTTTTGTGACAACAGCTTTTACAAACTCCTCAAGCCACTCTTTGTCAGTTGCGTTGTTTGTAATTTCAAGATAATTCTGATCTGTAAAATCGCAACCAAGAGCCGAACTAGCGATAACTCTGCCATCCCATTCAACACCATCGAATGCAGATTCTTTGTCCTTGTAGTAGAATACTGATTCTGCTTTAATAGGTACTTCGCAAGCATACTCTATTACCATATAATCATAGTAACCATCAGAATACGGCAGATCCTTTTCTTTGCAGGTCTTGATAAATTTATTCAATATCTCGTCTGATTCCTTAAACTTATCAAGCTCAAGTACTACCTCATAATCTGGTGCTGTGTTTGTTTCATTGTCAATAAATCTTAATAATCTATACATGTGATTCTCCTTCCTGTACAGGCAGAATAAGCTAAATGCTTGCAATTTCTTTTAACAATCGAACAGATTGACCGCTTTATATTATATTGTTCTCTCTTTAGTTACTTATTTTGTTATACTTGCAACCAATCTATCACGCATGGTTGATTTTGGTTTCTGTGGTTTTTCGACTGGTTTAGTCGCTAAAAAGTTAATGTTCATATCCATTGATAAATCATCATCTTCCATGACCTTTTTAACTCTGTCTTGCTCCGCTTTGATTGATTCAGCCAACTTATTAATAAAGGTTTTTGGGAATGATAGACCTGCTAAATAAAGCACTGTATCCTCTGTCTTACCATACCCACAATAGTAATCAATCGGCTCACCGACAACATTAATAACATCTGCAACATCAATAGTATCTTTTGTATCTGGCTGTGATAAGCCGATATATTTGACTCGCTTATTAGGTTCAAGTGGCACATAGATTCCTTCATTAATAGTAGAAAGTAAATCTTCCTTGGTTCCTGTAGCTTTATGGATCATTGCTATACCAGGAGTCTCTAACAATTTTTTCTGCTCTGCTATGTCAATCACACCTCTAATCGAAGTATTATTTGCCACATTAATATAGGCTTCAAACAAATTTGCAAAGCTACGATTGATTGAGAACTTGTCCTCTCTCTGATTGTTGTCGAGTATAAAGATAGAGCATAACTCGTTCTTTATCTCTATAATTTCTGATAAAGCCTCATATGTGTTGATTCTAGCTTGCAATGATTCATTCATTGAAGGAAGTATAATAACAAGACCAACTTTCTTGTTTGGATTTTCAGCTATTACAGATGCTAAAAATGTTCCAAGCCCCGAACCTGTACCGCCTGCAAGTGAATACACCACAAAGATATACTGCTCTGTAATCTGATTATCAAGCGTATTCATAACATCATCAACCGACTCCGCTAACACTGCTTTTGCTTTATTTCTGTCTTTGCTTGCACCCTCGCCATTTGAGATATGTAACTTGTTAGGACTATCAATTAAATCCAAGTCTTGCTTTGCAAGATTTATATAGTAAGATTTATAATCTTTGCGCTCCAACATCTTTACGACATTAGCACCTGCTGCACCTACTGCAATAAACCTTATGTCATTTTTCAATTTATTACTCATGTAATAAGATTCCTTTCATTTCTTTCCCTGTTGCTGTAATGTAAAACATATCAGCTTTGTTACTTTTCAGTTTAGAGGTTACATAACCTAAATCACGTAATCCCCACACTTTTCGATTGATTGTGATTTGTGAATATGTATGTTCTTCTTCTGTATTAATCACGCTTCCAATCTCTCGAAGTGTCATGCCAGTACCCGGTGTTGTTGCATTGTTTTCTTCCAGAACTGCCAAGATACATAACTGTAACTTATCAATTTCCACCCATTTTCACCTCTTTTCAATACATGGACGATAACCAATCAAATCATGTGAATGTAAAAAATTTTAGGCATTTCAGCCTTCATATATACATTCTCTTTTTTCATTGACATTTTGTGTAATTGTTAATGTTCAAAACTTTTGTTCTATTATCAATATAATAAAACTGTTGCGGATTACTCCACGATTCATAAAATATTTTTGGAAATTGTGAGCGAATTGCTCAAAGACTTTTTTATTTGATATTTTCAAACATATCTGCTATAATGAATTTTGCGTAAATACATAAGTGCAGATTCAAGTCTGTGCAATTTCTATTTCACTATGACTCGCCAAAGCCATATGTGATATAGACCTTTCAAGAGTCGATGTCGCCAAACATCGGCTCTTTCCTTTTGTCTATATGTTTTGGAAGATTTAAACTTTTGCCCTTTTGACAAGTTTAATATTATCACCATTTTATATACATGTCAAGTATATTTTTTACTTATTTTGTATTTTTTATACTTATTGACTTTGTATTAAGTAACCTTTATAATAATAAGTAATTTATGTAATGAATATAAAGAGCTGTCTAATTCTTCAACAGCTCCTCAAAAAAGAGGTATATATGGCTACTGAAAAAATAAACATTACAGATACGCTTAGACTTAATATTGTAGAAAGAAGAAAAGAACTTGGTATATCAAGTTATGACTTATCAGAAAAAATTGGTAATGGTCATTCTAAATTTTGGTTGCAAAACATTGAGAATGGGAAAACCAAAAAAATATTAAAAGATGATTTAATCAAAATATATATGATTTTGGAAAAAACAGATGATCCTGATGATGTTATTGATACTATTGAGCAACTTCTTAAACAATCCATTGGAAAGAAACAACGTAATTGGTATGAATTAATAGATATTGCAGATGAATTTTCTGAAACCTATGATGAAGATGAATTAATGTATATATTGGATGAGTTTCTTGACGATAAACTTATTCCAGAAATAAGAAATAAAATCTACGGAATGTCAATAAATCAAATGCAAGCTGCATTAACTGGTTTACAACATCTTTATTATTCTATATATAAAAATTCTGAATTAGCATTTGCACTCTTAAGTATACCTGTTTATGGTGCTGATGATACAGATAAAAAAGAAACTACCGATTCATTAAATGATTTATTAGCAATGTACGCTAAATTCAATGATTTATCTATTAAAAATAAATCTCATGATAAAATTGTGTCTATGCAAAAATTTGATGACGAAATGGACTCTATTTTTAAACAATGGATTGCTATTGCTTTTGATAATTTTAAGAACCTTATCTCAAAACTATATTCTGAAATACACAATGAAAATCCTAACATTTACTCCATAATGCGGAGTTTTACTACAGATGTTTCATTTATGATTGAACGTGGACAACCAAATGTGCTTAAACATTATTTGAAATCATGGCAAGTATACACTGGAAAAGAATTTGCTACCCATATTAAAGATTGTGTTAAATGGTTTATAGGATTTTATCAGGATTATGATCTTCCATTTATCTTTGATGTTGTTGATCAAACTCAATTAGAGGAAATTTATGAGTTTTTAGATAATTATGGAGATATTCAACAATAACATAGATTAATAATTATTAAAGCCACCAGAGATTAGCTCCGATGGCTTTCTTTTATGTCATATTTTCCTGCAAGGTGTAGTTCATAATAATATTGCTTACCATACTTCTGTATGTCCTGTGTGGCTTTTACACGGTCTGTCTCATAACCTTCTGGTAAAATTCTGTTGCTTGATTTATATTCATCCATATGCAGCAGTGCGCTTCCTACTATTATTAATATGATTGTTGCTATAAGTTCCATTGTTGTCTCCTTTGTTGTTTTGTCTGTGGTGTTTCCATACAATTATATAATTCTCTGTTTGCATCAACAATTTCTGACTATCGAACACCATATGCCATGATTAGTCCGATTAGACAATACAAAAATCCATTATAATTCAAGGCTGATACTTATATAATTAATTCGAGCTTGAGTTCGATAATCAGCTTATCATCTAATTAAATCTTGATTTAATATTATTTGCATTTTTATTTGACATTCAAACTATCGTCTATAATCTTTCTTTATAAATAAATTATCTCGAAAAGCAGAAAAAGCATCCTTTCAGGACACTTAATCTGCAACAAATCAATACAAAGCATGAGGTACTCATACTGTGCTTATATATAATAACACATATTTCTATGTGATACTATCAGTTTTTGAAAATAGTATTTTCTTAGAGTTTCCTATACAACTGCAGCTCGTAAATTAGCAATTCTCATTGACTCTATCCATATCAATGTATCAAAGAAAAAATGCTTTATACTATCATATCCCTGTAAAACATTTGCATTTGTACTTGTATGTAACCCCAAATCTTGATCATCATATATATATGTATTTACCATCATCACATTTGTTTTTGTATCCACTTCTACGCTAATACATACTTCAAAATCTTTTGGATATAACACTTGCTGAGTTTTTAAAAAATTTTCAGCAAGCATGTTGTTGATTATTTTCTCTAAATATTTTTTGATACTAAAAGGCACATCTATATCTTTATCAATTAAAAATCCGATAAGCTGCTCTTTTATGTCGAGATATTCCTTATCACTCTTTAAATTTAAATCTTCTAATCTGTATTTTGGCTGTTCCATAAACTTAATATCTTCCTCTCTTAATCTTATCCTCAATAATTCCCTTGCTTATTGTGAAAAACTGATATATTACGAGTGGTATAAATATCAAAAGCATTTTTATTGTAACATTGTCCACAATCATAGATGCGACCAAACCGCATATCCATAGGATCATTCCTATATAGAATCCATATGTAAAGATTTTTAATTTTCTCTTCATTTAATACCTCTCGTTCTTTCGGATTTTCTCTAACTTTTCCTTCTTCTGATTTTTATATCTTACCCTTGCTCTCGGTTTATATTTATTGCAGTACTGACAGTAATGAGCGTGATCCGCTTTTCTACCTTTAGTACATAATCCTGCACATACATAGTATAAGCATGGTGTCTGTCTATCTGTTGCCATTACTCTACCTCCATATCGTCCATAATATCACGAAGATTTTGAATATCCGACTTAATAAAATATGCCTTGCCTTTAATATCAAGTGGATTTCCATTCTCACATGCAAGTAATATTCTTTCTTCCATGAGTCGGATGCCAGTTTTGATTCCGTCTGCAACACCTTTATCATATTTCTCTTTTAACATTGTATCAAGTTTCTTTTCGTCTACTAATAACATAAATAGCTCCTTTCTGAATGCGTTTCTTCTATACTAATGTGTTCTTATATTAGCTTGATATGCTTTTGTAGTGCATCCTCAATCTCATGCGATTGTAGTCCTATATATCTTTGGGTTGTAACTGTTGAAGAATGTTGCAGCAATACACGCACCAAGTTAATATCATAATTATTGTTTACATAGATACTTGTCGCAAAATACTTTCTAAATGAATGTGAACCGATTCCCTTAAGCTTCAAGTAATCACATGTAAGTTTCAGATGCTTTGTAACAGCTCTTTCAGATATATCAAATAGTTTTGCATTTGGATGTATATTATTTTCCAGTGCATATGACTGAATGTAAATGTATATATCTGTTGGTACTGTAAACTCTCTCCTCTTTTGCGTTTTCTGTTCTATGATGTTGAGTCTGTATCTATCACCATCTCTTATTATGTCTGATAACCTTAAATGTAATATGTCGCTGATTCTAACTCCAAGATTTGCTTCAAGTGATAATGCTGTAGCAACTCTGTTGTTTGGCTTTACAATATGACCATCTGAACAGATAAACCCCTGTCGGATTGTTGTTATGATTAGTTTGTATTGTTCCTCTGTCAATGCGACAGTTTTCTTGTTCAATATCTCACCGCCTTAAAAAGTTCCTATTATTGACAATATTTAGTTCTTATTTCCATTGATTTATTTGATAGCTTCCAGTAAACCGCACCAATAAAGGAAAGTTCCATTTCCGTAACAGATTAGGTACTAAAGTTTTTATTGTCATTTCTGTTGTACTATCTTATACTATCAATGTAATAAAAACACTTTCAATTTCTCCACACTTCCAACAATTTTTTCAAAATAATTTTTATGAGGTAAATAATGAATATAGAAATACACGAGCGTAATCGCTTCAATGAGCTTTTACATAAGATACATAATAATATAGAAGATACTGCGTTTAAATTGCTTTTAAGCATTCCAGAAGGTGTGATTCCAGGCTCCCTTATGAATTGGACTGAACATTATATTGATAAACGTATGAATGAGTTACAATATCAGCTTATTCGTGACAACTGGCGCAGTGTAGAGCTTGAGAAAGCAGCAGTACAACTTAACAGCAAAAATTAAAATAAACACCTTTGGATTTTTCCATTGGTGTTTATTATTGAACATTTGTTTTGCATATGATATAATCGTTTATGTAATTGAACAGAAGGTTGGATGTGATTTTCCGATTGTTAGATGCCCTCTAGTTTACAAAGGAGGGTGATGCCCTATGAGTTTAGATAACGTACTAACACTTCTACTCGTCATATTTGCGGCTCTGTCATACATAGACAATCATAATAATAAAAAGAAATAGCATCCTCTACGGCTCAATGTGAAGGATGCTATTCTTTATAGCTTAATTTTACTGAGGGCAAATCGGAGTCATATCCGATTCACTTTCTAAGTAGATTATACATGAGGGTGCTTGAGAAATCAAGTACCCTTTTTATTCTGTCTGATTAGCGTGTCTTGCTTTCGTGTACATAGATTTTTCCTGTGCAGCCTTTTTCTGTTCCTCAGTCATATTCCGTTTTGATTTTCCTTTTTGATCTTCTGGATAGTCAATTATATATTCTGTTCCATCTGCTTTATCTTTCATAATCAAATTCATTCCTAAAGCATCTGCAATTTCCACTAATTCAAGAGATGAAAATTTATCTCTTCCCATTTTATTACTTAAATTTTGCCTAGTAATATTTATTTCTTCTGCAAGCTCTATCTGTGATTTTTCCTTTGCTTCTAATATATCTTTAATAACTGTAGTAGCTGACATATCAATAATACCTTTCAAATGTTTTCACCTCCAATTTTAATAGATTTTCATATATTATTCAATACACAACTTCAAAAATCTGCGTGTGATTTTCCATACAAAAGGATGCCTTGTTTTAGTTTCGGTCTGATATGTAAAAATTTCCGTTATTCTATCAAAGAAATCAGATGGTAATATTGAACCTTTAAACTTGTTACACGCTTCACAAGTACATTGTAAATTGGTTACTGTATTCTTTCCACCATTGGCAAGCGGTTTTATATGGTCTAATGTCATATCATCATATGTGATTTTTCGTCCACATAGTACACATTTACCTTCTGCATTATTATAGATAAGCTCTCTGACCTCTCTGGGAAATTTAATTTTTCCATTTGTATAACGCTTGTAAACATAACATGTTTCTAAGTCTTTGATATAATATCCTTTTGTTTTGCTTGGTGCGTGTTGAAATATTATATTGGCTATATCTATACTATCAAACCACTCTGCTTCTAGTATATTACTTGTCTTTCCAACTTTTCCAGACCTTGATTTTGTTATATATGTATTTCCATTAGTGATAACGTACATACTTTTTACCTCATTTTCCCTCTGCTATCCAATACAGACAGCAGAGGATTTATATTAATATTCCATCTGACAAATCATTAATAAGCCTTCTGGATGTTTACGAGTTCCCATGATATTTGTAAATTCTTTAATATGCTTAATATCGGCTTCTGTTAGGTCTGTAAGATTTCCCTCTTCATCAGCTTGACCGCATACAATCAGATTACCAACTAACATAGCATTTCCCATATCATCTATGGCTGATATTCGTGGATCAGCTTTAAATGTACCTTCATCGTCACAAATAATCTCGTATCGCTTTCCCTTGATGTTTCTGTTTACTATGTCTATTGTTGTACAGCCTATAAGTCTGTAATAGTCTTTAAGCTCATTCGCTTCTACAACCTCTGTTTTGTTTTCCATTACGTTAATTAAAAGTGCTTTCATAGTTCTATTACCTCCTACTGTTCAGTGTCTTTTTTATTCTTGTCATTTCCTTGTAAAACGTTGATTGTGGCAATTCTATCAAGGTACAAATTTCAGTATTGTTATAACCTTCCGCTTTCATGCAAACAATTTTCTTTTGTGTTTCCGTTAGTTTACTCAATATGTCCTGAACTGCTGCATTTTCCATAATATTTGATTCTGCCGATTTCCCACCTACCATATTATATAAATTCTCTGTATCGTCATTATCTGCATCCAGACTTAATAAAGATTCTTCGGTGGCTCTCTTCTGCGCTGTTTCCGTTCTAAAATGGTTTCCAATTTCTGATTTCATATATTTCCATGCTATTACAGAGAACTTATATTTCTCTTGCAGGTCTGCTCTCTTGCTATACACTTGTACCGCTTTGAGATAGCCGAACACAACAATATTATAATAATCCTCTATACTGTACCCTTTGCTACTTAGGAAGCTGTATATTAATCTGTGGTTGTCCTCTGCAAACTTGCGCTCATTATCTGTTAGTCTTGTTAATTCCATTTATCGCACCTCTCTATTCTTCTACACTGTTCGCACCATCTGCGAATCCGTCCTCATAACCCTTGTTATACATTGGGTTATCAAACTTAGATGATTTACGTTCCATTCTGTACTCGTCTATCTTCTGAATTAAATCTTCGTATACTTGGGCTGTCTCATAATGTCCATCTATTTGTGAATAGGCTATATGAACATTTGATTTTCCTTCTCTTACTTCTAATATAGAAAAATCTCTATATGTCTTTAATTCCTTTACAACCATATTGTTTTCGCTCCTTCTGATAATCGGGGAACTTTTCAGCTCCCCTTATTTGTTCTACTATTTACTTACAACCCAGGTACTTATCAATTTTGTGTTTCAAGCCTTTAAGTGTTTTATCTCCATCAAAAAGACCATCATCTTTTGAGTTGGCTATATATATCAATGAGTTAATGTCTATACATCCGTTTGCATCTTTTTCATAGCTTTTTGTGATAAAAAATCCTCTGTATGGTTTAAGTGTTCTTTCTTCCATGTTCTTCCGCTCCTTATAATGGTTAAGAGGAACTTTGATTTGTTCCCCTTTATGTAATTAACCGATACACATTAAAATGATGTCTTTGATTTCTGCGATATAACGTGAATACTTCTTATACCCAATATGTAACATGTTGCGTATTTCTTTACCGCTGTATCCTTCTATAAGTAACAAAACTATTTTCTTGTACTGCTCTTTTTCAAGTTCATCAATTAAAGCACTTGTATAAAGGCTATCTATTACAATGTCATTGAGTGATATTCGGTCATCCTTCAAAAGATTATAAAAATCGCAGTCATCAGCTTCAGCTTCATTATTATTAATGGCTTTCATTCCTTCTATGCTCCATATACCGCCTTCAGGGCAATTTTTAGGTCTGTTTAAATCTCTCCAATAATTACTCCTAGCACTATCAAGCGTTCTGAAAAATATCTGTTCAAACTTCAATTTGTGCAACCGTTCATACTCATGGTACTTTTTCACTGCCTGCAAATATGGAATTATTAGGATGTCATACCATTCTTCTACATTAAGTTCATGTAATCTCATGTATCTATACATAAGATTATGATGCTCTTCAGCGAATAACTTTTCCTCTTCTGATAACGGTCTATCTGTGTAACTTGCTTTGTAACCCATAGTAATTACCTCTACTTTCTTTGTATTTTATTGATTTGTTGTTGTGGCATTTCTTCCGATAGCCTAGTCAGCTTTGATGCTACGGCTAAACCGACTAGGCTTTAAAGCTTCTGCAAGTTTAGAAATTGTATATTGGATATACACAATCGAGATTAAATCCCTCTTCAAACCAACAGTGATTGTTTATCTCTGGAATATCTACAATAATATGGTCATCATGTACCTCGGTAACAATACCCTTCTGCATAGTTCCATCTATACTGCACTTGACATTCTGACCGACTTTGAATAGATGTTGTAATTTGCTCATGCTCTTACTCCCTTCTAAAATATGTTGAAAAAATTCCAACTTGGATATATATAACCGCTTGTCATATGGTGCATCATTACATTTATGTAACTTGCAACGAACCACACCATGATAATTATTGATACTATCAACAGTACATTGTATATAAAATGTTTCATGCTCTATCTGTCCTCCGCTTTGTAGTGGGTGGATTTACGGCTCCACCCTTGCCGTTGTCGGTTACTACTTCACACGTAAAACGCTGTATGTTGTAACTTTCTCGTAGTCTGTCAAGTCTCCTAAATCTTCCTCAAGTCTTTTCTTATCTAATGTTCTTCTTGTCTGCGACTTGTAAGTAACTGTTGCCGTGTCTGTAATTTCAGTGTCAAGGTTGTTTTCTTTCATATAATTTATGATTTCAACCTCAATCGCTTGTGCTTCGTCTGCGGTTTCTCGTTCTAGTGCCTTAAGACTCCTTAACTCATTGATTTTGTTCTCAAGTTCTTTCTTTGTCATACACATAAAGCGTACCTCCTTATAAAAAATCTTATTGATTTGTTAAGGTCATTTCCTTGACCTTGTAACTGTATTGTACACTCGTTAGTGTGCAAAATCCATTGACAGAATACACGAAATGTACACTTGTTAGTGTCGTTTTTATTGTGCAAGTTCACTACCTAGTGTACACATTGTATAAAATATTCGTACACTTCTTAGTGAATTTGTATATTGATATTGTACACTAGTTAGTGTATTATAATTGTATCAAATCAATCAACTATTTATTTTTTAAGGAGGTTTTCATATGAAATATTTTAAGAATGTAGAAACATTAGAAGAATTAAGAAAACAATACAAAGAATTATTAAAGAAGTACCATCCAGACACCCCAAACGGATCAACGGAAACAACAAAAGAAATCAATGTTGAATATGATACATTATTCAAAACATTAAAAGACAGACACGAACACAACGCAAGCGACACCAACGACAACAAAACAGATTATAATAATATGAAGTATGATTTTTCAGAAGATGAAAAATTAAGTGAAGTATTACAGCATATTGTTACAATGGAAAATATCAATATTGAAATAGTCGGTTGATGGATACGGGTTGATGGTAACACATACGAACACAAGGACAGTTTAAAGACTCTAGGGTTTAGATGGGCAAGAGAAAAAAAGAAGTGGTATTTTCATACCGAAGCATTCAGAAAGAGAAGCCAAAAAAAGTTATCTATGGATGATATAAGAAATTATTATGGTAGTACAGAAGTACAGACAGAAACAACAAAGAGATTAAAAGAAGCGTAAAAAAAATAAGGGTGTAGGTAATAAAGCCTACACCCACACAAAGGAAGGAAGTACAATATTATGAATAAATCAATAAAGAACATTACAACAGCTACAGTTATAGTTATTATGTTAATAGGTGCGTATTATCTTGGAACTACACAAGCAAAGACCGAAACAGTTTAAACTGTCCCACAAGGCTATATATCACTAGATAAGTGCATACCGCTTGATGATGTAGCCTATTATTATATTAATAGTTATGGTTATCCGTGTTTTGAATTAAAGGATACACGCTATCAATTAAATAATAGTTCTAATATGTCCTATGATGATATTTTGAATGATTTACCGCTTGATACTGAATATCAAAACGACTGTATAGATATGAAACAAGTAACAGACTTTACAGCAACAGAGAACAGCTTACAATTATATACTGCGGATGGTAACGGCTACTACTGGGAAAGATAATAAGATATTATAAGGCTATGGGTGTAATGCTCATAGCTTTTTTATTATGCGGTGGGGTATGTATACATTTTAAAAGTAAAGTTTATTGTTTGGAATAGGTATATCTGTACTACTCACACGAAACCTTAATTTTTTGATATGCCGAACTCGGGGTATTAAAAACTGTTTGCCCCTACTCTATTTTATATTAAGCCTATATCTGGTTCATTCACACACTAACTTGATAATTTTACCTCTCCAACATTGTCAGCTCAACTAGCTACTTCCCTACCGGGGGGGTATGTTTAAACTATAGAATTTTAAGTACCTAATATATGGGGATGGGGGATATATAAAACCATAGGAATATGCAGCAGTGTATATTTTTTCGCTAGTAATGAAAGTGTTTTTTTAGCACTTCCATTAAGGTAATTCAAAATTTGTATTGAAACAAATATTCGTCAGCGTGGTATTGGTAATCCTAATCCTGTAAAACTTGGCAGATGTATTAAGGAACTTGAAAGAATTTATGGTATTGAACATGGTGGCGATAGAAAAACTTCAAGTCCGAAAGTTTCGGATTTGAATCAGTCAGATATTGCAGAAATGATTGGAGTTTCAGTAGATACTCTTAATAACTACAAAAAACTCACAGAACTTATTCCTGAATTAGAAGATTTGGTTGATACAGGAATTCTTGCACCTACCACTGCTCTTGCTATGATGCGCAATCTTTCAGAAGACTCTTTAAAATTCATTTGGGTACATGCTGTATGTACCTAAATGTGAAAATTTACTTCATTTGGGTACATCCCAGCTATCAATTTTGTGCAGTCTATATCTATATAGACTCATATTATCAAGAGAAGAATATTCCGTTTGTATTTCGCTAACGCTACATACAAACTCCATAATTTTTTGTTTGA
>ERZ791645.937-NODE-937-length-21032-cov-3.015684_pt1 | contig 21032 bp, 21 predicted proteins | sample MGYA00509939_ERZ791645 | MGnify/ENA primary metagenome ERZ791645 (study PRJEB30046, sample SAMN00715249) | human gut metagenome | study: EMG produced TPA metagenomics assembly of the A metagenome-wide association study of gut microbiota in type 2... | reverse complement strand
TTTTCGTATCAGCGGAGAACTCGCCACATTATATTTATGGTGGGTATAGCGCAGCTGGTTAGCGCGCCAGATTGTGGCTCTGGAGGCCCTGGGTTCGAATCCCAGTATCCACCTTAGAATCCTTGTTATAGTCCTATAGCAGGGATTTTTGTTACTGTATAGGAAACTTTTGACTTACGATACAGCGACAATGGTGCTTTTCTTACTTATTACGACGGGAAGCACAATATAGTAGTGGGCTATCGCCAAGCGGTAAGGCACAGGACTTTGACTCCTGCATTCACCAGTTCGAATCTGGTTAGCCCAGTAGAGGGAATCCCTTGTAGACAGCGGTCTGCAGGGGATTTTTATATGCAGCAGAAAGAAAATTAAAAAAATGTATCGTTTCAAATGAATCAACAGAATTTCCACGACAATATATAAGTGAAGATCAAAACACGGACAAATCAGACGGGAGGTGAAAGCGGATGTCATCACAGGAAATGGAACAGATCATACAGGAATATGGGGATGACGTTTACCGCTTTTGCTTTCATCTGACGGGGAGTCGTGAGGAGGCGGATGATCTTTATCAGGATACTTTTGTGAAGGCGATTCAGGTCGGCCACAGACTGGATCGCGGTGGCAATATCAGGAGTTTTCTGATGGGTATTTCTGTGAATCTATGGAAGAACCGGAGGAAAAAGGACAAGCGGCGAAGAGAATTGGTACCGGAGGTTAGTTATGAGAGCGCAGAATGGGTGATCACAGCGCAGAACGATCCGCTTGGCAATATTTTGGAGCAGGAAGTGGGGCGTGATGTGATGACAGCCGTTAAGCAGTTACCGGACAAACAGAGAGTGGTCGTTCTTCTTCATTATACGCAGGACTATTCCACCGGGGAGATTGCAGGAATACTACACATACCAAGGGGAACCGTGCTGAGCCGCCTGGCCAAAGCAAGACAAAATATAAGATCATATTTGGAGGGAAGAGGTTATGAAGTATGAAATGGATCAGTTGTTGAAGGATGTCTACCAACAGGAAGTTAAACCAGAGAGTATTCTTAATCAGAAAACCCTTCGAAGAATGCAGATGGAGGAGCGAAACGATATGAAGAAATTCTGGAATTATAAAAAGATTGCCGTGGCGGCAGTATTGTCCTGTCTGGTGGTGTCGCAGGGAGTGGGAGCGGCATATGCAGCGGTCAACCATACCAGCATCTTATCTCTTTTTTCGGGGGAGACAAAGGAGGTAAGACAGCAGGCAGAAAAGCTCCGGGAGACGAAGGTGCAGCAGACGAAGGTGCAGCAGGTCAGAAACAATGCCAGACAGTCTGCATACGCTGATTTTTTTGTGAGAGAGGCTCTGTGTGACAAAAATCAGGTTTACGTGGAGGCGGCTGTGAAGCCGGCCAGTGACAAGTATCTGCTGGTACCATCCGAGTGCTGGTCCGAGCGGAATACCTATTATGCATCAGAGCTTAGCATTGCCGGGGAGGATACCGGGAAGGAAACAATCGCGCAGTACGCAAAACGCATGAATAAGACATGCGTGGAGGTTGCATTGTCCATCGGGACAGATGCTGCTTCGCAGTCTATAGATTACCAGACAGAGGCCGATGGCACTCTGGTATATCATGTGAGCTTTGAAAACAATGCAAAGACACAGAAGCTTTCTTATACCTGTGATACGGTGGTTTATGTGCCGGGACAGGAGGAACAGGAGCTGAAGGATTTTATTGTATTTTCCTTGAAGGATCAGACGGGAAAGGCAGAAACACTTTGTTATGCACCGGAGAAAGCGCAAACTATCAAGGGAACCAAGCTGGTTCTTGACGGAATTGATTTTGAGAAGAGTGCATTGAATATGAATTGTACCGTGAAGTACCACACAACAGATCCGAAAGCACAGACATGGGAGAAATGGATCAAAACCGATGATTCCGATGTTAAATTTTATCTTCTCGACGAGGATGGAAATGAGATCGCGAGCGAGAATGGCTATGGAGACGATTCCATGGGCAAAGGCGGTGCGCTGACAGAACATGATCAGTACAGAACAGCCGAGCTTTCCGATACACTGACTTTCCTGGTTCGTAACTGCATGACGAAGGAAGTGTTAGGAACCGTAACCGTGAAAATGGTAAGTAAATAAAAATAATCAATTATCTGAGAAGGACACGTTATTATCAGGGGGAATAAATCACGATATCCTTATAGAATAAAAGGGAAATGAAAGAATCGAAAAGAGACTTTCATTTCTCTTTTTGACATTATAGGAAAATGCTTGTGCCGGCGCAAAAATCCCGCTATAATGGGGATACTAATGATTTGTATGGAAACGTACATTGCTATCTGCTTTTACCCTTTGCATCATTGAATGAGGAGATTTAAATGGCGACATATGTAATTTCAGATATTCATGGACAATATGATATGCTTATGGAACTGCTTGAAAAGATTCCGCTAAAGGATTCGGATATCCTTTATATTTTAGGAGATGTGGTCGACAGAGGTCCGCATCCGATCAAAACGCTTCAGAAGCTAAAGGAAATGCCAAATGTAATTTGTATGGTCGGCAAACATGAGCTGATGGCATTGCGATGTCTGAAATTGCTTATGACAGCAGATGCACAATCTGTTTTTGGACTCGATGAAGAAGATAGGAAGGATCTTTGGATGTGGCAATACAACGGAGGGCTGTCAACGTTTGAAGAGTTTAGAGAACTGGATGCAGAAGAACAGCAGGAAATCATTGAGTTCATGAGTGATTTTTTGGTGTACGAAGAAGTGTCCGCAGGCGGCAGGGATTATCTGCTTGTTCATGCGGGTCTTGGAAATTATTCTCCGGAGAAGGAGATAGAAGATTATTCTCTGGAAGAGCTGATGTGGATGAGAGCGGATTATAATGTCAGATATTTTGATGATGTTATTGTGGTGACGGGGCACACACCGACACAGCAGATCAAGGATAATCCGAATCCGGGGGTTATCTATAAGAAGAACAATCATATCGTCATTGACTGCGGTGCACATTATCCGGGTGGCAGACTTGCCGCGATATGCCTGGATACAGGGGAAGAGTATTATTCTTCCCCACATTCATAGCATTAATATAAAGTAGATTTGACATTGCAGGTGAATCTGTCTGCGGCATTAATAATATTATATAGATCCGGTTTCGCAGGAAAGTTCAACTCATGCAGTCTTAACAATATTAAGCAGATTCAATTTCACAGGGAAATTTAGTCCACGCAGTCTTAACAATATTAAGCAGATTCGATTTCATAGGTAAATCCGGCGTCTGTAATGGTCCGGAGGGTACCCTGAATGCTCTGTCCGCCCTCTGTCAGATAGCCGGAAGCAAAAATGGAATCGACAACACTTAAAAGCTTCTTCTCCTGTCCTTTAAAGTATACCTCGCGTCCGGCAGCACAGCGGATATCGGATTGCGGCACCAGAAGTCGGGCAAGACAGAGAACCTTCAGGCAATATTCCGTGGTCAGACCGGAGGTGTCAGCGTCGCCGAGGGGAGTTCCCTTGATCGGCAGCAGGAAGTTGATCGGAAGTGCCTCCGGCTGGATCTCCCGCAATTCCAAAAGCATATCAACAATATCTTCTTTACTTTCTCCCATACCGACAATGCCGCCGCTGCAGATCTCAAAGCCAAGCCGCTGCAGCATATGAATGTTGTCGACACGCTGCTCGAAGGTATGTGTGGAGCAAATATTATGATAAAAAGAGCGGCTGCTGTTCAGATTGTGGTTGATGCGGTCCAGACCGGCATCCTTCAGCATTTTCGCCTGCTTTTCAGTCAGAAATCCGATGGAGCAGCAGAGGTGGGTTCCGTGTTCCTTCATCTTGCGGATGCGGCGTGCGAGCTCTTCAATCTCCTGATCGGTAAATTTCATACCGCTTAATCCGATGCAATGTCTTGACAGGTGATGCTCATTGACGAAGTCATTGTTGTGATATAACTTATCTTCATCGACCCATTTGTATTTCTCAATATCTGCGGTAGAACGGCAGGACTGGGCGCAGTAAGCGCAATCCTGAGAGCAGTTTCCGCTTCGTGCATTGGTCAGAATGTGGATGCTGACACGGTTGCCTTTGTATTTATAACGTAACGCAGCGGCACGGTCAACCAGATCCTGAAGCTGATCATCGGGTGTGTTTAAAATTGCAATGGCATCCTCTCTGGAAAGAACGGGATCCGTTTCTTTATCATATGTTGTAGTCATAAGTAATTGATATTCCTTTCTCATGTTATTCTGATTTCTACTGTAGCACAGGAAAAAATGAATTGTCAACCTGTAGAACGGAAAGGTTGACGAATAAAGATGGAGTGTTTCAGAAAGGGCTGTAAAATGGAGGATTGTAAATGGTGATAGGGCAAAAACAAAGAAATTGTTTTGATTTATACCCGATAAGGTATAATATCTATTGAATATGGTACGATTATACCTTTTCGGGTATAATTATGCCGCTGTATCTTGATTCTATACCCGATAAGGTATAAAATATAAGAATATTAATCATGGAAATGGGGGATAGTATGTAAAATATTGCAGCTTTGTTGTTGTACCCAAGGTTTGCAGTCTGAGAAAGGAACATTTATAAGTATGAATAAGATAGCAGAGTTTGTGAAAAGAAAACGAAAAGAGGCGGGATTAACGCAGGAGGAATTTTCGGTTCGTTCAGGATTAGGACTTCGTTTTGTACGGGATTTGGAACAGGGGAAAGAAACCGTACGTATGGATAAGGTAAATACAGCATTGGCTATGTTTGATATGGAAGCGGTGCCGGGAAGAAAGGAGAATGACGAATGAATACAATGCGAACAGCCTATGTTTATGTGAGGAATATTTTTGCCGGAACGCTTTGTGAAACGGATGAAGGGTACTCTTTTTCTTATGATGAAAAATATATGCAGACAGATGGAGCATCTGTGGTTTCTTTGACATTACCATTGACCCAGCAGACTTATTATTCCAAAACCCTTTTTTCGTTTTTTGACGGATTGATTCCTGAGGGATGGTTGTTAGATGTGGTTAGACGAAATTGGAAAATCGATCGAAATGATCGGTTTGGTTTACTGCTTGTTGCGTGCAAGGATGCGATAGGTAATGTCAGCATACAGGAGGAGAAGATATGAATTGTTTATGTTGTGGAAAATCTCTTCAGGATAAAGGATATCAAGGCTGGCATAAAAGATGCATTGAGCGTTTTTTTGCAACAACAGAGCTTCCTAAATTGGAAATTGATGAAAACTCATTAAATCAATTGGCTTTGGAAAGTACGATGAAGGGATATACAGTGCCAGGGGTTCAGAAAAAGCTTTCGTTACATCTTTTTTCGGAATCGGGACATTCCAGACTTACTTTGGTGAATTATCCTACCGGCTATATATTGAAGCCGCAAGTTACAGAATTTGAAGCATTGCCGGAAGCGGAACAGCTTGTAATGAGCATGGCGGATGCTGTCGGAATATTTACGGTACCTCATGCTTTGATGGAACAGAATGGACAATTTGCGTATATTACAAAGCGTGTAGATCGAAAGTTTGAAAAGGACACAATTAAAATGTATGCAATGGAAGATTTTTGTCAGTTAGATCTTCGATTAACACAGGATAAATACCGTGGTTCCTACGAAAGGTGTGCTAAAATAATTAAGAAATATTCCAGCCGGAAGGGGTTGGACATGACGGAATTTTATTTGAGGATATTGTTTTCGTTTGTGGTTGGAAATTCAGATATGCATTTGAAAAATTTTTCTCTGATTGAAACAGATGAAGGAAATGGAGAATATGTATTGTCTCCTGCGTATGATCTTTTGCCGGTTAATATAATTATGCCAGAGGACAAAGAACAGCTGGCGCTTCCTATGAATGGCAAAAAAATGAATGTACGCCGAAAGGATTTTCTGATATTTGCACAAACATGTGGACTGTCGAAGATAGCGGCTGAAAAAATGATAAAAAGGCTGGTGTCCCAGAAAGTAAAATTAATTAAGTTGTGTCGGCAATCCAGGCTGCCAGAGCATTTACAGGAGAATTTGATTCAACTGATAGAAAAAAGAACAGAGATTTTGGAAGCATAGTGATGGCTAATATTTTGAAAAAAGTGTGGAGTTTGATCTTGTAAAGAGGGAAATGGCATATGAACGAAACTGGCTGTTAACAATTGCTATTTTCGTGGGCACATTATTGTAGCCCCCAATTAAAAAACGGTTGACTTTTTCAAAAATGAGAAATATAATAATTTGTTGAACGAGTAGCAAACGAGCGTAAATCCGGTTTTGCTGCTCGTTTTTTAATAATACCATTAACAGGCGTGCCGCTTATCTGCGTAAGTCCAGCTTATCGATAAGCACACGTTTTTTTTGTGGAACAAACAGGAGGATTGGATCAAAATGAAAGAAAGCAACAAAATGAAGGAAATGCCGGTGAATAAACTGATGGTGCAGATGGGCATACCGATGATCTTGTCGATGGCACTGCAGGCAGTGTACAATATTGTGGACAGTGCTTTTGTCGGAAATATGAAGGTGGGGAGCGAAGCTGCATTGAATGCGCTTACTCTGGTGTTCCCGGTACAGATGCTTATGGTAGCAGTTGGCATTGGAACCGGCGTGGGAACCAATGCACTTCTCGCAAGAACACTTGGACAGGGAGACAGCAAAAAGGCTGCAAAAGTTGCCGGAAACAGTTTGTCTCTGGGAGTGATCATTTATGCGGTATGCTTATTATTTGGAACTTTTGGTGTGAAAACATATATCTCATCACAGACAGTGGATCCGGAAGTGATTTCTATGGGAACAAGTTATCTTAGAACCTGCTGTGTGATTTCTTTTGGTATCATTTTCTTTTCGTTATTTGAAAAACTGTTACAGGCAACCGGACGTTCTCTGTATTCAACCATTGGTCAGGTTGTAGGAGCGGTCGTAAATATTATTCTTGATCCAATTATGATCTATGGAATTGGACCTGTCCCGGAAATGGGAGTGAAGGGTGCTGCATATGCGACGGTAATCGGTCAGGTTGCGTCCGCGGTATTACTCTTTATTTTTCATATGAAATTAAACAAAGAATTTGAACATGATCTGAAATATATGAAACCAAATGTCGGAATCATAAAGCAAATTTATGCAATCGGTCTCCCGGCGATCATTGCGCAGGCGTTAATGTCTATTATGGTGTATGTGATGAATCTGATATTGAAATTCAATCCTTCGGCGCAGACGGCATACGGATTGTTTTATAAGGTGCAGCAGTTTGTGTTATTCCTTGCCTTTGGACTCAGGGATGCCATTACCCCGATTATTGCTTTTGCATACGGAATGAGAAATAAAAAGAGAATAAAAGCCGGAATCAGGTATGGTCTCATCTACACGATCGCATTGATGTTGTTTGGAATTTTGGTTACTGAAATATTCCCGGATGCATTTGCAGCACTGTTTAACGCAGGGCAGTCAAGGGAGCACTTTATCAGTGCAATGAGAATTATTTCGATCAGCTTTATTTTTGCAGGGATCAATGTCGCATATCAGGGAATTTATCAGGCATTGGACGGCGGTATTGAATCACTTGTTATCTCTCTGCTCAGACAGCTTGTGATCATTTTACCGCTGGCGGGAATATTCTCAATTTGTGTCAGAAATGGTCAGGCAGGTATTTCATTGATCTGGTGGGCATTTTCCATCACAGAGTTTGCCGCATGCCTGGTGGGATATGTATTTTTAAAGAGGATCCAAAAGAATACTGTGGAATGTCTTAAAGAAAAAAATTAAACGGTTTTTTCAATATTGGGCATTGTTTTCGTCCTTACCAACAACAAAGAAGACAATAAATATGCCGATCCGTCTGATCGTGGATTGGTTCCTGACGTTGTAGAATGGAAAGTTTTATGGTGGCTGATCCGAGGCTTAGCTTTGGGTTAGCCATTTTTTGCGTTGATTTCCGGGAATCGACGAATGATTAAAAAAATAAGACATTATTGGACAACCGTAGTATATAATGAGACCATCAAATACACAAAGGGAGGTAATTATAGTGAAAAAGAAAGTGTTTACGGCACTTCAGGTGCTGGGAAATGCGGCGGGAATCGTCAGCGGTGCGGTTGCAATGCAATATTCATCTGAAATTAAAGGGATGGGTACGGGAAGTGGAGCTTCTTATGAAACATATGGGGGTGATGCTTATACCGGCATTCAAAATGCATCTGCGCAGGTATCACATAATGTATGTGACTTGAGTGAAATTGTGAGGGATAGCTTCAGTTTGTTGCTTTTTGTGATCGGTCTGGCGCTGATCTGTTATTTTGTGACAAATCTGATCAAGTTGCTTGCGGATTATTTTACAGAGGATATTGTCCGGGCGGCTGGAGTGGCGACGGAGACATCTTCTGATCAGGAGGTAAGCTCTTCGGAATATGCAACAAAGCTTCCGAATCCGACAGTGGCTCCCCGCAGAGAGGAGGTTGGAAATGAAAAAAACATTTAAGCAAATGATATTTGGAATGCTTCTTGTGTTGTGCATTGGCTGTTTCGCCGGATGCGGAAGCATCACACAAGAGGATGAAAAAACGCAGGAACTGGAAGAGGAGCAGGAAATGTATCAAAATGCTGTTGATGGATATCAGGCGACAATTGATAATTTGGAACGTCAGCAGAAAGAACTGGAGGATTTTCAGCGCAAGCAGGAGGAATATCAAAAGGCGATGGATAACGCAAGATAAGAAAGGGGATAAGGTGTATGGCGTTGATAAAATGTCCGGAATGTGGACGGGAAATATCCAGTACAGTAACAGAATGTCCCCATTGTGGTTATCAATTGAGAAAAAGATCGCAAAAGGCAGGTCTTAATGATACGCAAAAGAAACAAATTCTCATTATTTGTTTGATTGTAACGTCACCAATTATAAAACATTACAACAAAAAAGAGACAAATACAATAAGCTGAATGGTTACCGCAGACACCTGAAAAAAGCGAAAGCGAATATGAGAGCCGGTAAACTGAATGCAGCAAACAGACACCTGAAAAAGGTTCCGTCAAAGTTCAAGTTCAAAAATTTAAAGGCATCGAAACTCAAAAAGCAGATGAAAGCAAAAAATGCATGGGTAAAATTATGCGGAAAGTGGAAAACAACGAGTGGAATAATGCGGGTTTATGAAATATATGACGATGATGGAAGCTGGGAAAACTGGGAATCCAAACTGAGCAATGGACAAAAAACGATATCGATACATTGTAAATTACTGGATAATGGCAAAGTTAAACTTCAGATTCATGGAAGTGTTCCGTGCTATACAGAATATTCCAGTATTTCCGAAGGTCTGGAGAGAGGAAATATCAGTCTGAACAAAACAGTTACCGTTTCCGGGATGGGGACCATTCGGATCAATAAACATACAACGATGACGTTATCTACCTCTGGAATCAGTGTGAATTATTATAAAGTTGATCCGAATGAATCGCAGTATTTTACTTATAAATACACGACATCAATGCGATGTGGAAAACGTATACAGAAATTTTAAAAAACAGGAGGAAGATAAAATGGCATTAATTCATTGTCCGGAGTGTAACCGAGAAATCTCTGACACCGTAAAAGTGTGTCCGGATTGCGGATACAAACTAAAACAGCCCAAAAGAGAACCGAAATTTTTGAAAACGAGAGAGGATAAAAAAACATTTATCATTATTGTGTGTGTGATTCTTGCCGGCATTCTGGCGTTAGGCGGTTATTATGGATACTATAATTATGTCGTGCCGACGAATCAGTACAAAGCAGCGGTCACATTAGGAGAGCAGGGCAAATATGAGGATGCGATCAAGGAATTCCGGGAGCTTGGAGCTTTTAAGGATTCACAGACAAAGGTAAAAGAAATGAAGTATCAGTGGGCGGGAAAGGCAGATCTCGATAAGTCCATTTCGTTGTATGAAGAACTTGGTGATTATAAAGACGCACAGCAAAAGCTTGAGGCAGCCAAAGCACAGAAGAAGGCACAGGAGGCTCTTGCAAAACTGGCAACAGCATATAGTAAATGCAGTGCGTCCGGCACTTCTCTTTCTTCGGATAAAGCCTCTATTATTGTTGATGCCCAGAATGAATATGACTACGATGCGGTAAGTGATGTTTTAGTGATTATTAAAACACTTGGACTTCCGGATTCCCTATATGATGAAATGTGTGAAACCAATGCTTTAATGGGAAGACAGACGGAATCTTACGAGTATTATGATGTCAGCTGGTCATATCATCCGGATAACGGTCTCGACGTAATTTTTAAATATAAGAATTAAATCAGATTATTGAAAATAATAAAATCGTCGGTGTATCCTGGCTTGTGGATACACTGACGATTTTTTTCGTGTGTGGGAAAAAATCGAAATGCATCATTGCGGAGAACGGAAATCTGAGAGAAATTCTCGGCAGCCGGATTTTGCGCAAGAGAATACGTTACATTGCGCCCGATTGATATGGTATGATGCAATAGTAAAAGAGTAAAGGCAGATGGTAATGAAGCAGTCTGCGGAAAATATCGGAATCAAAACATCATTTGCACCCGGTTGCATGGTATGAAAGGAAGGAAATATACGATGAAAACAGGATTTAATTGGAAAAGAAAATTGCTCAGCTTATTGTTGCTTTTCTGTCTCCTGACAGGACTGGCAGGGAGCGGCACGATGGCTCATGCTTATAATGTGCCGGACAATATGAAGTGGTGGGCGGATGACAAGTTTGGAATGTTTATCCATTTCGGATCGTACTCCTATTACGGACACGGCGAATGGGCGATGCAGACGGAAGGAATTTCCAAGGAAACATATCAGAAGACGATTTCTGCAAAGTTTGATCCGGAGAAGTTTGATGCGCAGGAGATCGTATCCTATGCCAAAAAGGCGGGGATGAAGTATCTGGTATTTACGGCGAAGCATCATGAAGGTCTTGCGATGTGGGATACAAAGGTTGCCAGCTTTACCGATACGACCGGACAGAAAATATACAGCCTGCAGCAGTATACGCCGTTTGGAAAAACAAACAGGGATATCATTATGGAACTGAAAAATGCGTGTCAGCAGGCGGGGATCCATTTTGGCCTGTATTATTCGATCATTGACTGGAATCATTCTTCCCAGACGGTGGAGGGAGATTTTACGAAGATGGCATCCTGGGAGGCGCGTACCGCATATATTGCTGATATGAAAGCACAGCTAAAGGAGCTGGTTGATACCTATGATCCGGAAATCATGTGGTTTGATGGAGACTGGACCTATAAGAAGGACAATCCGACCCTGAAGAAATGGTGGACAAAGCAGGACGGACAGGATCTGTATCAGTATATGAAGTCCCTTAAATCGGACATTATCGTGAATGAACGCGTGTGCAGAAGCTTTGGACTTGGAGATTTTGAATGTCCGGAGCAGAGCATTCCGGAAAAGGCACTGTCCAGACCGTGGGAAACCTGCCAGACGATGAACAACGCCTGGGGATACAAAAAGGACTGTGAGAAATCCTATTACAATGTGCGCTATATGATTCAGGATCTGGTCGAGGTGGCATCCAAGGATGGCAATTATTTGCTCAATATAGGTCCTAAGGGAGATGGAACCATGACCGCCGGCAGCAGGAAGATCCTGAAGGGCATTGGCAACTGGATGAATCGATATGGTGACAGTATTTACGGAACCTCCGGAACGCCATTTGCAAAGAAGCCGTCCTGGGGAAGATACACCCGAAAGGATAATGTGATCTATGCACATGTGATGAAATGGCCGAAGGATCAGAAGCTTGTGACAAAGAAATATGCAGGAAAAAAGGTCAAAAAAGTATATTTATTACAGAATGGAAAGAAATTAAAATATAATGCGACCGGTAAGAAAGTGATCATTAAGATGCCGGAAAAGAAACTGGATAAAGCAGATACGGTGATCGCAGTGCAGTATCAATAAAGCAGCGTTTAAAAAAAAGTTAAAAAAACACCTGAACCGATAAGTTGCCGGTTCGGGTGTTTTTAATTGGGATATATTTCACAAGCTCGTTTCTATACTCGGGAATGATTGACAGCCCCCGGTATAATATTATCCTTTCCATTTCTGTCTGTATTCAGACGGTGTCATATTCTCCGCCGATTTGAACAGCTTGATAAAGTAATTGGTATCCGGGATCCCGCACATTTCGCTGATCTCATGAATGGACTTGTCTGTGAAGCGGAGCAGCTCCTTGCCCTGGTTGATCCGGAACAGGTTAATGCAGGAGTTGATGCCCTCGCCGTACTTTTTCTTGAACTCGCGGCTCAAATAATACTTCGATATGTAGAACATCTCCGATAGATCTTCCAGCGTGATGTTCTCAGTGAAGTGGGTCTGCAGATAATGCAGGATCTCGTCCAGCTTCTCATCCATGGAGGTGCGGGAAGCACGCTTGCGCCGTGAAGTCTTCGGAATCGTGATCATCTCGGTGAGGAGCGATGCGATCAGTCCGGAGTTGGAAGCCTCGTAGTAAGAGGTCTTAAGCTGCGTGTTTAATATGATCTTGCGAAGAAAATCTCCGACCCTGTCAATGCTGACCGGATAGAATAAATTCGGAAAATTCTTTGTGAAATATTGATAATATTGCTTTGAGGTAGCTCCGTTAAAATGCACCCATATAAGCTGCCATGGGAAATCTCTGGAGCTTTCGTGCGAGTAGGGTTCCATGCAGTCAATGAAGAAACAGGCACCGGCAGAGGCATGGGTACGCTTCCCGCGAAACGTAAAATAACCCTCTCCGGACAGGACACATACAATAAGATAGGAGTGCATGTTCTGACGTTCAGAGACTTGTTCTGCGGACATTTTGAGCATGCCGGCCTCCTGCACATAAAAAAATGTACTCTTGGCGGTTGGGCTTGGTGTCTCGATGCAGCGAGTCCAGGTAAACGAGTCATCATCCGGGTTTTGAGGTGCTTTGATCTGTATTGTTTCCATTCCGATTCATTCCTTTTCATTTCATAATGCTGGTAATTGATGATAAATTGTATTTTACATAAAAAAGTATGCAATTGCACTCTGCAAGAATGTACTATAAACTAAACTATATATTTTTTTTGGTACATTTCTATTCTATAATATTTGCAAAAAAAATAATAGAGTTTTTTTGGAGGTAGTTCCTTTAAAAATTCTAGTTTTTCAAGAAGCCCACATTTCTGAGAAAAATGACAAAATTGTAAGACAGACATTCACCGGATTGTAAGAATGTCATGTTATGATGGGAGAGTAAGAAATATTGTGCGCACGAAAAATCAAAATGCAAGGCTTTTGCATTGTATTCGAGGAGGGGGATTGTATGGCATTTTTGGAGGTTAAGGATCTGACAAGGATCTACGGGAAAAAGGATAATACACTGACCGCACTGGATCATGTGAGCTTTTCGGTCGAGAAGGGGGAATTTGTTGTAATCACAGGAGCCAGCGGCTCCGGCAAATCCACGCTGCTTCATCTGCTTGGCACGATGGATGAGCCGCAGGAGGGAAGCGTTTTTCTGGAGGGGGAGAGCGTTCTGGGACAGCGGGAAGCAAAGCGCTCCGTGTTCCGGCGCAGGAAGATCGGCTTTGTATTTCAGGAGTACAATCTGGTGCCGGTGCTCAATGTGGAGGAGAATATACAGATGCCGGTGAGACTGGATGGTAAGCGGATGGATCCGCAGTATCTGGAGCAGCTTTTGAAAATTCTCGGTCTTACAGACAGACGGTATCATCTGCCGGAGGAGCTTTCCGGAGGACAGAAGCAGAGAGTGGCGATCGGGAGAGCGCTTGCCAACCGTCCGAGTCTGCTGCTGGCGGATGAGCCGACCGGTAATCTGGATCACCAGAACGGGCTGGAAGTGATGTCATTATTAAAAAGGTCCGTGGAGGAGTTTTGCCTGACATTGATCGTTGTCACACATGATCCGGCAATCGCTTCGATGGCAGACCGTGTCATCACATTATCGGATGGCGTAGTGATCTCTGATGCGAAGGTGAAGCATGCGCTGTCCGCTGATGTTTCCGCAATGGATGGGAGGGATGCGCATGAATAGGCTGGGGTATTATGTCACGCTTTCCTTACGTTACCGCAATAAGCACCGGCTGCAGACACTGTATTCGATCATGGCGATCACGATTGCTGTCATCCTGTGCTTTTGCAGTATCACAGTGGGTATGACGATCATGAATTACGGTTATGAAACTGCCATGAAGCATAATCATGGCTGTGAGCTCTGGATCACGGAGATGCCGCTGAACAAAGACAGCATTGACGGTGATGAAGAATGGACGCCGGAGCAGTACAAGTCAATGCAGAAAAAGCTCGAGGCACTGCCGGAGGTCCGCAAGACATACCTGGACAAGATATATGTGGACAGTGACAGTGCAGACGGTGATGAGTGGGGATATCAGGGGAAGAATAAAACAGTTTCGATGGAGCTTTACTTTGCGGCAGTAGACCGGAGTGATCTGAAGAGCTGTAAGGAAAAGGTGGAAGAAGCGACCGGGTATCGGGTTTATATTGATGCAGAGATCGCGGCACACCTGGGGCAGGGTGATGATATTGATTCCATGAATCAGGCAGCGGGGAATGCCCTGATCGCCCTGATCGGAGCCTTGTTTGCTTCCTTTGCCATGCTTGTGATCCGCAATACCATGATGCTTCCGGTGCTGGAGCGGATGAAGGAATACGGCGTGCTTCGCTGTGTCGGCATGTCGAAGGGACAGCTGTACTGTATGCTTGGAACGGAAGGAATTTTGCTGACACTGGTCAGTACCATTTTAGGGACAGGTGTTGGCTTTGGGATTTTGAAAGCATGTCAGGGCTGGATCAATGACTGCCTGATGCTGGACGTTCCGGTGGAATTTCATTTCTATGCTTCTGCGGTTGTATACAGTTGTCTGCTATGTATCGGTGTGACGTTATTTGCACTGTTAGAGCCGGCGAGACAGGCAGCAGGAAGTTCCATTCAGGAAATCCTGCGAGGGGGAGAATACGGTATTCGTAAAGGGAGTGGAAAGAAAATAAAGCCGAAGAAGCATAGAACAAGCCACGGGCTTGGTCGTCTTCTTGGCATAGAATGGGAGTATGCCGTGCGCAATATGTCCCGGAATCCGGGCAGTCAGATTTATCTTTGCATTGGCGTGGCGGTCAGTTTGTTTTTGTTCTCGGTGGTTTTTTCCGGAATAGAGAGCACCTATGCGACGGTGGAGAACAGCACACAGGGAACACATCAGGAATACTCGGAGGTTGTTCAGATCTATGGGGACTGTTCAGAAAAGAAAATAGAGGAGATCAACAAGACGATTGCAGGGTGCAGCGGTGTCCAAAAATCGGGACTCTTCCTGGCAGGTTCCATGTTTACGATGAACAATGATGTGGCGGCGCATATACCCGAACGTGAAGAAGGATCTTTTATCTTCTTTTCGGATGTCGGATATGACGAAAAGCATCTGAAGGGGATGAAAAGCCGGCTTGTGGATGGAACACTGGATTACCGCAAAATGGTTCAGCAAAACGGTGTGATCCTTTGTGATTATCAGTATAACAAGAAGGATGACGAAGGAAATACCACGACAGAGGACACCCGGGTCACGGACTATAAAGTGGGAGACACGATCGAAATGATTAGCCCTGAGGCGGAGCATAAGGTGACAAAGGATTTCGATAAAATGCTCACAAAGCTGGAGAAAAAAGAGGGAAAAGAGCCGGACAGCGGCGATACGAAGAAGGCGAAGGCGTATTGGAAAAAGGCAGCTGCTTACCTTGCTACAATGGGATATCCGGTTGAAAAATACGAAAATACACCTGTGTTTGGAGGCGGATACAGCGTCTTTAATATGAAATATGCCATGCAGCAATGTGCGATCGATGCGGGCAAGGTCATTCGTTTTCTGATTCTGGCGATCGTGAAGGAGGATCCTTATAATTCGGCTCTGATCGATGGCTGCTCCAGCATCGGTGCCGGACTGATCATGGCGGATCAGACGATGATGAAATGGGGCATGCCATATGGAATGAGTATGCTGGACGAGCTTCCGTACGGCAAGTGCAGCAAGGGGATCGGATTTGTCCGGGACATCCGCAAATCGAAAAAGGATGTTGCAGATTATGTGAAGAAATGGAACGAGGAATCGGAGAATAATTCCTATGAGCTTGGACAGATGGTGGGGGATACCGGCTATGCGGATATGGAGTTTGGGGACGACAACGTTGTTTTAAACCGTTCTCTGGAGCTTGTCCGGAAAACGGGACTCGCTGTCGGTGGATTTATTCTTGCCGTCTGCCTGCTGCAGATATTCAACATCACCGCCGCAAATATTACCATGCGCCGGAAAGAGTTCTGGCTTCTGAGGGCGGCGGGAATGTCGCTGAAGCAGATGCAGAAAATGATCTATCTGGAGAAAGGGATCAGCTGTCTGCTAGGAATTATCATTGGTGCGCTGGCAGGTTACGGTGCGAGCTGGCTTATGGTCGAAAAGATCATGAATCAGGACGGAGGAGCCTTTGATGGTACCGGAGGAATCCTGTTTATCTGGCCATGGTGGCAGATCCTGCTTGCCGCGGTTCTGGTATATGGCTTGTGTCTGTTTGCGGGCAGAGGACATCTTAGACGTGAGGTAAAGCAGTGACCGTCAGTGGCGTGCTTTGGGCTTGCAATGCATTTTTGCGCATAACGGAATGCAGATAAAAGGGAAATAAAAAAGATGCTTGACTAATATCGACTATCGATATATAATCTATATATCGATAGTCGATATTACTATTTGGAAAGGTTTATAATTTGTAACGATCGTGACAGAAAACATTTCAGAAAGGAGAGAATCTGTATGGAGAAAAGTTTGTTATCAGGGAGCAACGCGATGCTTTTGTTACGGCTTTTGGAGGAGAAAGATATGTATGGATATGAGATGATCGATCAATTGCGTCAGAAGTCAGACAATGTGTTTGAACTTAAGGTGGGTACGTTGTATCCGCTGCTGCATTCGCTGGAGAAAAGCGGATGTCTCACCTCTTATGAGGGGGAAGCTGCCGGGAAGAAGAGGATTTATTACCGGATCACCCCCGAGGGGCGAAAGCAGTTGAAAAAGAAAACGGAGGAGTGGTCAGAGTATGCATCTGCAGTCATGCATGTGATGGAGCTTACGCTTGAATGAGGGAAGAACATGGCAAGGGGGGATACAGATGGGGATGAAAAAGGAAGAATATTTAAAAGAACTGACAAAACAGCTTCATTATGCGCCGGTGCGCAAAGTGGTCAGTCAGGAATATATTGATCATATTGAAGATGAGACGGAGTATCAGATCTCAAAGGGGATGGATCCGGACGAGGCAGAGAGTTATGCGGTGGAACAGATGGGCGATCCGGTTGAAGTGGGAAAACAGCTGGATGAGATCCATCGTCCGAAGAATATCCGGATCCCGTTGTCCGGAATCATTTTCATTGTGGCAGTCTGTGCGGTGTTCAGTTATTTCATGCAGAAGGACTATTATGAAGTGCTCAGTGAGCTGATCGGTGAGCCGAAATCTGCAGTGACGATATTATTTTGGGGGAATCTGATCGTCAGTGTAGGAATTTTGGTGGTAGTGTCCCATTTTCCGTACATGAAGCTGCAGAAAGCGGCGGGATGGATCGCAGTTGTATTTTTAGCACTGCCGATCGTACAAAGAGTGTCCGGGGGGATTGTGCCGGAGTCGGTTCAGACAGCGGTTATGCGGGTGCTGCCACAGATCAATCGCTGGAACACAGGGTATTATTACTGGTTATATGTCCCAATTTACGGACTTCTCTTAAGCTGGCTGAAGGGGAAAAAGCATCAGCTTGCATTGTCTTTGGGGGGCTTGATCCTGCCACTTCTTCTGGTATTTGACTGGGAATACACCCAGACGGGGGTCTATGCCTGGAGCAACTTTGGCTTCTGGCTGTTAGCTGTTATCCTTTTTAGTATGTTTGTGATGGCGGTCTGGGCGAACGTTATTCCGCTTCCGAAGAAGAAAACGACTCTGGCAGCGGCAGGGTGTTTTGTGGCAGCCAAACTGGCATACCATGCTTTTTATCTTTATGTGGTCTGCCAGGGCAAATGGAGTACCTATTATACGAGTGCCGGATGGAACAGAATGTTTCTCTTATTTTCGGAAAAACGGAGAAAAGCGTATGTTGCATTGTGGAAAGAGGTTGGAGGAAGCGCTTCTCTGGGGGAAGATATCATGTATCCGATACGGGCGATCCGTGGTGCGAAATGGATCGGCATGAGCGAGGGAATGCGTCAGGGGCTTCAGGGCACCATGCAGGGAGGAAAGATGACCGAAAGCAGTCCGCTGTTTACTTATCTGGCAGCGGGTGATCTGGGAAGTCTGATCGGCTATGTGGGAATCCTTCCGGCGCTGCTTATGCTGGCTGCTTTGATCGCGTTCACGATCTGGCTGATGAAAAAGGCGTGGAGACAGACGAACCCGGCAGGAAAGCTGATGGGAGCAGGAATTGGTCTTTTATATGTCTGCCAGATGCTTTATGCGCTGGCGGAGCTGTTTACACTGACACCGGGCAACCATCAGGTGCTCTTGATCCCATTGCTGGAAACTCTGGGCTATATGGATTACGGACGTGTGGTGGAAGCATTGTTTATGTACGGTCTGATGGTGAGCATATACCGGCATCAGAGTGTGTCCGGGTGGGGATGAGAAGCCTGCCGGACCGGGGATGATAATCTGTGGTTGCAAACAGACATGGAAAGACGTATAATAAAAATGTGAGGATCAGGAGCAGCTCGCAACTGATCCTTGCACTTTCATATATCCGTGTGCGTTTTTGGCGCATGGCGGAGTTATTATATATCATACGGGAGCTTGTAGGACAGGCTGAGAGGAAGGTGTGACCTTCGACCGGGAACCTGATTTGGATAATGCCAACGTAGGAATGCTTGATACATTTATAGCAAAGTATGCACAGAAAGCTGCCAAATCGGTGGCTTTCTTTTTGTTTTCGTGGAAGTTATCGTGGCAGAAAAGGCGGATGCTTTGTATTTGTTTTTCGGAGGTGAACACATGGTAAAGATCAACGGGGAAGACCGGGATGTGGCAGGTATGACAGTGACAGAGTATCTGGCGTCTACCGATTATAATCCCAAAAGAGTTGCGGTAGAGCGCAACGGCGAGATCGTATTTAAGGCACAGTATGAGGAAACGACATTTGAGGATGGCGACACGGTAGAGGTTGTCAGCTTCGTGGGAGGGGGCTGATCAATGCTTACACAGGAAGAATGGATGGATGCGCTGAATGCGCGTCATGGAAGAGAGCGGCAGGAGAAATTTAGTCGTGCCGCGGTTGCGGTATGCGGTCTGGGAGGACTTGGCTCGAATGTAGCCATTGCTCTCGCCCGCGCCGGCATTGGAAAGCTGATCCTGATTGATTTTGACCGGGTAGATGTGACGAACCTGAACCGGCAGCAGTATAAAGCTTCCCAGCTTGGTATGGATAAGACGGAGGCTCTTGCGCAAAATCTGCGGGAAATCAATCCGTTTATCCGGCTGGAGACGTATGCCGTCCGCATTTCGGAGGAGAACGCACAGGAGCTTTTGCAGGAAGCGGATGTTGTCTGCGAAGCATTTGATGTTCCGGAAGCGAAGGCCATGCTCGTCAATTTTGTGTTGGAGAACATGCCGGAGAAATATCTTGTCGCAGGATCCGGAATGGCAGGTTTTGGAAGTCCCAATACGATTCAGACACGCCGGATCACCGGCCGGTTTTATCTGTGCGGGGATACGGTCAGCGATGTGAATGACGGTATCGGTCTTGTCTGCGCCAGGGTCATGGTCTGTGCGGCACATGAAGCGCACACGATCCTGCGGCTTTTAGCAAATGAAATTGAATAAAAGAAACAACAATGAGAGCCTGCGGTTCAAAGCCGGCAGGCGGAGAGAAATGGAGATAATTATGAATAACGATAAACTGATCATTGGAGGTCATGAATTTGAATCGCGTTTTATTCTCGGTTCCGGAAAATATTCCATGAAGCTGATCGAAGCTGCAGTGAAGGATGCCGGAGCACAGATCATTACGTTGGCGGTTCGCCGTGCGAATACGAAGGAGCAGGAAAATATACTCGATTATATTCCGGAAAATGTAACGCTTCTTCCGAACACAAGTGGTGCCAGAAATGCGGAGGAGGCAGTCAGGATCGCACGTCTTGCAAGAGAACTTGGCTGTGGGGATTTTGTTAAGATTGAGATCATGCGTGATTCTAAATATCTTCTTCCTGACAATGAGGAGACGATCAAGGCAACAGAGATTCTGGCAAAGGAAGGTTTTGTTGTTATGCCGTATATGTATCCGGATCTGAATGTGGCCCGGGATCTTGTCAATGCCGGAGCTGCATCAATCATGCCGCTGGCGTCGCCGATCGGTTCCAATAAAGGATTGGCAACCAAAGAATTTATTCAGATCCTGATTGATGAGATCGATCTTCCGATCATTGTGGATGCCGGTATCGGGCGGCCATCCCAGGCATGTGAGGCAATGGAAATGGGGGCAGCAGCAGTTATGGCGAATACTGCAATTGCAACAGCAGGTGACATTCCGGCGATGGCAGAGGCATTTAAGAAAGCAATTGAAGCAGGAAGAGCCGCTTATCTGGCAGGTATGGGACGTGTCATGGAAAAAGGAGCAAGTGCATCTTCTCCGCTTACCGGATTTTTACAGGATTAAGAGCGGGGGGAGAAAAAAGATGAGTACAGAAAACCATGTAAATGAGAGTATTTTAAATGATGAAATTAAAGAGTGGCAGAAGAAAAACCGTATTGACCACATGACTTATTTAAAAGGAATGGAAGTGCTTGAGTCCGATGTGCAGAAACAGGTCATTGATGCCATGAATGAGTATGACTATGAGAAATATACCGCAAAGGATGTAGAACGTGCCCTTGCGCATGAAAGCCGTACTCCGGAAGATTTTGCGGCACTGTTATCACCGGCAGCACTGCCGTATTTAGAGCAGATGGCACAGGTTGCAAAGGCAGAAAAAGAAAAACACTTTGGAAATAGT
>ERZ791645.913-NODE-913-length-21515-cov-3.978006_pt1 | contig 21515 bp, 14 predicted proteins | sample MGYA00509939_ERZ791645 | MGnify/ENA primary metagenome ERZ791645 (study PRJEB30046, sample SAMN00715249) | human gut metagenome | study: EMG produced TPA metagenomics assembly of the A metagenome-wide association study of gut microbiota in type 2... | reverse complement strand
TATATATACACTGTACCTGCATAATTTTAATCTGAAAGCCTTGCTGTGACAAATTTATGGATTTAAAAATGCAAAGCAAGGCTATTCTGTTAATATTGTTATTCCTGCATATCATCCGTACCTACATCATCCGGATTGGAATTATCTCCACCACCAACATCGTCCGGCTGTGAATCTGTTCCGTCGTCGGTATCTCCCGTATCAACATTGTCACTTGACGGCTTTTTAGTAGGAGGTGTTTTATCACCGCTATCACCCGTATCTGTTCCATCGTCAGTTACTGGTGCTTCTGTTGGTTCTGTTTCATCCGCTTCTGCTGCATCCGGATCAATCGTAGGCACAGCCGTTGCCGTTGTATTTCCATCCGAGCCATAACTTCCACTGTATCCGCTTGATGAACTTGTACTCTTTTCTCCATCATAAGACTTAAATTCAACATTCTTAAGCCCCTGATGTATATCCGACATAAATTCACGCCATATCCTAAGCGGATATGTATTTCCATACAAGTCTGAAATAGTCTTCGGGTTATCATATCCTACCCATACTGTAGTAGTATAATATGGTGTATATCCACAAAACCATCCGTCTTTTTTATCACTTGTGGTTCCTGTCTTACCTGCACATGACATATTGTCAAGTGCGTTTCCTCTTGCTGTTCCACTCACAAGAACTCCTTGCAAAATGCTTGTCATCATCCTTGCGGCATTTTTCTTATATACCTGTTTTTCCCTGCGGATCTTTTTATTATTTACTATAGTCTTGCCATCCGCATCCGTAATCTTGCTTATGCAGGTAGGCTCTCTGAACAAACCGTCATTTTCTATTGTTGCAAATGCAGATGCCATCTCAACAGTTGTGACACCGTTTGTCAGACCACCAAGCGAAGCCGCCGGATAATAATCGGAGTCTGTAATGTTGGCAAATCCCATCTTAATAGGATATGAAAGCCCCACCTCAGGTGTAAGTTCCTGGAAAAGTTTCCATGCGATTACATTCTTTGATTTTTCAACTGCATATCTAAGTGATATTTTTCCGGCATAACTTCCGTCAGCATTGTGTGGACCTCCATTAAAATAAGTATCATCAACTATGCTGTCAGGTGTATATCCTCTCTCAAGCTGCGGCGTATAGACCGCTATCGGCTTAAAACAGCTTCCCGGCTGTCTGTAACTCTGATAAGCTCTGTTTAGTGTATATCCTGTAATACTCTTTTGCTTTCGCCCACCTACTATTGCAACAACAAGCCCGTTTGAATTATCTATACAGGTAGCTGCACCCTGTAATTTATACACTTTATCCTTCTTTGTCTTTTCCTTAAATCCTGCAAGCTGGTCATTTACTGCCTTTTGAAGTTTCTTCTGCTTCTTTTTATTCAGCGAAGTATAAATCCTATACCCACCGGTATATAAAGAATTGTGACATTCATCGTACAACTTGTCATATTCCTTATCATACTGTTTCTTTTCTTCATCATTTTTAAACTTGTACTTAAACTCAAATCCTCTCGCTTTCATAAGTGCCTTTGTGGCACAGCTTACGGCATATGTTGTCATATAATTCTGAGTCTTTATTGCCTGTGCAGGCTTTAATACTATTTTTTCATAATTTGCGTCACTGTACTCAGCAGCCGATATACAATCTTCATCAAGCATCTGTTTTAAAATACGGTTCTTTCTCTTGAGCGTGTTCTGGTAATGCTCCAAAGGGTTATAAAAACTTGGTCTGTTCGGTATAGAGCACAGAAATACAGCTTCTGCAAGGTCAAGGTCTTTCGCCGGCTTATTAAAATATCCCCTGCTCGCCGCTTCTATACCATAATATCCATTTGCAAAATAAATATTATTTATATAAAATTCAAGAATCTGATCTTTTGTATATTTCTTTTCAAGATCCAAAGCAATAAATATTTCCCTGACTTTTCGCTCATAGGTTCTCTCATTTGACAAAAATACATTTTTTGCAAGCTGCTGTGTTATTGTACTTCCACCTCGTGAAATATCCTTATGTCTTAATTTGCTCTCAACAAGCATAACCGCTGCTTTTGCAGTAGACCAAAAGTTTACACCCTCATGCTTATAAAAATCTCTATCCTCAGTAACAACCATTGCGTCTTTTACCGATTGTGGAATCTCATCAAAGCTAAGATAATACGAGTCCTTATCACCTTTAAGCTTTGCTATCATGGACTTATTTGAAGCATAGATAATACTTGTCTCCGATGCCCTAAATGTATCTGCTGTCGAATTTTCAACAACATCCGTTGCTTCCATCTTCCATTTTAGGAGGTCATCACCAAATTTAAAATATATAACAACAAGTGCAGCAAGTATCGCTATAAGTGCAATAAGCATAAAAATCTTAAAACCAAACCAAAACTTTTTATGTCTTCTCTGTTTTTTCAGCTTCTTCTGTTGCTTTTTAGCCTGTTTTGGTGAAAGTGTATTTCCGGCTTCGACTCTTCTTGTGCCTGCCGCCTGTGCACGCTTTCCGTACTGTCCCGCATTACCACTGTACTGTCCACGAGTCTGTTCCACTCTCTGACCGTATGCCCCACTTCCGTTTCTGCCATAACCGCCACCTGAAACATTTCCTGCCTGCCTGTTTCCCGACTGTCTCTCTCTGACAACAATGTCATCCGGATTAAACACTCTGGTGTCTCCTCTTCTTATATTTCTATTTGACATATATTAATCCTCATTTCCGAGCAACTTGTTGCTAATAGGCAAATATTGAACAAATTTTCATTTATTAAGTTCTTTTAAAACTCCATCTCCCTGACTTTCAGTCAAGAAGCCTCCCTCGCTTTCAGCTCGGTTAATTTCAAATTTGCGTCTGCCTTAAAAACAATTTGTTCTGCTCAAAAACAAATTGCCATGCAAAAAATCCTGCATATATAGATTTTTCACACTAACTCCCAATTAACGCTATAATAACATATTTACGCTGACAATGCACCTTTTCGCCATCATCTTAATAAAAACTTTAGCTGATGTTCGCATATACAAAATGCATAAATATGTGAATAAAATTTTTTTTCACGGCAACACTCCCCATTATGACAGGTCACAAAACAGTCGGTTTCATCCGCATATTAAATGCCAAATGCAACATATGCATGGACAACGGTAATAAATGACGGTCAAATAAAAAACGGAGTGTTAAAAACATGAACAAAACAAAATTATATAAGCTTATATTTATTATCGCCATTTATTCGGCAGCATTTACACTTTTACTTATCAGTATTAAAAATTATACATCTTATCTGAGCACATACAAAAACAATAAAACTACACAACATACCAAAGTTTTATCCACAAAACACATCAAAAAAGCAAACTGTATCAACAAAATACAGAAAAATATTGCAAAAAGTGTGTTAAGACTTCATGTCATTGCCAACAGTGACAGCGATAACGACCAGAATTTAAAACTAAAAGTAAGAGATAGTATCTTACATGAACTTCAGACCGGTTTAAACACAGCCACTTCACCGGCTCAGGCAAAACAGTATGTTGCCTCAAAATTTCAAAATATTAAAAATACCGCCGATTATACTATTCACCAAAATGGTTATTCTTATTCGGTAAAAGTATTTATACAAAACCGATATTTTCCTGTAAAAACATACGGAGATCTCACATTTCCGGCAGGATATTATGATGCCCTATGTGTTGAAATCGGCAAAGCTGCCGGTCACAACTGGTGGTGCGTCCTCTTTCCAAGTCTCTGCTTTGAAAACGCAACGACAGCTACAGTTCCTGACGAGTCAAAAGCAAAGCTGAAAAATTCACTTACCCGTGAAGAATATGATTCCCTTGAAAAACCACAGCACACAAAAAATGATGGCAAAAATGCCGCCGATGTAAAAATCCGCTGCGGAATTTATGATGTATTTACAAACAATTCAACAACAGAACCGTAACAGTTCAGCCATAAAAATATAATCGGTAATATCCGAACTTGCTCCTTATATTACTGATTACAATAAAATCTTTTACATTTATCATGTAACATTGTACTTTCCCACATTCATATGCTATAATGTGCTCTACACGGGTAACACTGAACGAATAGAGAAATGAAGTGAGGAATACTATGAACAATAATGTACTTGTCACCGTACACGGTCTGCAACATGAAATAGATGATAAAGAGGGCATACAGACAAAACAGACCGGAAACTACCGCCTTGTCGCCGGAAAACACATAATATCATATAAAGAATATTTCAGAGATGAGGAAACTGGGAGAGATGCTACAATATCAAATCTCCTTAAAATATCAGGAGATACCGTCACACTGACAAAGCGTGGTGCAACAAACACCGAAATGACATTTAAAACTGGAAAAACACATACAGGTTTTTATGAAACACCCTTTGGTTCAATGCAGATGTCCCTTGATACTACACGAGTTGACATCAAAGAAGCTGACGATAAAATAGAGATTTCCATCGATTACGGACTTGACATGAATTACAGCCATGTCTCTGACTGCACTATAACGATGGTTATTGAGTCATTAAATTAAAAAAATCCGCTGCTCACGATGAAAATATGAACAGCGGATTTTAAATAACCTTTACTTGTCTTTAGAAAACTTATTCTTAATCTTCTGAGAAAACTTAACTTTCTTTGGTTTAGCCTCAAGATTTGTACGAAGACCCTGAACCTTTGTAATATAGATACCGCTCACTGTCGCACGAACTGATTTTTTAACAGGAATAAGTTCAAAAATCTTTTCATCACAGATAAGCGTCATAATCTTTGGTCCGACCTTAGCTTTTACGATAGGCACTTTCTGACCTCTGAGATACTTAGGTGTCTGGTCTATAACAAGCTGTGGAAGACCCGACTCTTTAAGCTTCATACGCTTTTTATCAACTATAAGCAATGACACATTCTGTGCTGCTGCCTCTATCTCTTTCTGTGTGCTTTCCTGACGTTTCTGCAATTTTCTGCCATATATACTAAGGGCAACAAGTGCAGCTATCAGCAAAACGATAATTACAATCATAACCACGACCCACACTTTTACCCCAAGTACAGGCACTAAAACAAATTCATTGTTCATAAAATGTAACCTCTTTCTGCATAAATTCTTTTTCGTGCTCCAGACACGAATATCAATCCATAGATTTTTATGTCAAGCGGATATTCGCAGCCAGTTGTTACAAGACAGCTTACGGAAATTCCCCCTTAAAATAAAAACCGTTTCCATATTAGTATAACACACTTTACGGTATTGTGCAAAAAACTTTGCAGCTCCGGTATATCGTAAAGTCAGGCAAATATTCTCAATTCGCTCTGCCGCTTCCTTATATAGTGTTAAATCTTTGATATATCTCATTAACCAGTGAACAGACTATGCATTTGCTTTAACTTTCTCTCCGATTATCTCTCTAACCTTTTCACCAACATGCTTCTTCTCGGCTCTCTCCATCTCTTCCATATAAACAGGCTCACAATACTCTATAGTCACATGAGCACTGTGAATCCACGGAAGATGCTTTTCAAAGACCTCATCGGTATTGTTTATCGCAACCGGAATGATAGGACATTTCGCCTTATCAGCAAGTTTAAAACTCGCCTCATGGAACTCTAGAAGCTCCTCGCCCTTATTTCTTGTTCCCTCAGGTGCAATATATATAGAAGTTCCATTCTTTAAAAGTTCAATACCCTGCAAAATGGTTTTCATGCCCTCTTTTATATTTTCCCTGTCAAGAAAAAGACAATTCATCTGTTTCATCCACCATGAAATCATAGGTGTTTTTTCAATTTCCTTTTTAGAGACAAAAGCCGTAGGCATAGGTGCTGTTGTGTAACCCACTAGAATATCAAAAAATCCTCTGTGATTGTAGGCATAAAGTGCCGCTCTGTCTTTCACTATATTCTCTCTGCCCTTAACGGTCAGCTTCACACCCGACAGAAACAAAATCACTTTAAAGCCGCCCTTGACACATACCTGTGCAGCAACCGCCTTTTTTCTATCATCAAATTTGCCGATGATCCATAACACAAGAGCCATCGGAATCGTAAAAATTGTATAAAGTATTAAAAAAATCGCAACCAGTATAAGTCTCATATCAATCCTCATTTCTTTTTTCTTAAAGTACCCTGCATTGTCAAGCGTATATTTGCAATCCGCTCCGCCATTTGCCTGATAGTGTTAAATACTAAGCCTCCAGAAACTCTCCCGTATCCTATTAGACACTTTGCATAAATAATTCTAAATTATTTTATATTTTATGTTGATTATATCAGCATTATTTCATTTTTAAAATACAAAAAAGCAAAAAAGCCATATAATTTTTAATTATTATACAACTTTTTTGCTTATTTTTACTATTTATTAAATTTGTTCTGTTTTATCTAAAACAAAAGAGTCAAAAAAATCGCCACTTATATAACTCAATCAATCTCCAAAAGACTAATCCTTTAGAATCGATACATACAAGTGACGATTTCTTTATTTATGCCGCTTAATATCAATATTTATTTCCGATTAATTTACTCCGCAATAAGATCCTTTACAACCTCTCCTGCAATAATAAGTCCTGCCACCGCCGGCACAAATGCCATACTTCCCGGCACTGACCTTCTCTGCAAACAGGTACGCTGTACTCCAGGAGGGCATATGCAGTGATTTTTGCAATTATCATTTTCATCCTCGATAGGAGTCATCGGTTTTTCTTCCGAATAAACAACTTTAAGCTTTTTCACACCTCGTTTTTTAAGCTCACGGCGCATTACTTTTGCAAGCGGACACACTTTTGTTTTGTAAATATCTGCCACTTTAAATGCACTTGCATCCATCTTATTTCCGGCTCCCATGCAGCTTATTATCGGTATATTCATCTCTTGACATTTCATGACAAGTGATATTTTTGCTGTCACGGTATCTACTGCATCTACAACATAATCATACTCTTCAAATGGAAATGTATCTGCATTTTCAGGCAGGAAAAAAGTCTTATAGACATTTACCGTTACTTTTGGATTTATCTCCAAAATACGCTCACGCATAATATCTACTTTGTCCTTTCCGACCGTTTTTCTCGTTGCGATAAGCTGGCGGTTAAGATTAGTAAGGCAGACTTTATCATCATCTATCAGATCTATCTGCTCCACTCCGCTGCGGACAAGTGCATCAACAGTATAACCGCCAACTCCACCTATACCAAAGATTGCCACTCTTGATTTGTGGAGTTTTTCAATACCTTCTTTACCTATTAATAATTCTGAACGCGAAAATTGATTTTGCATTTAAACCTCCGTATCCACTAGCAGATTTCTGCTCCTGCCGGCATCTTCTTTTCAGGTGTCATAAGTGAGAGATTTCCGTCTGCATCTTCTGCACAGAGTAACATTCCCTCTGATAATACACCGGCGAGTTTTGCAGGTTTAAGGTTTACAAGTACCATTACTTTTTTTCCTACCATTTCTTCTGCTGAGTAATGTTTCTTTATTCCTGATACTATCTGTTTTACTTCACTTCCAATTTTCACCTGTGAGCAGAGAAGTTTCTTTGATTTCTTTACTTCCTCACACGCAATTATCTCACCTACCTGGAACTGCATTTTCTCAAAGTCATCAAATGTAATTTCAGGTTTTGCTTCTATATCTATTACTTCCTCGTCTGAGCCTGTTTCCTCTGCTGCTCCGGCTGCCGCTTTCTGTGCCGCCTGAATTTCCTCAGCTTTTGCAAGTACATCTTTCACATCCAGTCTCATAAAGAGAATTTCAGGTGCATCTGTCACCTTTGTTCCTGACTCATAAAAACCGAATTTATCCATATCTTCAAGTGCACGCTCTGTTGTATTGAGCTGTTTTAAAATCTTGTCTGTAGTGTCAGGCATAAATGATTTCAAAAGGCTTGCACCGATTGTGATGCTCTCGATAAGGTTGTAAAGAACGGTTGAAAGTCTGTCCTTCTTTGTCTCATCTTTTCCGAGTACCCAAGGCTCTGTTTCATCGATATACTTGTTGCATCTCTTAAATATCGTAAACACTTCCGTAATTGCATCAGCAACACGAAGTTTATCCATTTTTTCTTCAACTTTCTTTGGTACTGAGAGTACAAATGACTTAAGTTCATCGTCAACACTTTCCGTAACACCCTTATCTTCTGCAACTCCGCCAAGATATTTGTTTGTCATTGAAATCGTTCTGTTGACAAGATTTCCAAGTGTGTTTGCAAGGTCTGAGTTCATACGCTCAACCATAAGCTCCCATGTAATCACACCATCATTTTCAAATGGCATTTCATGGAGTACAAAGTAACGAACTGCATCAACTCCGAACATATCTACAAGGTCATCGGCATAGATTACATTTCCTTTTGATTTACTCATCTTGCCCTCGCCCTGAAGCAGCCACGGATGACCGAATACCTGCTTTGGAAGTGGAAGTCCGAGTGCCATAAGCATGATAGGCCAGTAAATTGTATGGAATCTAAGAATGTCCTTACCTATAAGATGAAGGTCAGCAGGCCAGAATTTTTCAAAAAGGTCTGTTCCTGTTTCGCTTGTATCGTTGTTTCCGTCAACATCATATCCAAGTCCCGTGATATAGTTGCTGAGTGCATCCACCCATACATATACGACATGACCCGGATCAAAATCTACCGGAATACCCCATTTGAAAGAAGTACGGGATACACACAAATCCTGAAGTCCCGGAAGAAGGAAGTTGTTCATCATCTCGTTTTTGCGTGACTCAGGCTGGATAAATTCAGGATGTGTATTGATATGCTCAATAAGTCTGTCTGCATAGTTGCTGAGTTTAAGGAAATAAGCCTCCTCTTTTGCAGGCTGACATTCCCTGCCACAGTCAGGACACTTTCCGTCTACAAGCTGTGATGCAGTAAAGAATGACTCACAAGGTGTACAGTACATTCCCTCATAATATCCCTTATAAATATCTCCCTGTTCATATAATTTCTTAAAAATCTTCTGAACCTGTTTCTCATGGTATTCATCAGTTGTTCTGATAAATTTGTCATATGATGTGTTCATCAAATCCCAGATTGACTTAATCTGTCCCGATACATCATCAACAAATTTCTTTGGTGTTATACCTGCTTCATCAGCTTTAATCTCAATCTTCTGTCCATGCTCATCTGTTCCTGTCTGGAAACGGACATCATAGCCCTGCTGTCTTTTAAAACGCACGATACTGTCTGCGAGAACAGCCTCGTAAGTATTTCCGATATGCGGTTTGCCTGATGTGTAAGCAATCGCTGTTGTCAAATAAAATCTCTTTTTCTCTGCCATTTTGAACCTCCAATAAAATAAAAAATCTTTAAGAATAGAAATATTCTTAAAGACGATTATACCGCGTTACCACTTTAATTTATCCGCACTTCACAATGTGGACCTCAATCACTGCCATCACAGTGCCACGCTTTAACGGGCGTACCCGGTACCTCCTACTTTTTATGCTGCTATGCTATCATTTTTATTTACACCTACGGCATAAACATAAGATTATGTTCAGAGTGTACGGCTCCAAGACCATCTTCTGCCACATTCCATACGCCCTTTCTCAGCAACGGGTCGCTCCCTCATACATAACACATAATGTACCAAGCAACGCTACGGGTTCTCTGTAATACTTTCTGTAACATACTTTTCTTTTCACAGCCTTTTTCATTTATAGATAAATGTATTTTAATATGTGGGGTAATTTTTGTCAACTGTTATATTGTGCTTTCAAAACTATTTGCAGCATATATTTTTATACAGAAAAAGCGTCTGCTGTAAAACAGACGCTAAATTTCATATAATGGACAGCGGAACGGAATACACCAAACAATCTTCTATGGCTATTATTTGCCCCCAATCAGGAAGTAGGCTGTCGCATCCACCTTTACTTCGCTTTCGCAGGCATCTCTCCTAAATATCTCTCTTAAGATTGAGATATATAATTTTTACAATAAAATCAAGTGTTACTCCAGTCATTTTATATACTATTTTTTAACAACCAGCGAAGTCTTTCCAGCAACAAATATTGCTTTTGAAGACATCTTTCCTTTATGAATCATATTCCTAGAATACAATTTTCTCTTTTTCTTTGAAGTTTTCACTCGAACTTTTTTATATCCTTTTGCAAATGAATCCTTTCCAATTTGTTTTTTAGTCAATTGATTACTTTTAATCAAAATATATTTAAGATTTTTGCATCCATAAAAAGCTCTTTTTCCAATCTTTCTAACACCTTTAGGAATTACAATATATTGTAACTTAATACATTTTGCAAAAGCATTATCTCCTATCTTAGATAACTTTTCATTCAATTTAAGAGTTTTCAATTTATTGCACTTATAAAATGCATTTGCGTCAACATTTGTTATATTTTTACCAAACACAACCTTTTTTAGCTTTGTATTTTTATAAAATACTTTCTTTCCAATAGCAGTAACTTTATAAGTAATGCCTTTGTACTTTACAACTGATGGAATTTTTACAGTTTTTCTTGATTTTTTTAAATTCCGAACATAACTAACCGTATTACTTTTTCCTGTCTTTGTTATTTTATACAAAGCAGTTCCATTAGAACCAATAAATGTACATCCTTTTGCAACTGTTTGGTTTTTATCAGAATCGTCACTATCAATTATATCAGACTTTGGTGTAGCTGTAACCGTGGCAGTCTGAGTTGGCGAAACTGTTTCACTCGGTTGTAATGTCGGAACTACGCTTGGTTCTATAGTAGCTGACGCACTCGGAACAGTGGCTGTTTCACTTGGTTTTTGCGTTGGTGTCAAATCTGGTTGCGACGAAACAGTCGTACCCGTCGTTGTGGTTTCCGATGTTATCGGAACAGACGGAGTATTTGGTGTTGATGTATCTGACACATCCGGAATAGTGATTGTTTCGCTTGGCTTTTGCGTTGGTGTGCTTATCTGCCCAGAATCCGGAATGTTTGTCACTTCAGGACTCGGAGTTACCGTCGGTGCCGCTGTTTCTGTTGGCATCGGATTCGATGAATTACCCGGTGTTGATGTAACCGATGCACTTGGAGCCGGTGATGCAGTTTCACTCGGTTTTTCTGTAGCCTGTACACTCTTTACAGTAATTGTACACTTCTTCATAAGCAAACTGCCATCTTCATCTACCGATGTAGATACACAATATATGTCTGTTTTTCCTGATTTGTGTGCTTCTATCTTTCCATCATCTGAAACTGTTGCAATATTATTATCTAGCGAGTTCCATGAAACATGATTATTAACCGCATTTGATGGCTCTATCGAACAAGATAACTTATAACTCTCTCCTTCTTCAAGTTCTAATGATTCATTTGACAAATTAAGTGACTGCAATAAAATCAATTTATCATCTGTTTTTTTCTCCAATTCATATGTTTCATCTATTGTTCCGTCATTTCCTCTGTCAATCGTATAAGTATCACTTTCCTGATTATCAACAACAATAACATCATTTTTTTGTATTTGTATATTGGTAAAACCTGTTATCATATCATTTTTACCATACATTTCCAAGGATACATCGCCATCTCCCTGACCGATGATTTTGTACTCATATTTTTCAGCATCTTTTAAATAGATAATCTTTGTATAATCTTTTGTATATGGTTTATACTGTGATATAAATCGTCCATATGTATTTGTAACATCGGATTCCTCACCATCTTTTATATATGCAACCGTATTACCTGACGAATCTGTCACTTCAACATCTACAGGACACTTCAAAACGGCTTTCTGAGAATACTGACAATATTCCGGAACTTCCACACCTGATGGAAGTTCAAATTTACAATATTGCTCCAGATAATTTATATTATGTTCTACAAGCTCCCTTTTACCCTCATAATTAAACGCATATTTTAGCAAATATCCGCCCCAGCCACTTATTCCATCAGGACTAAGCGAATTTAAATCAAGATATGTTTTTTCCCCTTCTATACGAAGACAATATAACATATTATATTTATTGTAAAAATCCCATGCATTTTCTTCTGTTTGTTCGTTTGAAAATCTGACTCTGCTTTCTTCTAACAAATTTGCATAATGTGCCGTTAAGAACGCATATCCATTTGTATATGCAGCATTTTTAACTACACCGCCCATGTCAACTAATAAATTAACACAAAATGCCGCCAGTTCAATTGTTTCTGTTGCTTCTCCTAACAGATTATCAAACTCTCCCTTTTCAACCTTTATCTCACCCCCTACTGCTGTCTGTAATGCATCAGCATTTTTCAAACCATGTAAAATCAATTTCTTAAACGGCTCCCAATAACCACTTTCCATCTCTTGTTCAAGAGAATATGCTGCTGCTCTAAGTTCAAATGGTAAATCTTCAGCCTTTATAATTTCTTCAAAAAATTGATTATATTTCTGATATAACCCTATCTTTCCTTCTGTATGAAAAAATGCAACCATATCTTCAATGGCATCTGAACTAAAAGTAAATGATGCTGACGCAATTTTAAACGCTTTTGCAAATCTGTCACTTGATAATGTAACAGTTTTTCCATCATCATTTAACTTTAATTTTTCTTTTGCAAACAATTTTTTTATTAGTTCATCTTTTTCCTTATCTGTTTTTGCATCCATTATTTTTTCTAACAAAACATCGTCATCTATTTCTTTTATTTTAACCATGTTATTGTAATTCTTTATTACAGAATCTACATTTGAACACACAGCAAATTCATCAGATTTCTTTCCAATAAAGGAAGTCAAAAGCGTTTTATATTTTTTTATTCCGGGATAATCATTCTCCACATATGTTCCCGGATCCATCCAGCTTTTCAACTCGCCATTAAAAATCATACCATCTGCGTATAAAAGTCCTCTGGCAACTTTTCCTTTGGTTGTATTATTCAAATAATTACCAAATTGCCAACTGCCATACTGCTCATTATTTACCAAAGTCTGATATGCCCTTTGAGTAGAACTTGCATCCTGTACATACTCAATTCCTTCTTTGACATTATCAAATCCATATTGTGTGCATACGGAACTCATAAGCTGCATTTTTACATCATTTGGCAAATCCTTTTCTGAAATCGCTAAAAGCATTTTTTTGAATGTCTCATTGTCGGTTGAATATTTTTTGACAGCTTCTATGATAGAAGAATTATTTTTTTGACTTTCATCGTATTTAACCTCATTGCAAGTTCCATCACTACATACAGTCCCCGCATATCTTGAAAACAAATCTAATGAATCTATTTTTATCATTGGTCTTATACCATTTGTTACTGCGTAATCACTTGTCGCTGTCCAATATTTCCCATAGAATCCCACTTCTGACGCTCCACTAGATCCATTAGTAAACCACCATTCACACTTTCCATAACCGCCCTTTACTGCACCTTTAGCCCATGCATATGTGGTCGGCTCAACTTGCAAGCTTTTTGAATCAATAAATCCAAACGAGCTTGCTTTATATCCATATATGGTTTCATACGATGGAATGTATATGTTATTACTACATGCTGATGAACCCTCAATATTATACATTCCTTTCTGATTTAAAACAGTGCTTTTTATAACATTTTTTTCATATTCATCAAAAGCCGTGGCATAAAAATTATTATTTTGATAATCAATTCCTGTTATGTTACATTTTCCTTCATACCCATTAAGCCAACTCCTCATTTCACTATTTTCCCAATTATTGTTTTCACTAACGCGGGATGTATAACATCTTGAATCTAAGGCTTTATCAGAAATGAGAATTGTGTCCGCATTATTTGTTTCAAGCACACGCCATTTTATTGGTTCAAATATAAAGTAATGATATTCTTTTCCATTAAATTTATAATAACTTCCTGCATCAGTACTAGTGTAATCACAATCAGATGAATTAATACGCTTATATTTTTTTCCATCATAAATAACACAATTATTTGTATCCCATTCTTTAGAATCACATAATTCACTATAAATTTCATCACTTGAAGTTATTTCAGATTGGGGATAGGATCCAAACCATATGCAATCCCATTTTACAATATTTCCACTATTATCATTCAACAATAAAGGATTGGATATAATCTTTTTTGTCTCCTCTGCATCCACCGTTTTTCCTAATACACCTACATCAATGCTAGCAACAAACATTGATATAATAATCGCAATCGTCAACACTCTTCGTATTCTTTTTCTTTTCATCAAATCACTCTCCCATCTGTCTAGTCATAAAACATCGTTATACAATTGTTATAGTCGCATTGCGACTATTTTCCAATATTATAAAACTAATTTCCTATAATTATATCATATTAAAAGTGAGGTTTACATATGGTATTTGAAAATATTAGGAATCTTCGTGAAGATAACGATAAAACCCAAAATGAATTAGCTGAATATCTTCATATAAAACAAACTACTTATTCAAAATACGAACTAGGAAAAATCAACATTCCTATTGAAGTTTTCATTCAACTGGCAGATTACTACGATGTTTCCGTAGATTATTTACTTGGCAGAACAAAAAAGCGATAGCTATTAGAGTTTTTCTCTATATCTACCGCTTTTTATTGTTTATGACGCTCGCTATTAAAAATCATAAACCCTTACATACATTCTAATACAAACACACATATATTTTCCCACATTTACTGTATATTTTTTATGTTTGATATCTATATAATCCTAAACGGTATCTTCGACCTCTGTACAGAACTAAAATTAGGATAATAATATTTCATAAATATCTGTGCAGTATATCTCCCTAGCAGCAACTCTCAAACTATCCCCTCTTTGTTTTTTATAATATCCTCTATTTCTTCCTCACCCAGCTCCACAATTTCCGCTATCTGCTCTGTCGTATAGCCTTTTTTATACATATTCATAACAACCTTTTCATTATTACTTTTCTCAGCTCTTTCTTCTATTCCTAAACTCAGATTACACATAACGCTCACATCCTCTCTCAACTCTGTATCAACTGGAATATTATACTCTTTCTCAAGAATATCAAACTTCTGATTTTTCTGTATTTCATTTGAAAGCAATGCACAAATCAAACGATGTAGTTCATATTTCTCATCTTTTTCCGGAAGTTCGTTTGTTATCCCTATCATCACAATGTTTAATAAATCAAGATTTCCTTTCCATTGATAAGTTTCTAGTATTTCATCTTTTGTAAGATGAATATGCACCATACTGTTATTTCCCATATTCATGCAAACCCATATGCTGAATACCTGTTTTATATCATCATAGTTTGAATTTACAAAATCTCTTTCTTTTTGTGATGATATAAGTCTGCTAGCATAAAAGATTGCCCTGTTTAATATGCTATATGCAGTTGGTTCATCTTTTTGACATTCTATGTTCACTATAACCTTTGACAATTTATTTTCTTCTTTATCGGGTGATGGTATCCTTACATAAAATACTATATCAAACCTTATCATGCCCTCATTTATCTCAGCATTTTCTGTATTAAATCCTACTATTCTCTGTCCCGTTTCATTTGTTCTTTCTGCATTTGTTAAACCCAGCTCAACTGGTACAATCCCTATCTCTGGGTCACCCTCAATATAGTTTGCCACTTCACTCGGATTCATATCCTTAAATTCAGCAACAGTTTTTACTAATATATTTGCCAGTATGCTTTTTTGTGCAAGCAATCTTTTTGCATAAGTATCATACTGTATTTTTGCATCTGCTGCGGTTATTGCATTTTTTATTTCGGTATTCATTTTACCCCCATTTTTGCACACATTTTTTGTATTAATCTTATTATAAACAAGGACTGCTTTGAAATCAACTGAATTTTTATAGAGTGTTGCCGATTACATTAATTAAAGGTACAGTTTTATATAAAAACAAAATTAAAAATAATCACCGTTTTATGATTATTTTAAAAAATACCACAGAATAAACTATAAAATCGTCATATTCTATGGCATTTATTTTTTGAACTAAACCACTTAACTGTAATTTTCCTTATTTTTGAAAATGCTCCATAAACTTCTTCTCCATTTTCGTACATTGCGAATGAGCGAACTCTTATATAATATACTCTTTTGGGTTTAAATTACTTATTTTAATTTTATTGCTTGTCTTTTTTTAAGTTTTAACACCTTTAAATATCATCTTTTAATATGCTTTTATATTCCAACAATCTATTTCGAGTATTCAGGTAACTTTGTCCTCTCAAATAGTAACAATCACATCTCCACCACTTCGTCCACTACTCCCATTGTGGATTTTCTATGCGACACAAGCACTACCGTCTTATTTTTATCTTTTCCTTCTTCTTTTACCGCTTTCAATATAACTCCCTCATTGAGTGAATCGAGATTGCTCGTCGGCTCATCCATCAAAAGCAGTGGTGCATCGTGAAGAAATGCTCTCGCAATACCTATTCGCTGTTTCTCACCTCCCGACAAGGTGTCTCCAAGCTCTCCGACATGCGTATCATATCCGTCGGGCAGGCTCATTATAAAATCGTGAAATGATGCTTTTTTTGCCGCTGCAATGATTTCTTCCGTTGTCGCTCCAATTTTTGCAATGCCTATGTTTGCGGCTATCGTATCATGAAATATATCTGTTTCCTGTGTTACAAAGCTCTCATAATCCCTGAGTTTTTTTGTTGAAATCTCTTTTACATTCTTTCCTGAAATCTCAACTTCTCCACTGTCTGTATCCCAAAAACGCATCAGAAGTTTAAGTATTGTCGATTTGCCGCAGCCGCTCACTCCGTGAAGTCCTGTTATTTTTCATTTTTTTATCTCCATACTAAAATTTTTGAGAATATTTTCATTTTCATATGCAAATGTTACATTCTTTAAAGCTGCTATCTGCTTGTTTTTTCTGTCAGCAGAATTTTCTGTTCTATTTTTGTCTAAAATTGTTTCTGTAGCTTCTGCCGTAACATTTTTTTCATCTGACATAAGTTTAGTATCTGACACTTGTTCACCGGTAAATTTTGTACTCTTATCACCATACACTGCTTTACCATCTGACGCTTCGTCTTCCCATACTTCCTCTACCACAGGATTTCTTCAATGACTGACAGCACCCTCTCACCGCTTGCAAGTGTCTAATTTAGATTGTTTGACAGACTTGCAAGTGCGACAACGGGACCAAATGACCCCATCATTGCCACTGTGCAGGTGACTACTGCGTCAAAACCAATCTCACCCTGCCGGTACATTTCTCCCATGAGAAAAAGCATCCCAAATGACGCAAGAAGTATGACAAAGTTTGTGACTGCACGCTGTGTTCCCTCTAAACGGCTTAATTTTCTTTGCATTTTTCCGAGTTTTTCAGAGCGTTCCTGCATCTCATGTCTTTTCTCTTTTCCCATACCGTACTGTATGGTTTCTGAAAGTCCTCTGAGTGCACTAAGTACAAAGCTGTTTAATTCGCCGAACGAGGTTCTAAATTCCATTCCCGTCTGACCGCCACGCTTTCCATTCCAAAGCGGAATAAAAATTCCTACTATTATATATACTGCTGCCGCATAAACCGCCGCAACAGGGCTGTATCTTCCCATAAATATTACCATTACAGCCGATGTAAGCAATGCTATCATTATCGGAGATATTGTATGTGCATAAAACACCTCCAGCAACTCTATATCCGTAGTTATGACTGATATAAGATTTCCCTTGTCTCTGCCCTCAAGTTTTGCAGGACATAATCTCCTGAGTGCCGCAAATACTTTATGCCTTATTATCGCAAGCAGTTTAAATGCAATAAAATGATTGCAATACTGCTCCGCATAATGAAGCACACCTCTCATGACTGCCGCCATTCCCATAATGATAAATAGTGTTTTTATGCTCATGTCTGAAAATACCGTTGCAGGCTCTCCAAGTCCTTTTAAAAGCACCTGACTTGCAAGTATCGTGAGAAAGATTGCACACAGATACCCTATAACACCAAGCAATATCGCAAGCAGCATTATATGAAGAAGCGGTGCAACAAGACCGATAAGCTGCCCCATTATTTTAATGGCACTTCTTCTTTTTTTAACTGATTTCTCTACAGACATCGGCATCCTCCTTTCCGAATTCCTCCAATTTTCTCTGACTCTCAAAAAGCCTGAAATATTCTCCACTTTTTTTCATCAACTGCTCATGCGTACCACTTTCCGCTATCTCTCCGTCTTTAAGCATATAAATATTATCCGATGATATTACATTGAACAGACGGTGTGATATTAAAAGCACCGTTTTTGTTTTTGCAAGTTCGCGTATCGCATCCATTATCATGCCCTCGCTATCGGCATCAATATTTGAAGCAGCCTCATCAAATATATACATCTCGCTGTCATGCAAAATCGCTCTTGCAATACAAAGCCTCTGACACTGACCGCCTGAAAGATTATCGCCCTTTTCAGCAATCTCCATATCAAGTCCGCCGTTCTCGCTCACAAAATCCCAGAGATTTACTTTTATCAAAACCGCTTTAAGTTTCTCATCGTCTGCACCTAAATCAGCCATGATAAGATTTTCCCTCACCGTCCCCTTAAAAAGATAACTGTTATGTCTCACAACTGTCACATGACGCATCAGTTCACTCTCCGCTATATCTCCTATCGGAACACCGCTGAGCGTGAGTCTGCCGTTAAATTTTTTATTCTTTCCTGAAATAAGTCCCGCTATCGTGCTTTTTCCGCAGCCCGACTCACCGACGAGCGATACGAATGAACCCGGTGAAATATCAAACGATACATCATTTAAAATCTTTCGGTCACTGTTGTATGAAAAATTTACATCCTCAAAACGCACTGACAGATTTTTAAGCTGTTCTTTAGTAAATATGACTTTTCCTGTCTTATCTTCCTCTAAATCAAGAAGTCCGAAAATCTTGTCACTCGCCGCCATTCCGTTCATTGCGATATGAAAAAATGAACCGAGAAGTCTCAGCGATATAAAAAATTCACTTGCTAAAAGTACAATGCAAAGCGTCTGTTCAAGTGTTATATTTCCTTTTAAAAACTCACTTAAAGCCACTATCATTCCGACTACCGCCCCGCCGTACGCAACGATATCCATCACGCTTGTTGAATTAAGCTGCATTGTCAGAACTTTCATCGTAATCTTCCTGAACTCTGCTGCCTCCTCGGAAGTAGCTATTTTTTCATTGTAGGACACACCGAGTTTTAACAGTTTTTCATAAATTTTATCCCTCAAAATACATTTCACATCAACACTCGCTCTATACGAAGCTCCCGCCTCCATCTTGTCACATAAAAAACGCACAACAAGAACCGCCGCAAACACGCAGGCACACTTAACAATATCACCCGACGCTACTTATCTTGTAACTCTTTTCATTTAATATCTTAGCTATCGACGATACATTTTTTTTCTCGTCAACATTGTCGCAGAGTGCCATAAGCACCTGATTTTTTAAAACTTCACTATCATCATTCATGGTTCTTTATAAATCCCCTTTCCATTTTTTAATGTTTAGGTGTTTGTCAAACTACTTATAGGCTATGTTAATTGTGCAAATGCCTATAATGTTTTATGTATTTACTAAGGGTCAAAAGCAGATAACAATGTATGTTTACATACAAATTGCTATTTGATGGGCAAAATACCTTTTTACCCCAACATCATTATATTTTAGCATGAAATAATTTTCCGATTAACCATGACTGATGAATAAAATTTATCAAAAAGCAGATATTTCTGTCACACTGACAGATTTATACTTGCCGCAACTTCCGTCTGTCCTCCTTCACTTTGCTCTGCCGAAATCATAGTCTGCTCTGTGGCAAGTTTTGAAGTATCTGTAATTGCCTGTGTCATATCAATGCCAATTCCCGCTCCCTGACTCTGTGCCATCATGATACCAAGATCTCCGCCGCCTCGTTTCCAGATTTCAATCTTTTCTTTGAGATAAGTCATATCCGCATCAAGCATTTTATTATTTTCCTCACCTCTGTGAGCCAGTTTTTCTTTTTGCTCCTGCTTCCTTATCTCCTCCTCAATCTCGTTAAGTTCTTTCTGCTGCCAGACTCTTATTTTTTCTTCAGAAATCCTCATAACAACATCTTTCTTTGATGAAATATATTTATCATCATCCCTTTTGTTCATAACTTCCTGCTTGATATTTGCAAGTTTCTTTTTAGCAACTGCTATCATTTTCTTTGCATGGGAAATCGCAATATTAATCTCATCATCATCGTAATTTCCGCTTGCCGCCTTTCTCTTAAGAGCCGCAAGATTTGAACTTGCACTAGAAACGGCATTACTCGCCTGCGAAACACTTTTTGCACTCCGAATACTTGACGATACCTTTTTATAGCTGTAATTTAAAACTTTCTTTGTTTTCGTCTCTGTTTTTTTGATATTCTTCTGAGTCTCTTTCATCCTGTCAAGCATATCTTTCAGACTCTCAAGCTGTTTTTCAAACTTTTCGTATTCCTCTTCCTTTTTACTTTTCTGTGACTCCTTATCCGAAGCTTCACTAATCAAAACACTGTTCTCATTATCTTCACTGTTTTCAATGCCGTTCTTATTCTTTCCTGCTGCCGTTTTATTTGCTTTATCAGAAACATCATCCATATTTTCAGCCTTTTCATTACCCTCACTAAGCTCAAGCATAACACCGTCATCTTCCGTCAGATATGTACTTTTATCTCCGGTTCCCGCCCTGTTTACCGAAATTCCTATTCCATTCTCAGTTCTAATATCAACCCCGGAACTTTTCACACTGTCATCCCTTTTAGCACTGCTGTATCTTCTGGCGGTCGATACATTTTTCTTTCGCTTTGCATTATCCGTCCTGCTGCTCTTTGTTCCATGCCCAATCTGTTTACCCCCTGCCTGAAACAGCGAACCACTGTTAATTACAACTGCCATAAAACTCCCTCCTAAACTTGAGCCTTTTTTCTTTGACTCATTTTTTCATAATTCATTTGACACTGTCAGTCCGTCTGTATATCTATAACTCACCGTTCATCTCTGTTGTGCAACCGATAATTTATGACAATTCAGTCTTTCATATCTTAAATTTTTAATTTTATAAGCAGACTGCAGTCGTTGCTTCACAACTTATCTTTATAACTCCTTTAAATTTATATCGGCAGTTTTTAATAAGTATCTACAGTTTTATTTAGTTCTCATGAAATTTCCCACAATTTCTCAACATCAATTAACAGCAATTCAACCATATTTCCACTTATTTTCCACATTGATTTTGCAAGTTATCCACAAGTTATCCACAAATTGTGCATAAATCGTAATTGTTTAACCGTAAAAAGAAAATTGGCAATACAATAAGTCTGTTCATTGTATTGCCATATAATATATATTCTTATGATGCTTTTCACTCAGATTTAATCTGTGCTATCAACTCCAAAACCTTTTCCTCCCATAATTCCATCCTCCTATAATCACTACTTTACTTTGAACATTCCATCAAATACTTTGCCGCCGCTTCCTCACTTAAGCTAAATTTTTTTATAATCTGTTTTTTTATTTCACTTTCAGACATATTCAAGTCTTTTAATATTCCGATTGCTCCGATTATTCCCTCACTTCTTCCATTTTCTT
>ERZ791645.903-NODE-903-length-21667-cov-6.642791_pt1 | contig 21667 bp, 18 predicted proteins | sample MGYA00509939_ERZ791645 | MGnify/ENA primary metagenome ERZ791645 (study PRJEB30046, sample SAMN00715249) | human gut metagenome | study: EMG produced TPA metagenomics assembly of the A metagenome-wide association study of gut microbiota in type 2... | reverse complement strand
CAGGCGGTGTTTCTTCCCCGATCAGGGCCACCGCCACATCGTTGACATTGGTACCCGTTGCCCCGGTGATGATCAGGCCATCCACTGCTTTCAGGGTGTGGTAGGAATCGTTGTTCTGCAAAGCAGCGTATCCGCTCCAGCCCCCGGCCTCCAGCGCGGCAAGGGTAGCCCCATCCACATAGCCGCCGGCGGCATCGGTGGGGCCGTCTGTGCCATCGCTGCCCACAGAGAACACCGCCGCGTTCAGCCCGGCAATGGCAGGCGCAGCCGCAAGGGCCAGCTCCTGATTTCTTCCGCCAAGCCCTTTTCCGGTCAGGTGAACGATGGTCTCGCCGCCCGCGATGTAGGCCAGCTTTTTCCCCTGCCCTGCGTGGGTGCGGGCAATGGTGCCCAGAAAGCTGCCTGCCTCCCGCGCCTCGCAACAGAGCCGGTCGGTGAGGAGCAGCGGCGCATAGCCCAGCTCCCGGCAGGCTTTAGCGGCAGCGGTGCACAGCTCTCGGACGCTGCCGGTGATATGGGTGGTCACGTTATCAAGGGCTTTCGGCGTTTCCTGCGCCAGCAGCGCCTTCGCCTGTTCCGACAGGTTCAGGTGGTATTTCTCCGCAATGGCAAGCGCTTGTGCACAGGTAGAGCTATCCGGCACCGCCGGGCCGCTGGCGATCATATCCAGCGGATCGCCCAGAATATCGCTGAGCACGATGCTGAACACCCTTGCGGGCGCGCAGTGCTGTGCGAACCGACCGCCCTTGACAGCGGACAACCGCTTGCGGATGGTATTCATCTCCACGATATCGGCTCCGCTGGCAAGGAGCTGATTGGTAATGTCCTGCAATTCCCCGCCGGGGACAAGCGGCTTTTCAAACAGGGCGCTGCCGCCGCCGGAAAGCAAAAACAGCACCGTGTCCTCTGCGGTCAGCCCCTGCACCAGCGCCAAAGCTTTTTCGGTGGCTGCAAAGCTGTTGTCATCCGGCACGGGATGACCCGCCTCATAACAGCTTATGCCGGGAATTTCGCCCTTCACATGGCCGTACTTGGTCACCACCACGCCGCCGTCCACGCGCCCTAGTGCCTGCACGGCGGCATGCGCCATCTGCCATGCGGCCTTGCCTGCCGCCACCAGCAGCACCTTGCCGCCCCTAGGCTGAAAGTTTTCCAGCGCGCGGCACACCGCTTTATCCGGCAGCACCGCCTGAATGCTGGAACAGATGATCTCATCCGCATCCCGCCGCAATGTGGTATTCATAATACAGTCCTCCTAACAGAGTTTGCCCATCCTCGATCCGAATGACCTGCTGCGCAATTTAGTGCAGCCCTAAAGTTATGCTTCAAACATTTTCCAGCTGACACAGCCGTCCAGCCAGAATTTTCCGTTTCCAGAGGTCATGCGCACCTTATTCTGTGCATCCAGATCGTTAAAGTGCCACCACTCCGAGGCCAGCGGTGTCATGCCTGCATTGGTACAGTACCCCTGCAGCCGCCGCGCACCGTCTGTCATGGATGCCGATGCAGTGGCCCGCTTCCATGCGGTGGCCGAATTAGAAGTTACCGGGCCGGTAAAGCAGGCCGCTGCACTGCTCAGCTCGTGCATGGCAGAGGGCATGGCGTATTCCTCACCGGTCACCTGTACAAAGGGACACCCCGCCATGCTGTGCTCTGTCTGCTCAGTGATGCGCAGCAGGGTCGTGTCCATTGCCACACCGCGCTGATGGTTGGAAAGAGACGTTGCAATAAACCAGCCGATATTCCACGCGCCCTTGTTCAGCGCCGTCATCAGTTCCTTGTCCATCCTTGCCTTGGCGTACACTGCATCCTTTACCAGCATCTGCACCTCATAGGGCCGGAATGTCTCTACGATCTTCAGGCAATCGCCCGCCTTCAAAGCATTTTTCTGCGCTGCACCAACCTTTTTTGCCATAGCGTAATTGATAGGCATTAGATACTCATCCCGTCCAAGGCGCTGGTTGTAGAACAGGCCGTCATACAGTTTCTGTCCCGTAATGCCTTCAATATCCTTTCCGCAGGTTTTAAAGATTGATGCCTTGGCATTGGGGTTTTCGTATACGATGGAAGGCAGAACATCGGGCAGATTGATCATACACAGTTCATTTTCCAACCAGCCCACGGTGCCGTCCAGCAGGCAGACCTGCCAATATGCGCCAGACTCCTGCCGGATATAAAACATATCTCCCGCTGCAAGTCTGCGCAGTACCGTACTGGTCCCATCCGGTCTCTCGTACAGCAGCATCACAGCCGCCCCTGCAAAGCCTGTTGAACCTTCCAACGGCAGTTCGAAGTTCTGGGGAACGCGGATGCCATCCCGCAGAACCGCATTGTCGTCCAGTGCTGCATTCCACATCGGTCCGGTTTCAGAGACCGGATCACTGACTTCCTGCTGCTGCCAGCTGACAGCCCGCTCTTCCACTGTGGGTTTCTGGCAGCCCGTCAGAAGCCATGCGCATGCCATGGCCGAAAGGCACAGAAAATCACGTCTTGTTGTTTTCATGTATTTTCCGTTCCTTCTTCCTGCTGTTCCTGTGCCGGAGTTTCCGGCGCTGTCGGTGCCTTCGATGCGGTCTCCTGCTCTGCCGCCGATTCCTCCGGCGACTGCGTCGGCTGTTGTGCCGCCGGGGCAGTCTGCCCCGCTTCCGTTGTTTCGGTCTGTGTCGGCTGCGCTTCCAGCAGTTCTTCCTCCGGCGGTTCGCCCTCTGCATCCTTTGCAAGATCGTCCTCCGGTGCCTGATCCCCAACCGGCTGAACACTGCCGCTGCCGTTCAGGTTGCTGCTAAGTGCGCCCTCCCCGAATGTGCCCGACTGACTGACGCCGTTGATAAAATAGTAGCTTTTTTCATGGGAATGATCCCATCCCTGCTTCGGTTCTCCATTTGTCCCAAAAGCATAGGGCTGGCCGTCGATCACACACCACCCGGTCATCTGATTTCCGTTGCCGTCCAAATAGCGCGTGCCCGCATCCGTTTCAACCCAGCCGGCCTGACTGACACCGTCCACAAAGAAATAATCCTTTCCATCGATCTCTGTCCAGCCCTGTGCCGGTGCGCCGCTGTTGTTGTAGTATTTCAGGACGCCGTCCGTTTTTTTCCAACCGTTCAGTCGGTTTTTGACCCGTCCATCGCTATCCAGTTCCCAGACCTTTCCGTCCTCCTGATAAGTACCGGTGCGCGGATGTCCGGTTTCGTCAAAGCAGTACTGCACTCCGTCCAGCATGATCCAGCCGGTGTACAACTGGCCGGTCTCCGGTTGGAAATAGTAGTATTTTCCGTCTATCTTCGCTTCGCCCTGGGTGAGCTCTCCATCTGCGTTGGCATAACCGACATAGCCGTTCTCTTCGATCCAGCCGGTCTTCAAAAAGTTGTTGCTGCCAAAATAGTAGAGCTTATAGTTGATCTCATACAGCCCCTGCGCACGGGTGCCGGTAGTCGGCGAAATATAGTAGCGATGCAGTCCTTCGCCGTGCCACCCCGTAGTCTTACTCTGGATCGCTTTGTAAACTCCAAAAGCGCCCCCTGTGAGCAGACACAGGCACACCAGTACTACACCGACGGCTTTCAGCGGCGTTTCCGCCCTTCTTCTGCGCGTATTCTGCGTCACGCTAAACCGATATCGTTTGATCTTCTGGCGTTTCATTCTCATCTTCCCATATAAAGATTCAGCCCCCGGTGGAATGCCAGAGGCCGAATTTTATGTTTAATAGGCGTCCTGTACCGTCTCTTTACCGTTTTCACGGTAGGTCGTCACCGTAAAGCCATTGTAATACAGCAGGCCATCCTCGCCATCACCGATGCAGCTGGAAGCATACTCCGAACTGTTCGGCTTGCCAATAGCGGCATACAGCTTGGAAACGTCTTTACCCACATACTTCAGGGCAGTTTCCAGGCTGGCAGTTTCTGCCGGAGCAGTCTCTGTAACGGGCTTGCTTTCCACAGGCTCCGTCTTTTCTTCTTTGGAGGAAGCAGCCGTCTCCTGCTTTGCAGGCTTAGATTTTGCCGCGGTCTCGGCCTTGGATTCTGCCTTCGACTCTGCCTTGGATTCCGCCTTGGATTCGGCCGGTTTCTCCGATGCCGCCTCGCTTACCGCAGAAGAAGCTTCAGAAACTGCCTCCGAGACAGCCTCGCTTTCCGGCACAGCCTCCGACGAAGCAGCCTCCAATGCCACAACGGAAACCGATTCAGATTCCACAGCCGAGGAAGCGGTCGTTTCTGCTTTTGCCCCGCATCCCGATGCCAGAAGCATCGCACCGCAGAGCACTACACCCATCATCTTATAGTTTACATTCATTTTGTTTGTTCCTTCTTTCTATTCTTTCAGTCAGTCGGCCAGGGCGCAAAAGACCCATTCACCGTCCGACAGAAATGCTGCTTTTAGTTGCTGCTCCCGCACATTCTGCGGAAGATACGCCGTAAACGGCTGTGTTCCCTCTCCGCAAGGGGAAGCTTCGTAGGTTCCGGTCTCTGCCAGAATGTAGATCGGAGAGTCGTCATCCACACGCTGCCCGCTCAGATCGCCTGTCAGGCAGAAAGTCCCCTCCATTCGGCTGTCCTTCCGTTGTGCCTTCGCACTTGTACCGGTATCTGCTGCCGGGACTGCCGTGCGTTCCGGAGCAGGCATTTCCGGGGCGCGTTCCAGCAGCCAGTTCAGGTTGCGTTCCACCAGTTCCACCAGCAGCACATCGGGCTGCTCTTCTGTAACAGCCGTCAAAAGGTAGGGCATATTCCGGGAGAAACAGGCATTGCCGTAGCTCTGTGCCAGAAAAGGATGCAGATTGATGCCAAAGGAATCGCGGTATACAAAAATGCTTTCGTCTGCCGCCGAATTTTCCGTGTGGATCGTGATATCATCTGCCGAGTGGAATTTTTCGTCATACTGATAGGTAAAGTCGTATGCCGTATCCTGTTCCGTCTCGTTTCCGGCAGGGTACACCATCTCATACAGGTCGCCGGTATGCGGGGATGTTTTTCCATTGATGCAGGAATCAAACTCCGCTTCAGAGCCTTTCAGTTCTTTCAGCAAAGTCTGTGCTGCCAGCTGTGCGCCCCGCATATTCCAGTGGCTGTCCCGACGGTAATACAGCTGCTCTTCGTGGTCAGACAGTGTTTTGAACAGATCCACATACCGGACATTCTGCTGTTCCATCTGCTGCTGAAGCAGTTGGGCGTTCCGTACGGAGGCTGCCGTATATCGTGCCGGCATCTGACCGCCATACAGGGAATTTTTATTGGGTGCGATGGTAAAGCAGAACCCAATACCGTTCTCTTCGCAGTATTCCTGCATCAGACCCAGTACATGAGCGGCCGCATAACTCTGCCGGGCTGTAAAGGGTTCTGCGCCGGTATAGTCCGCAAGGGTGCTTTTATAGAACAGCCAATCGTCTTTTCCCAACAGCACACTGCTGCTGTCCAGCGTTTTGAGCACGGTTCCGGTAAGCTGATCGTTCAAGGTGATCATCTCATGACGGAGCCCGAAATGATCCGCAAAATAATCCGAAAACTCATTCAGGATACCGGTATTGAAGCTGCCATCCTCTTTCCGTAATTCAGGAAAGGATGCAAGCTGCTCATTGCCCACCGCTTTTTCCGTCTGCCAAGGCATCACAGCCACAGGCAAAATGCAAATTGTGGCAATGACCCCCACAAACAGGATATATCCTAATTTTTTCACTTGCATTTTTCCACCTCAGAACTGGAAATAGATAAAAGGCACATAGGATGCAGCCGACAGATGCAGGATATCCACCAGCAAAAGCGCCAGCACCCCTGCATAACTCAGTGCCTGAAGGCATGCATACACGCTTCCGGTCTGCTGCTCTGCTTTACGGCAGACCAGCGGCAAAACCGGCGTACTGCCCACAAGGCCAACCGCCAGTGCAAACAGGGTCAGCGGGGTCAGACACTGCGCCAGCAGCAGCCCTGTCTGCGCAGAGGCAGAGCCCCCGGAAAACATGGCTCCTATCATTGAGAAGGCCTGCCCCATGTTGTCTGCACGGAAGATCACAAAGCCAACCAGCACCACAAGCAGGGTGTACAAATGTTTCAGCACCGCACACGCAGGGTTCCGCCCGCCTTTTCCATGTTTTTCCAGCCCGAACAGCTTTTTAACGGCGTCCTCTGCCACGATAAAGAAACCATGCCACAGGCCCCAGACGATAAAGGTCCAGTTTGCACCATGCCACAGTCCCGTGCAGAAAAACACGATCAGCTTGTTCCAGTAAGTCTTTGCCTTGCCCTTCCGGTTGCCGCCCAATGGGATATACAGGTATTCCCGGAACCAGGTGGAAAGGGAGATATGCCATCTGCGCCAGAATTCCTGAATACTGGCCGAGATGTACGGATAATTGAAGTTTTCCTTGAAGTGGAACCCAAAGCACAAGCCTAGGCCGATGGCCATATCGCTGTATCCGCTGAAGTCGAAATAGATCTGCATCAGATAGCACACCGCGGCCAGCCAAGCCGTCCGGCTGTCCAGCACAGAGCGGTCGGCGTTGTAGATCAGTGCTACAACATTGCCGCAGATATCGGCGATCAGCAGCTTCTTGCTCAGGCCCACAATAAACCGGCGCAGGCCTTTTGCCAGCTGCTCCAGCGTATTTCGGCGGCTATGTATCTCATCTGCCACGTCCTCATAGCGGATGATCGGTCCTGCCACCAACTGTGGAAACAGAGCAATGTACAGCAGTACATCCCGGAAATGAGTGCTCTTCAGGCGTTCATTCCGGTATACATCGATCACATAACTCAGCCCTTGAAAGGTGAAGAACGAGATACCCACCGGCAGAACGATGGAAGGCACCGGGATCGTCACGCCCGGCAGCCGGTCTACTGTCTGTACCAGAAAAGTCAGATACTTAAAAATACCCAAGATTCCCAGATTAACGGCCACAGCGGCATAGAGCACGCTCTTTCGCCCGGAGACGAACAGACCGGCCAGATAATTGCAGAACACAGAGAACAACAGCAGCAGAACATACCACAGCCCGCTGAAGGCATAGAACAGCAGACTGGCTGCGACGAGCCAGAGATTTTTTGCTTCCCGCCCGGGCAAAAGATAATAGCATCCCAGCACGATGGGCAAAAACAGAAACAAGAAAATTACGGAAAAAAACCATTTTTCGGCTACCTCAGCAATCACGGAAACTGGTAGCTGAACACCGTTTTATTCAGCGGCATTTTATACATATTATATTCTGCATGGCCGTATCTGCCGGCACGATAGCCCCACTCCAGTTCCACATCATAGATATAGGGAACTCCGTTCTCGCAGATCATGACCCATGCATGGTCCGAGTCCTTGCGGCCCACACCGCCAGACACTACATAGGCATTGTAGCCCAGCCGCCGGGCCATATAAAGGAACTGGCCTGCAAAGCAGTAGCAGTTGCCCTTTTTGTGTTCAAACATGAACAAAGCGCTCTCTTCTGCCCAAGCCGTTGTGCCTCTTGCCTGATGCGGACGGGCAAGGTATGCGCCGTGATCCCGGACATACAAATAGGCGGCGCGCAGCTTTTGCGCCTTCGTCATGCCAGAGTTTGTGCACGCAGCCAGTGCCTGATCCACATAGCTGTCCAGCGTTGCATTGCCAGAGGTATAGCGGCCATTCGCATTAAAAGTAAGGTATTCTACCGCGCTGTTCGTCAGGACCGAGCCATTCTCTTTGACATAGTACATTCCTCCGTCGATCTCGTGCAAACCCTTGGCGTACCGATCGATGGCATAGCCATTCTTCGAAACATGATACAGCTTGCCGTCAATCGTCACAAAGCCACCTGTGCCGGTGCGTCTACTGACTGCACCGCGTATGCAGTCGGCACCAGAAGCATGGCCGACATTGCAAGAATAACAGCCGTTACACTAAGTTTTTTCAGCATTTTTTCATACCCCTTAATCGATTGATTTTTATTGATACTCGTTCCAGATCTGTTCCTTCAGCTTTTTTTCCTGCCTGCGCAGGATCCATGCTGAAACGACTGCCGCAACAGCCGAAACGATCATGTCAACGATTCCAACCACACAAAAGATTTGTCCGGTAGACGCAGGTATTCCCTCCTTATTTGAGCCATCCGCTGGTGCGGAGCTGGTCGATCAGAAGATAGGCCATCTGCATATCGAAACGATAATCCGATGGATACTGCTCCTGCAGATCTTTCAAAACCTTTTCAGCTTCACTGTACTGATCCAATGCCTGCAGTACAGTTGCCAGATTCAACCGGGTGGCAATAGTATCGTAGCCGCTGTCCACCAGTTCCTCCAGCAGCTGCTGCGCTTCAGCATAGTATTCTTCTGCATTTTCTTTGTCAGATGCTGCCTGCTGCATCATAAGATCCGCAAGCATCTCCTTTTGAAGCACAGCCTGACCTTCCGGAAGGTTCTGGCATCCCTGTTTCAGAATGCGCACAGCCTTTTCCATATCGTCCTGATTCAGCGCTGCATTTGCGGCTGACAGGTAAGCATGGCTCAGGAGCTGCGGGTCCTCCACCTCATTGAACACTTTTGTGTAAAGTGCAAGTGCCTGATCATAGTTCTTTTGCAAGGACAGGATCTCTGCCGCAACCAGATCACGGTCACCGGAGGAAGCGCCTTTTTTCTGCAATGTATCCAGCTCCTGTTGTGCTTCTTCCAGCTTTCCATCATTGGCAAGTGCAATAGCAAGACCCCCGATAGCTTTCAGTACCTGCTCCCTGTAACCGGACGGCCGCCTGCAGTTCCAGCACCGCATTGGCGTAATCCTTATCATAATACTTAAAGATCGAGCAGATCGTAGAGTACCCCACTCTACAGCCACTATTCTTTTTTAGATTTTACAGCTAATTCCGCAATCGGTCAATGAAAAACACTCCAAAATCCAATTTTTTGGGGGGGGGAAAATTGTTTGACGCAATCGACAGTATTGCCCAAAACCCGACAATTTGATTGTATGCTCCGTCAAACAGGCCCATTAAACAAAAGGAATTGTATCGCCGATGCAGGCGTTGGGCGTGGATATCCAGACCATCCAGAGCATCGTAGGCCACGCCGACACCGAGATGACTGAGCATGATCTCCATGTTCAGGAATCCATTCGGCAGAGTGCGATCCAGTTGTTCAGCGAGGCGTTTTCGGCCTGAAAATTGGACGGAACGGCACGAATTATCGCGAGCCAGCTTTTCAAATCGTTGGCATCAACGCTGGCTCGCATATCGCAGCAGATGATGTTGCGTCAAAAAAGCCCACTTGCCCCTGCGATTGACCAGATAAAATCTTTGGCATTGTGGTCAAAATTGTGGTCAAAACCAAATGAGACCAGCCTATAAACAAAAAAATCCAACGATTTCTAACGTGAAATCGTTGGATTTATGGTCCAGCAGAGCTGGACAAATCCGAACTTTTTTCCTCCGCCGAATCAGCGGTCAAAGTGTCCTCAAAACGGACGGTTTGGGTGCCATCCTTGTAGTTGAACGTAATCAGCATCCGGTCATCGTACAGGAAAATGGCATTTACAAAAATTTCAATCAGTGCTTTCCGCTGTTTTTTCTGCGAAATATCAAACTTTCTAAATTTCATCAGCCAGAATCGGATGAAATCCTCATTGAAGCTGGGCTTCTTCAATTTTTCATCTGCGATTTTTACAGTCAGCTCATCTTTCTGGCTTTCCAGCGCTTCCAAGCGCTCTTTCGTTGTCCGGGTGTACAAGCCGTCCTCGATCGCCTTTATCAGGTTGTCCAGCTTTTTGTTGACCTCTCGCAGTTGCTTTTCCAGCAGCGGGATCGTTGTGTTCTCCTGATTCTGGACATCCATGACCAATTGAACGATCTTGTCGATCACCGCATCGTCCTGAATCAGCTTCATGGTCTCCCGAACAACCAGATCTTCCAGCCAGTCCTTCTGCACGGTCTTTTTGTTGCAGCCCTTACGCCGCTTGACGTTGGCGCATTTATAATAATAGTAGGTGCGCCCGGTGGCACTGGTTCCGCTTTCGCCGAACATCAGCGCACCGCATTTGCCGCAGAACAGCTTGGTGGTCAGCAGATATTCCTCGTCTGCCTTGCCACAGGCAGGGGCACGCTTGTTCTTATCCAGACGCTTCTGCACCCGGTCAAACAGGTCTTTCGGAACAATAACCGGAATTGCATCTGGCACAACGATATCCCGGAAAGACAGTTCGCCAATGTACCGGCGGTTCTTGAGCATGGTGTTCACGCTGCTGTGAGTCATTTTGCCGCCCAGCATATTGCGGACACCCTTGTCGTTGAGGAAGTTTACGATTTCCACCATCTTATCGCCGTTGTCATACCGCTGAAATGCTTCCAGCACCAACGGAGCGGTCAGCGGGTCAAGATGATAAAACTTGTCCTCGTCGATTTTATAGCCGATTGTTCCCGTACCGCCAGTACACTTCCCTTTCAGAGCGTTCTCAGTTTGACCACGGATCACCTTTTCGGACAGCTCTGCCGAATAGTATTCTGCCATACCTTCCAGAAGGGTTTCCACCAGAATGCCCTGTGAGCCCTCGGCAATGGGTTCCATAACGGAAATCAGATGGACACCGTTCTTTTTCAGGATCATCTTATAGTTTGCGCTATCAAAACGATTCCGGGCAAAGCGGTCAAATTTCCAGACGAGAACAACATCAAACAGCTTCTTGCCGCTGTCTTTGATCATCTGCTGGAACTCCGGGCGATTGTCCGTTTTGGCAGAGAATGCACGGTCAATGTAGTGCTTGATGACCGTGATGCCGTTCTTTTCCGCATAAGCCGTGCATTCCCGAATCTGCCCTTCGATGGATTCTTCGCGCTGGTTATCCGATGAATAGCGGGCATAGATTACGGCGGTCATAGACTCACTTCCTTTTTCTTATCGAACAGATGGGTAGCTTTTTGCATACTTGTAGATCTGGCGCGCACAGTCGAGGCTCATTTTGCTGGAATCGTTATGTTTGAGCCATGCATTCACATTGCCGGGATTCAGCTTCAAGTCTGTGTAGAGACGATAATTCGTCAGTTTCTTTTTCTGCTGAAGTTCCAATACCCGGCGATGGATCAACGCTTTCGTATCATTGTCCGCAAGAGAGGTATCCCGCACCGAGCAATAGCTGCGCCAGACTTTCAAATAGCCCTCTGTCAGTTCCGGTGACTGATTTTCCAGAAGCAGCAGCATTTGCGCCAGCGAATAGCGGTTGGAAAGCTGCTCATATTCCGCAGCAACAGCACTGTTTGCGGTATAGCGGAGCAACAAATCCACTTTATCAAAGGTCAGCGCATAGAGGAACAGCGGTTCTTTCAGGCGGGGATTTTCATTTAGACAAGCTGCCAGCTTATGGACGCTTGCCGTCTGCACCCCAGAAAGCTCTGCCACATACTGCTTCAGGAAGCCCTCAAATGTCAGCTTTCGCATGGTCTCCACCTCTCCACATACTCCTGATAACGGATATAAAAGTCCCGATACCGCCAGTCGTTCAAGATGCTGGCTCTCAACTCATCTTCATCCGTTGCAAGGTGTTCCAGCAAATCCCAATCCAACGAATTCCGCACAGCCTCACTCTCTACGTCTGCTTTGTCAGTGTCCCGGAAAGAGCACAGCTTTGCAATCACCAAGTCCTCCAGACTGGGTGTATAGAACTGCACCTTTGTACCACCAAAGGGTAGCGGCTGAAGCCGGTCTTGGAAGTTATACGGGAAATTGTCGATGTAGGCTTCCACATCGGTGTTGATGTCGTACTTGCCAAGCAAACTGTACAGTTCTTTCGGAACACTCAAGGCATCAATGTCATGAGTAGCGCGGGTCAGCTTGCCCAACAGAATGAACGCACTGCCACCTACGATCACCATCTGGTAGCGGTCGTTGTTATCGATCATCAGGTCAGCATCTTCGTCCAGACGTTCCAGACGCTTGCGGAGGTCATCTAAGATCATCTTTCCCATAAAACAGCCTTTCTTATTTTCAATAATAGTATTTTCTAAAATTATTTTACAGGAAGGAAATCTGATTGTCAAGCACAAATCAACGACATTTCATACAATTCATACTACCATGTTGTCAGTCCACATCTCACACTGGCTAATGACCGTGCTGATTGCCGTATCATAATCTTCCGGTGGATACTTATATTTTTTCAGCAAGTGCTTCACCATCTTACGCATACTCGCACGGGCAGTTTCTTTTTTCTGCCAGTCTATCGTCCGATTTTTGCGCAGCATTTCCGTAAGTTCTCTGGTCAAGTCAATCAATTCATTATTTTGATAGAAGTCCTTTATGTTTTCCGGCTTTGTCAGAGCATCGTAAAAAGCCAGTTCTTCCTGCGTCAAGCCCAGCTTTTTACCGTTGTTATACAGTTCTGTAATCTCCTGTGCCGTTTTCAGAAGTTCCTTGATGACCTCCTCGTTTGTAATCAGACCATTGTAATAGGAGTTCATTAACTGTGTAATCTTTTCTGAAAACTTCTGAGACTGCACAACATTTGTCCGTTTATACAGTGAAACTTGCTCTGCCATAAGTTTTTTCAAAATTTCTACGGCAATGTTCTTTTCCTTCATTTTTGAAATTTCATCCAACACCGCCGGGTCAAACAGGCTGATATTTTCATCCGCCTGCTTGCTGTCAAACAAGCTGATAACGCCTTGGCTCTGGATACTCGCCTTTAGCAACTCATTGATTTGAGCATTGATTTCTTTCAAAGAAAGTGTCTTACCGCCACTCCCACCATAGGTGATCTTCACCACCGTAGAACGGACTGCTTCCATGTAGGCCGCTTCGTGTCGCTCCTGCTCCGTGGTCATGCTGGAACACAACGAATGCGACTGTTTCAGCAACAGAGCTTCTCGCAGGAACAGATCTTTGCGCTTGGGTGCTTTTGCGTCCAGAACAAAGTTTACGCCGCCAGTGACCAGCTTTGCCATCATCAACGGAGAACCGCCAATAAATCCGCTAAAATCAAAGCCGTGCAACAAATCTTTACACACCTGAAGCTTTTCCTGAAACTTCGGATATGCAACTTTGGCAATGTCCATATCACCATATCGGGACTGGTCACGCTTGGTATACTCCTTCATAGCGGCTTTGAGGGCAGATGCAATGCCAACGTAATCTACAATCAAGCCGCCCTCTTTGTCCTTAAACACGCGGTTCACACGAGCAATCGCCTGCATCAGATTATAACCGTGCATCGGCTTGTAGATGTACATTGTCGCCAGCGAGGGAACATCAAAACCGGTCAGCCACATATCCACCACGATAGCGATCTTCATTGGATCATCGTTATCTTTGAACTTTCGCGCCAGTTCCTCCTTGTGCGATTTTGTCCCAATAATCGCTTTCCAGTCCTCCGGGTCATTGTTGCCACCTGTCATAACTACGCCGATTTTTTCGTTCCATGTCGGGCGCAGCTCCAGAAGTTTCCGATAAATCTTCATCGCAATCGGGCGCGAATACGCCACGATCATCGCCTTACCCGTCAAAAGATTAGCGCGATACTTTTCGTAATGGGTGACAATATCCTCGCACAGGGATTGAATGGTAGAATCTGCCCCCAGCACACTCTCCATCTGTCCCAACATCTTTTTGCTTTTTTCAATCGTTGCAGCGTCCGATTGCTGTTCCAGTGCATCGTAGGTCGCATCAATCAAGGCCAGTGTATTCTGGTCGAGGTGGAGTTTGATAACACGGCTCTCATAGTAAACCGGACGCGTTGCACCATCTTCCACCGCCTGTGTCATATCATAAATATCGATATAATCACCAAAAACTTCACGCGTATTTCTATCTTTTGCCGAAATCGGCGTTCCCGTAAAACCTATGTAGGTTGCGTTCGGCAGGGCGTCATGAATAATACGGGCATTACCAATGACCGTATGTGCTTCTTTTTCACCCTGTTCATTTTCTTTGATGACAATTTTTTCATCAAAACCATACTGTCCACGGTGGGCTTCATCCGCCATTACCACAATATTTCTACGTTCGGACAGCGGCTTCTCGCCACGCTCAAACTTGAACATCGTGGTGAAGATGATGCCGTTTGCTTCTCGACCATCCAACAACTTGCTTAGATTTTCCTTGCTGGTTGCCTGTACAGGTGTCTGGCGCAAAAACGGCGCGCACCTGGCGAACTGCGTGTAGAGCTGATCGTCAAGGTCAATGCGGTCCGTCATCACAACGATGGTGGGGCTATCCAAAGCTTCTTGCAGCAAATGGGCATAGAATACCATCGACAGCGATTTCCCGCTGCCCTGCGTATGCCAGAACACACCACCCTTGCCATCCGTTTTAGTAGCAATCTTGGCCTTTTCGATAGCTTTTCGCACTGCAAAATACTGGTGGTATCCAGCCAAAATTTTAATCGGCTTCTGCCCATCGCCGGAAAACAGGATAAAATTTTTCAGAATATCCAGCAACCGTGCTTTCTGGAACATTCCCTCATAGAAGGTGTCAAACTGTGCATACGCAGTATTTTCGTAATCGCCATCTTTCGTTTTCCACTCCATAAAACGGTCAAGTCCAGAAGTGATTGTTCCCGCCTTATTGGTCGAAAGGTCGCTGATTACGCAGACTGCATTATAGTAGAACATCGAAGGGATGTCCTTCATGTAGTTCCGAATCTGGTTGTATGCGTTTTCTGCACCCACTTCGTCCTTGGAAGGACTTTTCAGTTCCATCAAAACCAGCGGCAAGCCATTGATAAACAAAATAATATCCGGGCGGCGGTTGTTTCCATTTTCCACGAAGGTATACTGGTTTACCACATAGAAATCATTTTTGTCTGCATCTGCATAATCAATCAGCTTTACTACCGAAGACCGTTCTTCACCCTTGACTGCATATTTGACCGTGATACCGTTTTGCAGATAGTCCATAAAAACCATGTTTTTCTGCAACAGACTTCCAGCATCAAAATCATTCAGCTTCAAAATCGCTTCGTCAATCGCCACAGCCGGAAGGCTGCGATTCAGCCGCACCAGACAATCCCGCAAAACATCGTCCAGCAGCGGGCGGCTGTAATTCGTCCGGTTCATATCAGGAGCATAAATGTGGGTGTACCCCATATTTTCAAATAGCTCTATAACTGCTTGTTCAAAGGTATCTTCGGTAAATGAAAGCATGATTTTTCTCCTCAACTATTATCCGAAGTTGCTGTATTCGATTCTTGCGCAATGGCATTCACAATCTTTTCAACGATAGACTGTGCTGCTCTTTTTGCCATCGCGCGTCCTATCGGCGTACCATTATCCAATGTGTCCGTCAGTGCCAATCGAACTTTACTGAGTCCAATTTCCTTGCGATACCAATCTGGCATCAGATTTTCCTGAATTGCAATATAGGACTCATCAAAAAACGCTGGATTTATTTCATCCCGCAGTACCCTCTGAATAATCTCATCCACTTTATCGTCTGAAATATCTAAATCACATACTTCTCTAATATTTGTTACCGGAACTTCTATTTTCACAAACCTATCGGCCATAGGCTTTTGTATGTTCGCATAATTGCTTTTAATATATGCCATCTGGTGCTCAAGTTCCGGGAAAAGTGTTCCTTCATTGATATTGTAAAAACTTAGTTCTTCTAAAATTGCACTTTTTCTTCCCGCTGGTATTCTAAAACTTTGAAGTTCAAATTCATCTTGGACATCACTATATGCCCGTTTAACAATGCTCTGCCCGATTTTTCCTTTAAGCTGAACATTATATTTTCCGCAGATCAAAAAAGAGCCGCTTTGCCGCACCAGTCTTTCATTATTTAAGTTGGAAATCACAAAATAATTTCTTTGAATAATTGAAAGCAAGCTTTTATATTCACTTGCCCTACACTCTTCTGCTTCTTTATCCGTATAAATCCCGTACTTGTTCAAATCCGAAAGCAGCTTTTCTAATGTATAGTCGCCCGAAATTTCATGGCTCGCCAAATATGCCAGCACTTTGATCTCTATGTCGCTATAACTTTTTCCGTAATCTCGCTTATAATAGATTTTTCCATCGGTCGGCGGCAACAATGTGATTTTCCCGTCATTTGTCTTTCTCTCTTGATTGTTCTGGCAAGCAAAATACAGTGCCACTAGCGGATTCTCCGTCACATCCAATAGTCTTGTTGGCAACCCATAGTGTTGCAATTTTGCGAGCTTTTCAAAATCTGTTGTCAGTTTTCGGAAGTCATCAGGATTCCGTGTATAGGCAGCGTTTATCAATTCCGCTTCGTGTGGCAGCATCCCACCACGGAACACTCCCGGCATGACGTTCCATTCGTTGCTGGCCTGTCCACGGAAGAAATAGTGCTTTGTGCTCACTTCCGCGCCTTCTTCTTTCTTTATGGTTTCCTTTATATCAGAAATGTAGGTCAGGTAGCTATTAAGGTTTGTAACAACGCATTCCCTCGGATTTCTTGTCTTAGCATTATCAAAATCTTCCATATTATCCCTTCATTTCTTTTATAAACGATAATTTAGCGGCTTAAAACTGGATATTGGAAACATCAATCTCGCCGGACATGAGCTTGGGCAGCAGGAAATCCCGTAGTGTTGAAAGCCGCAAGTTTTCGATGCTATTGTTAAGTATGTCCTGAAACATTGGCTCTGCAACACAGAGAAACGCCCTAGCATCATCATCAGATAGCTTCATGATTTGCTCTGATTCAAAATCCCTAGTGGTAATCGCATCAAATACAGCTCCACTTGCTTTGTGTTTAAGTTTATCAACAACTTTGAGGGTGTAAAAATAGACAAGAAGTTGATGTGTTTCCTTACCGACAAGTGCATAACAGGATTGATTCATAGCCATCGGAACTCCGGACAGACCAACTTTGCCAACAGTACCTCTTGCAGTAACGAAAACTGTATTCACAGGGTATAGTCGGCTATTGCAATGTGAAAGTCCCTCTTCGGTAATAGTCTTTTCTGTGATAAATGTATATGGTGTGCCAACATCTTTTGGAGTAAAGAAAGCAATATTACCATTCCAATATGCGGTTTCGCCTGTTTTGGGGGTTCCGCCGCCGAGTATCTGTATTAAATCAGTGTATCTAACCTCAGTATTTGACCGATTATAGAGGCTTGAGAACAATGCGGCGGCTTGCTGCTCTAAATTATCGTTTATCTTTTTATTGAGCTTTATTTTTTTACCCATTGATTCAAGTACCGAAACTAAATGATCTTGCTGTTTACGTCCTGGCAACGCGATTTCCATATTTCCAAATGTTTGCGCATTAATATTTCCACGAGTACTGCCAGTATTAAACGACCGAACCCATTGCTTATATTGTTCCGACTGACAGAAATACTTGATAAATTTAGGATTAACCTTTTTAGGATCAAGACTAAATTTGATTAAAAATCCCGCATAAACAAACGCGCCATCCGTTCCATCATAAAAATAATTTCGTCCGGTACTTCCTCCAGTCCGTGCAAACACAATATCATTCGGTCTTAGCATATACCTTTCCGAATCAGGTACTTTAACACTTTTGAGTTCTGACAAATTCAATGTTCCATCATCCAAAATATCCGTAATTCTGAGATATGTCGGAAGATTTTCTTGATATTCAACAGCAGGTGCAGCTACCCCATACGTTCCCTTTCCATCAACTGTCAAGTCTTTCAATTTAACAATATCCATATCTACCGTCCTATCCAATAAATTTTCTGTGTGCCAATTTCACATTTTGCTGTTTTACCATTGCATAGTGCATCGTTGTGTCGATTTTTTGATGTCCTAAAAGTTGCTGCACCTGTTCAATCGGCATTCCCTTGTCGATTGCCGATGTCGCCAAAGTTCGCCGGAACTTGTGCGGATGCACCTTGTTAAGATTCAGCCGCCGCCCCAACTCCCGAAGCATGGTTTCTACACCGCCAATCATCAATCGCTCATGCGGAGCTTTCAGTGTTACAAAGAGTGCTGGGTTGCTATCGTTCCGTTCATCCAGATAATTCTGCAAGTGGATTTTTGTCCGTGCATCGAAATAAACCAACCGTTCCTTGTTGCCTTTACCAAAGACCACGCATTCACGCTCATTAAAATTGATGTCTTCCCGATTGAGCGTCACCATTTCACCAACACGCATTCCCGATGAAGCCAGCAGGTCAATAATTGCTAAATCCCGCACCGTCGAGCAGTGATCGCGCATCAGTTCCAGTGCTTCATCCGTGTATGTTTCCTTGATGATTTTTGCTGTTTTCACTTTGTGAATTCTTCGGACAGGGCTTTTCACAATGAAGTCCTCATCTTCCAGCCATGAGAAAAAACTGGAAAGGATGCGCCGGATATTATCAATCGTCACTTTGCTTGAACGCCGCTGCGTTTGATAATCGGTCAGATACTTTCGCAAATCATCCGTTGTGATTTGCTGCGGCAACTTTCCAACACCATTCAGCATTGCTTCGATGGTTTTAGAATAGTATGTCAGCGTTTTTTCCGAGCATCCCTCGATTCGCTTCGCGGTGATAAATGCTTTTACTGCGTTCTGTTCTTCAGCTTTTGGAAGTTCTTCGCCCTTTTCAAAAATTAGCCCTTGAAACGACGTTTCCAGCACCATTTTCAGGTGTACAAGCTGTTCGTTGTTGAGATACGGCAGCATTTTTCGCTGTATCTCATTGATAATCTGATTTTTCATCGCCGTATCTCCTTATTACGATTTCAGAGAACGACGGCAGTGGCAGTTTCTCCATAGAATCTCCCGCCACTGGTGAGAGTTATTGAAATTCTGGTAAACGATAATTTATATGCCCAAGCTAAAGCAATTTTCTCTAATTACTTTATCAATATTGACACAATTCCAACTGGGTGGGAAAAGGGTAGTCTTTTGGATATTGCCAGCTATCTAAATGGCCTTGCAATGCAGCAGTTTCGCCCAGATGAGCGTGAAACAGGGATTCCTGTATTGAAGATTAAAGAGCTTCGACAGGGCTTCTGCGATGCTGATAGTGAACTTTGTTCTCCCGGTATCAAATCTGAGTACATCATCAAAGACGGTGATGTTGTATTCTCTTGGTCGGGTAGCTTGCTTGTGGATATCTGGTGTGGGGGAACCTGCGGCTTGAATCAGCATCTCTTCAAGGTTACCTCTAAGGTCTACGATAAGTGGTTCTATTATTTGTGGACTGCGCACCACCTTGACCGATTTATTGCCATTGCTGCCGATAAAGCAACAACTATGGGACATATCAAGCGTGAAGAACTCGCAAAAGCAGAAGTGCTTATTCCTTCAAATATAGCATATCAAAATATTCGTTCCATTATGAACCCTATATTTGACTTAATAATTTCAAATAGGATTGAAGCCCATAGATTGGCTGCACTCAGAGATGAACTTCTTCCAAAACTCATGTCTGGTGAATTAGATGTTTCCAGCATCAAAATTTAAGCTGCTAAATTATCGTTTATCCTTTGATTTGTCTCAATTTTATCATCAAAACCTTTTAGCACCTCGATAGTTTTATACATCACCTGATTATCTGTCACAGGAACAGGCATTTCTCGCAGAGAATTAAGCGGCACATATTGCTGCGTTGAGCCACGCAAGTGAGACTGAACATATTCCATAGCCTGTGGCGATTTCAAATAATAGTATAACCAGTATGCCTTATTGCGCTTTCCTCCTAGTTTGAAAATTCCAACATTTTTACAAGCATAGTCTACAACAGGATTTCTTTCCAAATAAGTGTTTCCTATAGTGCCTATCATGCTGTATAAAATATCCCACTGCTCTACGGCGCTTCTTGTTATGATTTTCTGATAATCCGCTTCACTAATTAAATTTGCAGACGAATAATCAATATCGTACCCCTTTAGATGTCTCGATGTTATCAACCTCTTTCCTTCAGTTTGAGGTTTCGGTGAATCATGCGTTCCATCTGTTACAAATGTACAAAATTGATCTGCTCGAACTGTTTGCCACTCAGATTTCATATCCAATCGCCCCCAGCTTCTCCTTGATTTCCGCTTCCAATTTGTGCGACTGTACGAACAAATCCGACAGTTCCGAAGTCAGGCGTGCCATTTTTTCCTCAAAGGGTTCGCCATCGTCCTGCTGTTCCTCAACGCCAACATAACGACCCGGTGTTAAAATATAATCTTGCTCCGCAATTTTCTCTGTATCAACAACTGTGCAGAAACCTTTTACATCTTCCAGTGTACCATTAACATAGGCATTGTAGGTGTCGGCAATCTTTTTGATGTCATTTTTTAATGTGCCATCTTCATTTTTGTATTCATCTTTTGTCCCATCCGTCAGCTCACGCAGCTTACGGCTTACCATAACGCCCATCTTCCGAGCGTCAATGAACAGAGTTTTGCCGGGCTGCTTTTTGCGTTTGGAGATGAACCAGAGCGAAACGGGAATCTGGGTCGTATAGAAAAGCTGCGTTGGCATGGCAACAATGCAGTCCACCAAATCAGCATTCACAATGTTCTTGCGAATCTCGCCCTCACCGCCGGACTGGGAGGACAAGGAACCGTTTGCCAGAACCATGCCCATCCGACCACCGGGCGCAAGGTGATAAATCATGTGTTGAAGCCATGCAAAGTTGGCGTTTCCAGCCGGCGGCATACCATACTGCCAGCGTACATCATCTTTGAGCTGCTCTGCACCCCAGTTGGACAGGTTGAACGGCGGATTTGCCATGATGTAATCTGCACGCATCGTGGGATGCTGGTCATCAAGGAAGGTGTCTGCTGCATACTTGCCAAGGTCAGGCTCAATGCCACGGATGGCAAGGTTCATCTGCGCCAGTTTCCACGTTGTAGGGTTAGAATCCTGACCATAAATCGAAATATCATTGATGTTGCCGCTGTGGTTTTCTACAAACTTAGCCGACTGCACAAACATACCGCCGCTGCCACAGCAAGGGTCATACACACGGCCCTTGAACGGTTGCAGCACTTCTACCAGCGTCCGCACAACGCAGGACGGCGTAAAGAACTCGCCGCCACGCTTGCCTTCCTGCTCTGCAAACATCGACAGGCAGTATTCATAAGTGCGTCCCAAAATGTCCTTCTCGCTGCCATGTTCGATCATTTTGATGTTCGTAAACAGGTCAACGACTTCACCCAACCGCCGTTTATCCAGTTCCGGGCGCGCGAAATTTTTCGGTAGGATATCCTTCAGGCGCACGTTTTCTTTTTCGATGGCGCGCATTGCATCATCGATTACCTGACCGATTTCCGGGTCATGTGCTTTCGCTGCAACTTCATTCCAACGTGCGCCAGCAGGCACAAAGAAGATACCCTCCGAGGTGTACTCGTCGCGATCTTCCTCAAAGCCATCACCATCTGCGACCAACTGATCATACTTATCTGTGAAACGATCCGAAATATATTTCAGGAAAATCAGTCCAAGGACAACGCTCTTGTACTCCGAAGCGTCCATATTGCCCCGAAGCACACAGGCGGCATCCCAAATCTGCTTTTCAAACCCAATGTCGGCGGTGTTTTTCTCTGCCATGGTTCAATACCTCCGTTTTAGCTCAACAAATTCTGTTTTGAGTATAGCACAGATGTGCTGATTTTCCAATTTGTGCGCATAAATTCTTTGCTAGACGCTTCGATTTTCAGTAGATAAGTCCTACTATTACCGCTTTAGCACAATAAATTTTACAAAACCATCTTGACGCCCCCTGCAAACCATGATATTCTCTGTCACAAATCCCACCGATTTTGTGGATTGGTTTGAAACCATCCACAAGATGTGGTCGTGTTCATTTTGAA
>ERZ791645.899-NODE-899-length-21721-cov-3.623142_pt1 | contig 21721 bp, 17 predicted proteins | sample MGYA00509939_ERZ791645 | MGnify/ENA primary metagenome ERZ791645 (study PRJEB30046, sample SAMN00715249) | human gut metagenome | study: EMG produced TPA metagenomics assembly of the A metagenome-wide association study of gut microbiota in type 2... | reverse complement strand
ATCGGCTTCTAATTGTTTTATTTGTTGATACATCATATATGACTTTCCGGTTCTTCTGATACCAACAAAGCAATAGTTGACATTGGCTTCTAGAAAATATTGTCTTGTTATTAATGGATTATTGAGATAAATATCTTTTTGATCAATCATGATTTGTTTTAAAGTATCTCGATTCATAATATATGTCACCTCTTTCTATATGAGATAATTATATACCAATAATGTCTTGTATACAAGACATTATTATTAGTAAATTGTCTTGTTAAATGCGGATAGAGATATAGATAGTATATGCGTATTGATGGGTATTATAACAGGATGCCGATTGGCTTGTCAGACAATCCGGAAGAAGCTGCATTTTCTTTTGCCATGCAACCATACCTTTGTATGCGTGGATTAAAAACGAATAGTTTGAATAATCCTATGAAATTACAGCATGAAAAAACTAGAAATTCAATAAGAAGAAACAGCCCAATGCCGTTTGGAGAAGTTTATTTCTAATATCCTTGAGGCAGATGTTGAGGGTGAAATGAAGAAAAAGGGAGGCATTCTATTTGGCAAAGAAAAAAGATGAAATCACCATCCGTTCCAGCGCAGCGGAATACCTGCCCCCATGTTCAAACAGCGCCGGCTTAATTTCTGGCTTTTCTGTGCCTGAATCTGCCAAAGCCGTGGTAGAGTACCTCGGCGCGGTTGTACAGCCAGTAGCCCACGATTCCAAGGTGCTCCACAATGCGTCCGCGGTCGCGGTGCATGTTGGTGAACAGCTCATAAGGCACGGAAGGTCTTTTGGCGCGGGTCGGGTCCTTTATCGCGGCGATTAAATCGTCATTACAGCGGATGTCGCATGGAAATTCGGTCCATGAGGTGCCGATTACCTCGGGACGGTGGGTGTCGGTGCCAGCCGTCTGCGGCTTGTCAAGGCGCAGTGCAAGCTCATGCGCCGATTCGTTGGCGGAGTGCTTTGCGACGGAATTATAGCTCTCAATAAAATCGAATTTTTCGAGAAATTCCGGGTGCAGCTTTCCGAAGTGCGTGTTCATAAATGCATAATATCCGGTGTCATAAGGGTGTGCCGGACCGAGTATTCCGCCGATAGAGTGCACGATTTTCTCAAGGTGTACAACTGAAAGTCCGCGGATACCTATAAGGCGTGCCTTCATCACATCGGCACCTTTTATGGTGTCAGGAAGTATAATAATAATGTGGCCGCCGTTGCGGGTATCATACTCTATACCTTTTAACACCGTAAAATGTCCGATATCGCCAAGCTCACCCTTGATGCGCTGCCAGTACTCATAGCCCCTATATGAATTGTGGTCGGTCACGAGCATACCGTCCACACCTTTGTTAATCAGTTCTGTTACATAGTCCACAATACCGACGCGGGCATCTATCGAGCCTTCCGCCGTGTGGCAGTGCATATCTATCTTCAAGTTATCTCCATTCTGAAGCGTGAATACGTTTCTGCAATATAATTTTTTTGCAATTATTTCTTTGGCAAATCTTAGCCGTATACAGTATAGCTTTTTGTGATGAAAAATACAATGTGATTTTCGTGGAAAATAGGCTGTGTACTAAATCCATTTTAAATATAAGATCTGGGTGTCGGAACATGATATATACCTAGCTGTGTATAACTTATAGACCAGATTGTCATGTTTTCCCCGAATCATCATAAATAATTGCGCAAACATTAGAAATAATGTATACTATTAATGGTTTTTTACTATCATATTGATTACTCACACAAAATGGAGGTACGCGTATGTTGAAGGTTGGTATGCTTACAAGTGGTGGAGATTGTCAGGCACTCAATGCTGCCATGAGAGGTGTCGCAAAGTCTCTTTACAGAGCTGTGGAAGATGTAGAGATTATCGGATTTGAAGAAGGCTACAAGGGTCTTATCTACGGTGATTTCAAAGTTATGAAAAAAAGTGATTTTTCAGGAATTCTTACAGAGGGCGGCACGATAATAGGAAGCTCCAGACAGCCTTTTAAGCTTATGCGTGTACCGGATGAGAATGGACTTGATAAGGTAGAGGCGATGAAGAAGAATTATAAGTCGCTTGGTCTTGATTGTCTTGTGGTGCTCGGCGGAAACGGAACACACAAGACGGCGAATCTTCTGAGGGAGGAGGGACTCAATGTTGTGACACTCCCTAAGACGATAGACAATGACCTCTGGGGTACGGACATGACCTTCGGCTTCCAGAGTGCGGTCAATATAGCGACGAATGCAATTGACTGTATCCACACTACCGCTTCCTCACACGGAAGAGTATTTATCGTGGAGGTGATGGGACATAAGGTCGGGTGGCTTACACTTCACGCAGGTATTGCGGGCGGAGCGGATATCATTCTTATACCTGAGATTCCATACGATATCAAGTCGGTTGTCGCAGCACTCAACAGAAGAACCAAGGCGGGGAAGAACTTCTCAATACTTGCTGTTGCCGAGGGTGCAATATCCAAGCAGGATGCGGCACTTCCTAAGAAGGAGCTTAAGCAGAAACTCAAGGATAACCCATATCCTTCAGTATCATACAAGATAGGAAGCGAGATACAGGAATTGACCGGTCAGGAGGTTCGTATAACTGTTCCGGGACATACGCAGCGAGGCGGAAGCCCTTGCCCTTATGACAGAGTGCTTGCTTCAAGACTGGGCGCGGCTGCGGCTAAGCTCATCATAGACAAGCAGTACGGCTATATGGTTGGAATTAAAAATGGTGAGATTGTTAAGGTTCCGCTTGCGGATGTAGCGGGCAGGCTTAAGATGGTTGACCCTAATGCGTCCATAATCAACGAAGCGAAGATGTTGGGCATAAGCTTCGGAGATTGATGTGAGGATGAATTAAGACAGCTTTTAGAGAGCTATGAAGGCTGAAACTACCGATGCGACGCATTAGGATGGACAGCAAAATAGCTATAAGAGTAGATAGAATTAATATGGATAGCAAGATAGCTATAAGAGCAGATAGAATTTAAGGAATTGTAATTATGTCATATACAGCTTTATATAGAAAATGGAGACCATCGACCTTTGACGAGGTCAAGGGGCAGGATCATATTGTGACCACGCTCAAGAATCAGGTGATAAATGACCGAATAGGACATGCATACCTGTTCTGCGGAACGAGAGGTACAGGTAAGACCTCGGTCGCAAAGATACTTGCAAAGGCGGTCAACTGCGCTCACCCTGTGGACGGAAATCCATGTGGCGAGTGTGAGGTGTGCCGTGCCGTTGCGGCGGGGGCGAGCATGAACGTGATAGAGATAGATGCCGCTTCCAACAATGGTGTTGACAATATAAGAGAAATCAAGGAGGAGGTAGCATATCCTCCGACGCAGGGGCGTTTCAAGGTATATATAATCGACGAGGTCCACATGCTCTCAATAGGAGCCTTCAATGCACTGTTAAAGACGCTTGAGGAGCCGCCTGCCTATGTAATATTTATTCTTGCAACTACAGAAGCACACAAGATACCTATAACCATCCTGTCGCGCTGCCAGAGATACGATTTTAAGAGGATTTCCATAGATACCATAAGTGCGAGACTGTCAGAGCTTATGGTGGCGGAGGATATCAGTGCGGACGAGAGAGCGTTAAGGTATGTGGCAAAGGCTGCCGATGGATCCATGAGAGACGCGCTGAGTCTTCTGGATCAGTGCCTTGCATTCTATATGGGGCAGGAGCTGAAGTACGAGAATGTGCTTGAGGTCTTAGGTGCCGTTGACACTGAGGTATTTTCTGACTTTTTCAGGGGAATCGTTGCCGGGGATGCGATTGGACTCATCCATAAGCTTGAGAAGATAATAATTGACGGAAGAGACTTAAGCCAGTTCGTGTCCGATTTCACATGGTATCTGAGAAATCTTATGCTGCTGCAGTCGCAGACGGATGCCTCCGATGTGCTTGAGATGTCTGAGGAGAATATGAAGCTTCTTAAGGAGGACGCAAAGCTTACGGATCTGAACGGTGTCATGCGCTATATCAGAATATTTTCCGAATTGTCCGGTCAGCTCAAAAATTCAAGCCAGAAGCGTGTTATGGTTGAGGTTGCGCTCATCAAGATGACACAGCCTGCTATGGAGAAGGGCTTAAATGACGCGTTGATGGACAGAATAGCAGTCCTTGAAAGACGGATGGAGACAGGGCTTGAGGCGGCTGTCAACAAGTCGGCGGTGAGAAGAAAGCTTGAGGGTCTGAAACGGATGGGCGTAAATGCCATAAGGACAGCACACAATATGCCTTCTGTTGAGTTTATGGAGCTGGCTGATGAGATGGGCTTCCTTGTCGATTCAGAGGCATTTGACATGTGGGGGCACACTAAGACAAAGTATGACTACGGAAGATTTTTTGCGGAGAGTGCGAAGAAGGATGTGGAGAGCTGGATAAGGCGCGACAGGAACCACCCAAGTATTATCATGTGGAGCGTCGGAAACGAGATATATGATATGCATGCGGGGGACGAAGGGCTGGCGGAGCTTGTCATGCTGTTGGGGGAGGTTAAAAAGCATGACCCGAAAAAACACGCTTTCACTACCTTTGCCTCTAACTACATGAGATGGGAAAACACGCAGAAATGTGCCGGTCTGGTCGACGCTGTGGGCTACAACTATGGTGAATATCTCTACAAGGAGCACCGTGCAAAGCATCCGGACTGGGTGATATACGGAAGTGAAACGTCATCAATGCTTGCGAGCAGGGGAGTATATCATTTTCCTATAGAGACAGGTACCTTATGCGATACAGATGAGCAGTGTTCAGCACTTGGCAACTGCAGTGCGGGATGGGGTGCGCACAGTTATACGGACAATATAATAGCGGACAGGGATGCCGGTTTCAGCCTGGGACAGTTTATCTGGGCCGGAGTGGATTACTTTGGTGAGCCGACACCGTACCACACGCGCAACAGCTACTTCGGGCAGATGGACACGGCAGGGTTTGAAAAGGATTCCTACTATATTTATCAGGCTGAATGGACATCATTTAAGGAAAATCCGATGGTTCATGTTTTCCCTCACTGGGACTTCAATCCGGGGCAGGTGGTCGACGTGTGCGTGTGCTCTAATGCTCCTATAGTGGAACTGTTTGTAAATGGAATGAGTATGGGAAGAAAAGTAATTGACCATGCGCATGGCACGGAGCTTGTGCCGCACTGGAAGGTGCCTTATGAAAAGGGATATGTTGAGGCTGTCGCGTATGATGAAGCCGGAAATGAGCTTGCAAGGCAGATGAGACATTCATTTTCGGATGCTGACAGGCTTGTAATTGAGGCGGACAGGCGGCAGATGGAAAATAGATATGGTGAGCTGATTTTTGTGGAGATAGGTGCGCTTGATAAGGACGGTTATACAGTAGATAATGCCAACAACCGCGTTGAGATAAAGGTGACGGGAGCAGGGCGGCTTGTCGGGCTTGACAACGGCGACAGCACGGATTTTGACCAGGTCAAGGCTTCTTCGAGGAGACTTTTTGGCGGAAAGCTGCTGGCAGTCATAGCACCTGTTGAAGGTGTGAACGGAAAGATAACTGTGACAGCGGAGGCAGAAGGGCTTTGGGCTGGGTCAATTGATTTATACGTTACAGATGATAAAAATATGCGTGACGAATATTTAGTACAGAGCTGTATATGCACCGACAAAAATAATATGGCAGAGGATATGTCAGAAAACAGTTTTCAGCTTTCCGAAGACGCTGGGAAGCGAAATCATACCCGCAATGCCGAAGGGCTGATGGATTCGGTATATTCAGAAAATGAAATACCGATAAGAAAGGTCGAGCTTACAGCAGAGACATTCACATTGAGTGCGGACAAGAGCTCAGTCAAGGTACACTGGAAGCTTTATCCTGAGAATGCCACATACAGGGATTTGAAATGGAGCATAACAGATACTACGGGTATAGCAATCAAATCGGCGACGGTCATTCAACAGGGTGAGGCTGATGAAGCTATGATTAAAACTGGAACCGGGAAAGCACCGGATAAAATGGAGGCTGCGGAAGCACAGGTTAAAATGGAAGCCGTGGATATGCTTAGCGAGGGCTATGTAACGGTGAACGCTGCCGGTGACGGAAGCTTTTATTTAAGGTGCGATGCTTACAATGGAAGGACGGCGGCTGGTGTAAAGTCAAGCCTTGAATTTACGGCGGATGGAATCGGTCCGGCATACCTTAACCCTTATGAGCCTGTGAGTGCGGGACTCTGCCTTGAAAGACCGCATGGACTGAGCGAGGGGGTTGAACACGGAGTAAGATTTCTGGGAAAGGAAAAGACAAAAATCAGCTTTGGCAAAATGGATTTCGGTGTGAACGGCTCGGAGCAGCTACAGATGTATCTCTTTAAGTATTATCCTGGAGCGGTGAAATTAAGAATATATCTTGACGATGACAGCAAGAGTATTCTGGACGCGGAGTTTGATGAGAGTGCCGGCTGGCTTGAGTTTAAGAAAGCAGAGTACAGGCTCTCGGAAAGAATAAAGGGCATACACCGTATCAGCATTGAGAGCGAGGATAATTTCCAGCTCAACAGCTTCTCATTTGTGCCTGTGCTTCACGGCTTTGACCGTATAAATGCCGCAGATTATGATGAGATTTTCGGTGACAGCTACAAGGTGGATGGCACGGCTGTAACAGGCATAGGAAACAATGTGTCAATCATCTACAGGCGCCTCAATATGGGTGCACAGTCCGCAGATAAAATAAAAATCTGTGGAAGGACTGCAAATGCCAAGGATTCAATCCGGTTAAAAATAGACTGTGCCGGAACGGAGCGGACGGAACTGATTGAATTTGAAGAGAGTGCCGCTCCCGTAGAACGTGAGTTTAATATTGCGCCTGTCGGAGGGGAGATAACGGTGACCCTCCTGTACCTTCCGGGCTGCAATTTCGACCTAGAGTGGTTCAGATTTTTACAGGAATAAAAAACAGGTGTCAAGACAGGCTTGAAAATATACATTTTCGTATGAATCAACCTGCTTTGACACCATAGTTTTCAGGTTTTACAGTGAATATGTCATCGCTTTCACGGAACTTACGTGCGCTTCAGAAAAAATATTTTGCGGCAAAATAGTAAATACCGTTATCTCTTCCGCAGAACTTATGAACATCCCATAAAGGAACCGCTTTCACAGTCCTACAGCAGATGTGCCCTCATTTCCTCCGGTGAGAGTGGTGAAAGGTCCGCAGGCGCTACATCGAACACAGTCTTGCAGCCGCTTATTCCGCGCTTGTTCATGCGGTAAGCTGCCCTTGCGTAAGCGACAAGCACACAGGATGTGAACTCAGGGTTGGAGTCGAGCTTTAAGCTGTACTCAATCACATGGTTGTGCTCACCATTTAAGCCGGTCTTTCCGGTGCGGAGAACGAAGCCGCCATGAGGAATGCCTGCGTGATCGCGCTTTAATTCCTCCTCAGATATAAAGTGGACTGTGGTGTCATAGTCTGCGAAGTAGTTAGGCATTGTCTTGATTGCTGTCTCTATTGCTGCCTTGTCTGCGCCCTCCTCAGCTACAACGAAGCACTCTCTTGTGTGCTTTTCCCTTGTGGTGAGTTCAGGATTCCTGCAGGCGCGAACGGCTTCAAGAGCGGACTCAACAGGGATTGTATACTGCTTGGCATCCTTGACACCCGGTATTCTTCTGATTGCATCCGAGTGTCCCTGGCTTACACCCTTGCCCCAGAAGGTGTAGTCATTTCCATCGCGGAGGATTGCGTTGGCATAGAGACGGTTGAGTGAGAACATACCCGGATCCCAGCCTACGGATATCATAGCGATATGACCGCTTTCGGTGGCAGCGGCATCAACATCTGCGAAATGCTCAGGGATACGTGCGTGTGTGTCGAAGCTGTCAACAACATTAAAATATTTCGCATACTCAGGTGTCTGCTTAGGAAGGTCTGTTGCAGAGCCGCCGCAGAGCATGAGGACGTCAAGCTTATCCTTCATTTCAGGGAGCATGTCTGCCGGATAGACAGGTACATTTGTCGCAGGTGTAACAGTCTCAGGGTTTCTTCTTGTGAAGATTCCTACAAGCTCCATATCATCATTCTGTCTTATGGCACATTCAATGCCGCGTCCAAGGTTTCCATAACCTAAGATACCTATTCTGATTGTCATATATTTTCTCCTTGATAATAAAATTATGCTGTGGTCTTATGTATTACCACAACCTGTAACCTTAAATTGCTTTAATATTATAACGTATTGATGTCAAAAATGCAATTAAAGTTAGACTAATCTAACAAAAAAATCCACAGGACATATTTAGCAGGCTCATGCATAATATTTTAATTGTATATTTTGATGTAATGCAATATAATAATCTATGTATGTATTTTTATGTGTACGTGAATTGTGATATCAGATTGGAGAATCATTATGTCATGGATTGAGAATATGAGCATAAATATATTTCCGATGGTTCTTGTCATGGTTGTTTTTGTCAGCAACAGATTTAAGTTTGGAAAGACAATCAGTGCAAGAGTATTCGACCTGATCATTGTGTTTGATTTTTTCCTTATGCTTGTAGATATCGTAGGGGTTGCCGCGAATGATGCCGTGTTTACCGGCATTGCCGGGAGTGTGTGGATTATAAATGTTGTAAGAATGCTTCTCACGGTGCTGCTTACAGGTACCTGGTTTATATATGTATGCCTGAAAATATCAATGGATGGTGCGGACAGAAGAGTGTGGGCTGCGGTGTATGCGTCATTATCGCTGATGGCAATAGTATGCTTTGTGGTGTTGCTTATACCGCATAGTTATCTGGGTGCCTATGGACTTCAGAATGCCGGAAGGGGGCTAAGGGTATGCTATCGCGGAATCAGTTATTATGGTATTGCCATGTTTGCATGCAGTGCGGCGGTAGCAGTGTATGGGATTGTGCACGAAAGAGATAAAGAGCTTAGAAGATTGTGTATATATCTTATGCTGTTTAGTGCACTGCCTGTTTTGGGAGTGGTTCTCCAGAGCATTAACCAGAACTTGAGAACTTCTTCACCATGCCTTTCGCTGGCGGTTCTGTATGTGTATTTGACAATGCAGAACAAGAAGGTCATAACGGACGGACTTACCGGGATAAATAATAGACGTGAGCTGGATGCTTACCTTGAGAGAAGGCTGAAGCAGCGGACAGAATGGGGAATGCTCCTCATAGATGTGGATGATTTTAAGAAGATAAATGATACAATAGGACATAAAATAGGAGACGAGGCATTATGGCATGTCGCTGATATTCTTCGTACTGAATTTTCGGGGGACGGCTGCTTTGTGGCAAGATACGGAGGGGATGAATTTGTTATATGCGGCGAATGGAAGAACAGGGCTGAGTTAGAGCAGTGCATTGCATCAATTCAGAAGAGAGTGGACAGCTTTAATATGGAAAAGGAAAGGAATTATAAGCTTTCACTGAGCGTTGGAGCGGCATTGTGGAGCGAGTGTGCAGACAGTGAAGCATCTATAGTTGAACTTGCCGATAGGAGCATGTATAAGCAGAAACAGATACATAAGGAACGGAGGAACGCCGGTAGTGAGCAATATAGTATATATTCAGGTTAGCATATTCCCTATAGCAGCACTGCTTGCGGTTATGGATAATCTTAAGCGCGATATGTCATTTTCATGGAGACGCCGCTGCCTTGAAAGCATAATGAAGCTCATGGTGTGTATAATGATATTTAATGTAGTGTGCTGGTGCCTGAACGGACGGGAGGGGAGCTTAGCCAAGGGCATACTGTGGGTCGGAAACACGGCATATTATGTATTTATGCTGTATATGGCATTTCTATGGTTTCTGTATGTGTATGATAAAGTGACGAACGGAAATGGACAGATGGGAATATCCATGTTTGTGAAGGCAGTTCCGCTTGTTGTAAGTCTTGTCATATTGGCGGCCGGAATGGTAAGACCGATGATATTTTATATAGATGATGAAAATTTATATCAGCGCGGACCTCTTCATATTATAAGTACAGTTGTTGCCGCAGGGTATATTTCTGCTGCATGTATTCTGGCATTTGTTGGGATGCTTAGGACGCAGGAACGAGAAGAGAAAAGACAGTATGGATATCTGGTGTTTTTTGGTGTGTTCCCTCTGATTGGTGGTATTGTTCAGATGCTTTTGTATGGCACTGATCTTTTATGGCCTATGACGAGTGTGGCACTTGTGATGGTGTATATTAATATCCAGCAGCAGAATGTCAGCCGTGACGGCATGACAGGGCTTAATAACAGGCGAAGGCTTGACCAGTATATAGATGTGCTTTCCAAGGAACATATTAAGGAGCCGTTATGCTACAGTATAATGGACATCGATTATTTCAAGGAAATTAATGATAATTTTGGACATCAGACAGGTGATAAGGTGCTGTGTCTTGTGGCGGCTGCACTTAAAAAAGTGTATGGAAATACCAGAAGCTTTATCGCAAGGTATGGAGGAGACGAATTCGTGATAATATCACGCGGATTTGACAGGGAGCAGGCAGAGCACTATCGCGGAAGGATGCCAAGATTGAACTCTCCAATTATCTGTCCGAGACACAGGGAATTGAACTTGACGAGAACTCAATCTTCGATATTCAGATTAAGAGACTTCATGAGTACAAGAGACAGCAGATGAACGTACTCTATGTGATTCACAAGTACCTTGAAATCAAGGACGGCAAGAAGCCGGCAAGACCAATCACGGTTATCTTCGGAGCCAAGGCTGCACCTGCTTATGTTATCGCAAAGGATATAATTCATCTTATCCTCTGCATGCAGGAGCTTGTCAATAATGACCCTGAGGTAAGTCCTTATCTTAAGGTTGTCATGGTAAAGAATTACAATGTAACCAAGGCAGAGAAGCTTATACCTGCATGTGATATTTCCGAGCAGATTTCACTTGCTTCTAAGGAGGCTTCAGGTACAGGTAACATGAAGTTCATGTTAAATGGTGCGGTTACACTTGGAACCTTAGATGGTGCAAATGTTGAGATAAGCCAGTTCGCAGGCAAGGAGAATGAATATATCTTCGGAAAGACAGCGGATGTGGTTATAGAGCACTATGCAAAGGCAGACTATGTATCGATGGATTACTATGAGAAGAGTGATGTTATAAAGGATGCGGTTGATTTCATCGTGAGTGATGAGCTTCTTGCAATCGGCAATGAGGAGAACCTTGAGCGCCTTTACAATGAGCTTCTCAACAAGGACTGGTTCATGACACTCTTAGACCTTGAGGAGTACATCAAGGTTAAGGATAAGGCATTCGCTGATTATGAGGACAGAATGAGCTGGGCTAAGAAGATGCTTCACAATATAGCAAATGCAGGCTTCTTCTCATCGGACAGAACCATTGCGGAGTATAACAAGGACATCTGGAAGCTTTCATAGTTTGAATATTGTACCCTATATAAAAGCAGGCTTAAGGGCTTGCTTTTATACTTATTATAAAAGAAAAACGCACATAGACAGAAAAATAGATAAATCATAAGAATATGGAGGTCAACATGACAATATGCAACATTGCGGATATCAGGGATTCCGTCATAAATGAAGTAGAGCGGACCGGTGCTAAGCATGCTGTGTTTGATTTGTACGGAACCTTGGTAGATATACATACGGACGAGGAGGAGAAGAACTTCTGGAAGAAGCTTGCCAAGTTTCTGAGACGACATGGAGTTCATTATGAGCACAAGGAATTGAAGAGAGAGTACATGCGTCTATGCAGAAAATATAGCAGCCTTCTTCAGAACAGATACCCGGACAATAAGATTGAAATTAATATTTCCGATGTATTTTATGAGCTGTGTACATTAAAAAACAGCATGGTTACCAGAGAATTCTCAGATGTGTTCGGCTATATTTTCAGGGCAGAGTCGAGAGCGTACTTTAAGGTGTATGATGGCGTGTATGATATGCTTGGGGAGCTTAACAGGCAGGGAGTGAAGGTATGGCTTCTGTCCAACGCACAGGCAATATTCACTATGCCGGAGCTTGAGCAGCTTGGTCTTGTAAGGTATTTTGACGGAATAGCTATATCATCGGATGCAGGCTTTAAGAAACCGGATGCGGAATTTGCAGCTTATCTGTTTGCAAAGTATCCTGAGGCTGACATTACACCAGAGAAATGTCTTATGGTAGGAAATGAGTATGGTTCTGATGGGAAGGTGGCCGAGAATGCAGGAATGAACTTTTTATATGCGGTAAGCAACCTCACCCCGGAAAGTGAGAGAGCCGAATATCAGACACCCTCTCAGAAAGAATGAACTCATACACAGTGCGGACATTCGAACCTCTGATAGAAAGCTTTTGTTTGATGAGATCATAATGTTTATCCAGTTTGCTTGGTTTATCTCTGTGAGCAGCTTTGCCTTCATATCCATCATAATACTTTTTGACAGTCCTGCGATCCAGATCATAAAACCGTGCGAGTTCTGAAAAGTTTGGTTTTATATCACTCAATTTGATAATTTTCCTTTTTGTCAGATGCAGGAATTTCATCCGACCTGCCATAAAATTGCTTTCTGTCTATTGCTTTTTAGTGCACTGTTGTTTAGTATATTCCATGTGAGGATTCTGTTTTCATTTTTAGCTTAACGAATGGGTCTTTACGCTATATGACTTTAGTCTCTGTAGAATGAATATTCAAGTTAAAGGTGAATTTTTATAAAGAAAACAGGCCAATTGCGGTAATATAGGAGAAGAAAATGTATGCACGGATATTACCAAAAAAATCTAAAAAAATGGCATAAAACTTTAAATTCTTACATGAATTATATCAGCTATGAACTAGAGTCGCTTACTGGGCAGTCTTATGATGCCCTCATTCAAGAAATTTGGACAAACTATCAGGTGGAGATGTTAGAAAGATTCACCTACATTGGCGGAGATGCTGCCAGCGGAACAAAGAACCTTATCGGAGCTTACATGTTTGTGAGCATGGGTGAAGTATTAAAAAAATATGGTGTTACGACAGAGCAGAGCGGTCACCTGATGATTCTGATTTATGAGCGTCAGTTTACAAAGATTCCGTCTTTTTTACGGAGCATGATGGGTAAAATCTTTACTAATCCCCGATTCCTTACAAAAATGTTCCTAAAAAAGGATAGGAAGAATGCATTAAACGCTGCGCAGAATCCCGGAAGTTTCGAGACACAGACACAGATTCCACCAGAAAAGGGGTATGATTTCAGTTATCACAACCTCGTTTGTCCGCTAGCGGATTTTGCAAAAAAATACGGATATGAAGAATACATGCCTTACCTCTGTAATCTGGATTATGTCATGTTCGGTATTCTGGGTGCCCCACTGTACAGAGAGCATACCTGCTTTGATGATGGTGATTATTGTGATTTCAAGTTGAAACTTTCTGCCAAACCGATGGACTATGATCCACCGGTGTTCACGCAGGGGAATGGTTATAAATAAAAAGCGTTAAATGAGGTAAGAAGTAGGGGAATGTCAGATGTTGTTAATAATAAGTATCCCAATATTAATAAAGTATCAGAACTGCAACCTCCAAAATCGACAGATGCAAAGGTGCCGAAAATATGTCAATAAAAGTTAAGAAGCCAGAGGTAAAAATGAATCTTTATGAAACAGATAAAGATGTGTTGAAAAGCTTTATTACAAATGAAAAAATAGATGGGGTATTTACGGAAAAATACTTAATCCTACAAAATTTTGCGGATGATTGTAGATTTTCATCAGATATTCAGCCGGAATTAATGGAATATTTATTGCCATTTTATTTAAGAATAATTGAAGAGGCAATCATGCATCAGAATAAAATGGCAGAAGATATTTATAGTCAGTTTAATTCTATGATTTTTTTTAATCAACAAAATTTTAAAAATTCTGTAGGAGAAAAATATCCATATGTAATGGAATATTATGTTGAACAGACAGTGAAACGGATGGAAATGGGAAATAAAACAATACTCGGTGACATTTCTTTGTTTAACACAACAATTGCATTTGATAGAAATAATATTGTAAAGTTATTTGATAAAATTTATGGAGGATCTTTAGCGATAAAATATTCATTCTTTAAGTATATTTCAGTTTTGCTTTTTAAGGAAAGCGATAATTTGCTTGCAATAAATGAAGAAAGACCATTTTGGACGAGTGAAATATGGGATTTTGATGCACAGTTTTCTGACGCTTTTTTTTGGAATCAGGAAATTGTTCAATATTATGAAAGGCATGTGACAAGACAAGAGATTGAGGAGGTATTTAAGGATATAACACCAATTTTATATAATAGTTTAGGAAAGGAGTTAATGAACCTTTTTTCAAGTGAAATGGAAAAGAGCTTTGCTACAGGAACTTTTGAAAAGAGAAAAAAGGAGTATTTACAGAAGATAAATTGTAGAAGTGAAAAATATAAGTATTGGACGGAGTGTTTTTAGGAAACCCAAAAGGGTAAAATAAAGCGTGTAAATTTTTTTGATTTTAACCCGCACATATGAACGAGATTATTCTGGTCTTGTTACAAAAATTAATCGTCCGGGAGGCAGATATACAAGGTATTGTTATGATAAACTGGGACGTGTGATAAGAACTGATTATTATGACAAAACTTATGAGAACTTTACTTATAATAGGAATGGCGCTATACTAGAGGCGGAAAACCAATATGGCAAGGTAAAGTTTGAACGAGATTCGTTGGGCAGGATTACGAAAGAGTGGCAGGGCAGGCACTGGATATCTAATCAGTATGATGAATTGGGAAACTGTATTCAGACAGTAAGCAGTTTTGGAGCAAATATACTTACCAGTCGGAATGAAATGGGACAGACGACACAAGTGGCGGCATATTTGGATAAAGAAAAGCCGTGGGTGTCCAGGATGGAATATAATGCTTTGGGGCAGGAGACTCAGCGTCTGTTCTCTAATAATATCTGTAGTGCATGGGATTATGATAAAGCTGGCAGACCGATTTTTCACGAAGTAAGTAATCAGCGAAGTAAGGCAGACGCTGCTCATCAGGGAATTTTTGGAAATGTTGTCGGCTGGTCGGATACATTGCGCAGGCACAGATATGAATGGGATGTGAATTATCAGTTAAAGGAGGTTACGAATGGACTGACAAAAGGAACAACAGTGTATTCTTATGATCAGTTTAGTAACTTAGTAAGTGCAAAAGAATCTGGTTTTGAGACAATTTTTAGAAGTGCAGATATTGTAGGAAATCTGTATGAAACAAAAGATTGCAGTGATCGTATTTACGGAGCGGGCAGCCGCTTAGAGAAATCCTGTATTAACTTGAAGGAAAAGCGGAACAAATATCAGGGAGGATATGGGAAGCTTATAACCAAGGGCAGGCAATTTTTCTATGATGAAGAGGGAAATCTGGCGAAGAAAATAGAACCGGATGGAGGTACATGGACGTACCGTTATTTTGGAAACGGCATGCTCCGGGAAGTAACCAGACCGGACAAAAGCTGTGTCAGCTTCCAATATGATACTTTTGGCAGGAGGATTGAAAAGTCAGTAACCAGTATACATAGTAAAGGAGTATCAGAGGGAAGGCAGCAAAAAGTAATAAGATTCCTGTGGAATGGAAATAACTTGTTTCATGAATGGGAAGAGAAATGCACAGTGGGCAGAAGGAAAACTGAAAATAAAGTAGATTTCAAAGCGGATTATATTTTGAAGCTGGAAAAACGAGAGGAGGAAAAAGCAAAAAAAGAAGCAGGGCAGGGAGAAAATATACCGGATAATCTGATTACATGGGTATTTCAGGATGACTTTATTCCCAGAGGAAAAATCACCAAGGATGGGAATTACAGTATTATAAGTGACTATCTGGGAACTCCAGTGGAAGCCTATGATGAAGAGGGAAAGAAAGTTTGGAAAAGAAATCTGGATATCTATGGGCGTGTAAAAACGGAGGAAGCATTAGGTGAAAAGAATTTAATTCCATTCCGTTTTCAGGGACAGTATGAGGATGAAGAGACGGGATTGAAGAGAGGAAGACCATATTCAAATGCTGTTTCGTCTAAAGAGGTATTAGTTGAAGGAAGAGTACCTGCAAATAAGTTGACAATAACGTGTCCAGGTTAACTGAAAATATATTACTGAATGTATTTTTAGTATGAAATATTAGAGAAGTTTACAAAGTAAAAAAGAAGAGTATGTGGAAATTTGATTATGGTTAAATTCTTATAAAAAGAGGTAATTGTTTTATGAATTTATAAGAAATAGAAGAGTGAGTTACTATATTTTATAAGTATATAAAATGGTTGAAGTTATTGAAGAGTGTGATTATAGAGATTTCTAAAGGAGTATTTTTATGGATATAGAGCAGGCTATAGAGACTATATATACTGGATTGGTAAGTGAGGAATCTGTTCCAGTGAAATTAAGAGCATTTCGAGAATTGGACAGGGAAATGCTAGGACAAGTGCAAGAAGCACTTTCCTTTGCAATAGAGTATTACAAAGGAAAGTCATTAGTACCTAAAAAATTAGCGATGGCAATGGTCGATATTTTTGGTGCGTTTTGCTTTAATAGTGGTTTTAGTGAAAAAGAGCTGAGAGAGCTTGAGGATATTGGAATGAAATTACAGGAACAAGCATTAGAGCTTTTTGATGAATAAAATAGCTAATCTTATAGTTGGACTTGAGTGAATGTAGAAACTATTTTAAAAAAGTAAAACTGATAAAAAATACATTATATGATGTCTCCGAATTCTGATTGATTATGCCAGCGAAACTCTGGCATTGAAGTTTGACAAGTAAATATTATCCGAAATTGAAAATAAGAGTACAAGAAATAGACATAGTACTGTTGTTATACCGAAAAATAAGGTATGATATCTATAGGATTATGCTACATTCAAAATCAACTTTCTGAGGGGAATTCAAATGGCAGATTCCATGCATCCAGATGCTGTAACATCAGGATGTGATAGAGGCGGCAGTACCACATCTTAGTAGAGCGGTGTCTGCCGCTTTCTAATTTGAAGTCTATTTTCTCACGCTTATTCGAGCGTTCAGCAGAAGTTCTTGCATTGTATTTTTTTCTTTTACGTTGCCACGCGGCGGTATATTTATAAGACGTGGATTGGCTTTCATAGCCAGATGGACGGTTCTTTCGTACTTTGAATCAGAACATGGGGATTCACAGGAACAGCCATATTTGTAGCTTGCCAACGGTCATCATAACTTGATTCTTGTTTTCGAAATTTCAACACCATCATGATTCATTTTTCTTCCAGTTTTGCAGACAGGGATAACGGATAGATTTTAAGCTGTACAATCCAGTCAGTCAAAGATGTAATTTTAAAATCAATGGAAAGAAGATAAGAATGCTGCATACAGGAAGGAGTTCTTAGGGCAGGACCATACTTGGAATATTTATTCAGTATCAGTTCATCTGTGTATGAAAAATCCAAGTTCCTAAAACGGTCAATGAGGTCTTAGGTGTCGCTGGAAATGGCATCTGGATCAGGATAATATTTACAGAGATTTTCAAAAAGAAAGTTTTGATAGTTAAAATGACAGATGTAATTATCTGACAATAAAAATCGCCTTCAATCAAAAATTTACCGGCTGTGCTAGAACAAATATGCTTTCTGATTAAACAGGCGCAATGCGCCGCATTTTTGAGGCTGTTTATCAAGTGTTTTTTGATAAAAAGTGGGGGATTTTAATAAAAATGGAATCTGAAAGCCTTATGTTTAGTGGCTTGGAGATACCGAGAGATTATTTATGAAAAAAGGAGGTTATCAATATGGCAAAACGCCCTGCATGGGGTGTTCAAGATGATGTTGTTATATGTGAAAATTTTGATTTTATGTGGAGTGGAGGATTTTCGATAACACAAAAACAAAAAAATATTAGAGCGTTACATCAGTCTATCTATGAAATGAAACATGAAAAGGCATTGGAAGTGTCAAGCAAGAGTGAGGTACGGGTTGGAAAAGAGATAGGAGCATTTTCTTTGGAATTAGATGGTATTTTTTTGGAAAATGTTTTTCAAGCAGCAAAGCAATATGAGAATGGGGGACCATATTTAGATTTGTTAAACGTGTCTCCGAAACAGGCAAAGAGAGATGAACGACACTGTAATTCTGGAAAGTTGGTGGGATTTGTGAGAAATGATGAAATATGGACGTTAGAGCCCAAAACAGCATTTTATGATTATATATATATTTCTGCTTTAATAAAAAATTTTGGCTATGACTTGAATATATCTGAATATCAGTGGTTTACAGACATAGAATTTAATCCACAAAAGTCAATTAATTGTCAAGCGAGAGCAGTGGCAATATATGTAGCATTACAGAAAACAGCTTTATTTAATTCATTAAAAAGCAAGGATAGTTGGATTACTTTCCATGAGAGACATGTAAAAGGTTAGGTTCTTATTGGACTAAAGTAAAAATTATTTATGTAATTGTATTTTGGTTCTAGATCTTCTATGGGGGTGCAAAAACAGGTGAAAAAGAATTTTATTCCATCTCGTTTCCAGGGGCAGTATGAGGATAAGAAAGAAAATCGGTCTGTATTATAATCGTTTCCGCTACTATGATCCAAGTCTTGGTCAGTATACGCAACAGAATCCGATAGGGCTGGCAGGTGGAAATCCAACATTGTATGGGTATGTTTTTAATACAATGTGGGAACTTGATCCGTTTGGATTGGATTGGAAAGATCTTTTAGAGACTGGATTAGGGCATCACCTTTTCCCAAGGTCTGTTGCGAAAAAATTAGGAATTGAGGAGTGGGCTAAACTGACGGCATATTCATGGTATCCATATGAGACAGCTGGATCGGGGGCGCTTCATCAAAAACTTCATCGTCTTCTTATTGAGCAAGGAGTACCTTTCCACGGAAGCAAATTTATGGGAACACTGGAAGATTTTTGGGAGCTAGGAGACAAAGCTTATGAGAGTATTGATGTTAAGGGGTATCTAAAGGTTCCATTTAGCAAGAATTCTAAGATTTATAACGACTTGACACCACAGGAAGCATTGAGGAAAATAAGAGAATTACAGGAAGCACAAAAAGCTTCTGTAAAAGTAAATTATTATACGAGGAGAAGTGCTATGGATAGGATTTTAAGTACATATAGTTATGGTATTTGTTTATTTTCAATGGAAGTTCTACAAGATTTTTTGAAAAAAGAAAAAATTAGATCAAAAAAATTATTACATAAATTTCAAAAGGATAAAAAATTATATTTAGCTATGCAAAAAGAAGGGATTTGGTTTCCTATTTCGAAAATAAATTCGGGACAACATCTTATTAAACTGGAAGGATATGATAATACATTTAATGATGAGTGGGAACAAAAGTTTGAGATTGAAGGATTTAATTTAAAAATAGAAGGTGGACTTTGGATTTCAGATATAGGTTCCTTCTATACATTCAATGAAGCTGAATTTTGTGGGGAAGCAATATCGTTTAAGACGGGGGATGGTGACATACAATATTCAGATTTTAAATATGATGTTCCTGCCGGAAAATACTTATTATCAGTAAAAGGTTTTTTGAGAAAGGAAAAAAAAGGATTTCCTAATCCAAATTCAGGATTTTTATTTTCTCTTGTAAAAGTTGATGAGTTTAGCGGATTTAAAAATCCAAGAGAGGACATTTACAATTTCAATGTGACTAATATGTAACACCTTATAAATTAGATACTAAGACTTCCCATACCTAAAATGGGGTTCGTACCTTGAAAATTCAATATTTCAGCTAACAAAATAGTAATTTATGCCATTGCAATCTCTGGGTGGAGTGCATTGCGCAGATATTCTGGTAATCTTGCTTCAAAATCAGCAGTAAAAGCAGTCATTAGTCAAGAATTGGATACAATTAGCAGGCTTGCTAAAGAAAACAATTGGGGAAAGAGGAAAATTCAAAAAGAAATTAGAATGTTACAAAGCGAAGTTAAAAAAAATTAAAAAAAAGGAGTGATAAAATGTCATTAAAATTATATAAAATAAATACAACTCTAAATCATCCTGATTGTATGGCAGGATTTAAAAAAAATGATGATGAAATTTTTTCATTTTTTAGATTGGACATAGGAAATGAAGAAAAAATAAAAAGAAGAAGATTGGAGTTTGTTGCGGGCACTGGTTATACACTGGAAAATATTGAGAAAACAGATTATATTTTTTGTCCATCTGCATTGTTGTTTTCTAAGCGATTTGTTGAAAAAATTGGAAATTTATTGAGAGAAGAAATGAAGTTTTTTTCTTGTAGATTAGTTTGTCAAGACGTTAGTTTAGAATGGTATGCCGCTAAAATCATACTACGTATACCTATAATAGATAAAGAAGCATCAACATATCGTACATTAAGTGATGGTGAGAGAGTGTTAAGTTTTATAAAGTTTAGAAGAGATATTGAAGAGGAATTTTTTATTGCGAAAGATAAAGAAAGTATTACAGATTTTGTTGTAAGTGAATTGTTCGTAGATATATGCAAGAGAAATGGTTTGTTAATTGATTTTAAAGAAGTATAGGTAAGAAAATGAGTAGATCATTTTCATTGCATAAAGTGGTTGTATGGATTTTGTGGTCAAAAATTGTGACCGCAAGACAAGGAAGGAAATCTTATGGCAGAAGAGAAGAAAGAAGAGATTGCAGTAATTGAAATTACAGAAGAGTATATGAAAGAAAGAATTTATGAAATCAGAGGACAAAGAGTAATCTTAGACTCAGATCTTTCTGAAATATATGGTTATACCACAAAAGCATTCAACCAACAGGTAAAAAATAATATTGAGAAATTTGATGAAGATTTTATGTTCGAATTAACGGATGATGAGGTAGAAGATTTGCGGTCAAATTTTTTGACCGCAAATCTTAACAGTAAGAGTAGATATATTCCTCATGTATTTACAGAGCAAGGATTATATATGTTGATGACTGTCTTGAAAGGACCGTTGGCTGTTAAGCAGAGCAAGGCATTAATAAGAACCTTTAAGAAAATGAAAGATTACATATTAGAAAATCGTGATTTAATCGGTCAGAGAGAATTACTTCAGTTAAGCATGGAGACTGCTAACAACAGAATAGAAATTAACAAAATCAACTCAGATATGCTCTCTCTTGAAAAGCAGATTTCAGATGTTGCAGAAGGCTTGAAGGATGTTGTGACAAAATCTGAGTTGGCTGATATGATGAACAGCTTTGTTTCAGATGATGAAAAGTGGCTTATGTTTAATGCAAAATTTAGTAGTGCAGATGAGGTATATGAGTCCATTTATAAGCAGGCAAAGTCGTCAATATATGTCGTTGACAATTATATTGGATTAAGAACGCTGGTACATCTTAAAAATTCTCCTACAGGAGTAAATATTACTTTATTCAGCGATAATGTTGGGAATAATAAACTTCATAATATAGAATTTACGGATTTTTGCAAGGAATATCCATCTGTAAAAATATCAATGAAAAAGACAGGTGGTATATTCCATGATCGTTTTATCGTATTAGATTATGGAACTGCTAATGAAAGGATTTTCTTATGTGGGGCTTCATCAAAGGATGCAGGGGCTGGAATAACCAGTATTGTTGAAGACTATGGAGTATCTAAATATACCCCGGTTATTGCCACATTGTTGAAAAATCCGACTTTGATTTTACCACAATAGAGGCGAGAGAAAGCAAGCTGTCACGGTTCCCCGTTACGATAAAAAATGCCACCATCTGAAAAAGCAGAGATTTCGCTTTAAAAAATAAAAACCCCTGTTCTGCCTGTGAATTCCAGGCA
>ERZ791645.889-NODE-889-length-22007-cov-3.087919_pt1 | contig 22007 bp, 9 predicted proteins | sample MGYA00509939_ERZ791645 | MGnify/ENA primary metagenome ERZ791645 (study PRJEB30046, sample SAMN00715249) | human gut metagenome | study: EMG produced TPA metagenomics assembly of the A metagenome-wide association study of gut microbiota in type 2... | reverse complement strand
TATATGGGATTCTAAATGGCAGAAAGGTGCTGATGTCAATGCTTGGCCTACTTATGAAATCTATCCTCAAAGTGCTTGGAACTATGCTTTGAAATTGGATGATAGGGTTTTGGAGCAATGCTTGAAAGTCGAGAAGAGAGAATGGCCTTCAGACAATTATCCTTTTACTGCTGATAACGTTCCTCTAGTGATAAAAGCACAAGGGAGAAGAGTGCCTTCTTGGGGTATAGATCAATATGGCTTATGTGGTGTGTTGCCGGAAGAAGGGGCTCCGAAAAGTGAAATATTGGAAGATATAACCTTGATACCGATGGGAGCTGCCCGTTTGCGTATCTCGGCATTTCCTGTAACTTATGAATAATTTTATATTACTATGAAAAGACTGTTATTTGTGATTCTATTGACAATTATGGGATGTTGCGGTGTACATGTGCAAGCCGTTGGATACGAAAAAATTATTAATCCGGTATTGCCGGGTGATCGTCCTGATCCTACTGTCATTGAAATAAATGGAGAGTATTGGGCTGCTGCGACTTCTAATGAATGGTCGCCGTTGTTCCCTATTTTTAAATCAAAAGATTTAGTGAACTGGGAATTGGTGAATTATGTTTTTCCGGATGGAGCACCTGATTGGGCATTAAATAATTTTTGGGCCCCGGAATTATCGTATGATGAGAAACAGGGAAAGGTTTATCTGTATTATACAGCCCGTGACAAGAGGACAAAGAGATTATCGTGTGCGGCGGCGGTAGCTGATTCCCCGATGGGGAGGTTCAAAGATTTGGGACCGTTGGTTGCTCAGGAACCAGGCTCTATTGATGCTTTTGCTGCAAGAGATGAGAAGGGTAAACTTTATCTTATATGGAAAGAAGACGGCAACAGTATGGGCTTGCCTACAAATATTTGGGCACAGGAGATGACGGAGGACCGCACCCGTCTGATAGGAGAAATGACTTCCTTGTTCTGTAATGACACTCCTTGGGAGGAAGGGCTGGTAGAAGGGGTATGTGTTTTTAAAAAGCAGGATTATTTTTATATCTTGTATTCGGCAGCTAGCTGTTGTGACAAGAAATGTAATTATAAAACAGGAGTGGCCCGTTCCAAATCTTTGCTGGGCAAATGGGAGAAATATGAAAAGAATCCCATTTTGGTAGACAATCAGGATTGGCGTTGTCCCGGACATGGTACTATAGTTCGGAAAGATGGAAAGGAGTTTTATTTGTATCATGCTTATAATAGGAGTGGTTCGGTATATGTTGGACGTCAGGGCGTGTTGGAGGAATTGTGTTGGGGAGAGGATGGCTGGCCTTATTTTAGGAACGATGCCGTTTATAATCGTCCTAATTTGTCTTTGGATTATGTGGATTCCTTTAAGGGTAATACACTAGCTCCCATTTGGCAATGGAGGGTAACCCAGAAAATAGATTATCAGACAGGAAAAAATGGATTACATCTAGGAGCATCTATGGAAAACAGGGAATTGGGTACTCTGCTGGTACAACCTGTCAAGGCTTTGAATTTTTCGTTGACTGCTACTGTTGATAACCGGAAAAGTATGGCTGCGGCTGGTATCGGTATTATTGGTGGAGCTCATAATGGATTTGGCGCTCCTTTAGCCGGTATTGGCATATCAGTTTTGAAAGATAAGGTGGAAGTATGGAAAAATGTAGATGGTAAAGTTGATGTCTTGGCTCAAAGTGCTATAACGGTGTCAGCAACGGCACAGGTCAGGATGACTGTGAAAGACGGGTATTGGCTTTGCTTTGAGTTCCGGAAAGGGCAGAGGTGGATACCTTTGGCAACGGAAATTGATGCTTCGCCGTATGTTCCGTGGGGAATGGGCTTCCGCATAGGCTTGTGTGCTAAAGGGGGAGACGGAACCTTTGCTGGTTTCCGTAAGATTGAATTGATTCATTGATTGTGTTTTTTATAAAATCTGTTACCATGAAAAAATATAGGTTAGTATTCGTTTTAAGTATATTGTTTTTAGGAGTGATCAAGTTGACTGCATCGGAATATGAGCAGGTGCGCAAAGCACCTCGTGTACATGTTCCGGTATGGCAGTCATTTGCACTGTCGGAAGTCGAATTAACCGATAGCTATTTTAAGAAAGCGATGGATTTACATAAAGGATATCTGCTGTCGCTGGATGTAGACAGGCTCATTCCACACGTACGCCGTAGTGTCGGTTTGCAGGGGAAAGGAGATAATTACGGAGGATGGGAGAAGCATGGTGGATGTACCTATGGTCATTATATGTCTGCTTGTGCCATGATGTATGCTTCTACAGGCGAGAAAGCCTTGCTGGATAAATTGAATTATATGCTGGATGAACTGCAAGAGTGCCAAAAACAGACCCCGGATGGTTGGTTCATTACCGGTAAAAGAGGAAAGGAGGGTTATTTGCAGTTGCTTCAAGGGAATGTGGTGCTTAACCAGCCGGATGAAACCGGACAACCTTGGAATTATAACCAGAATGGGAACTCATGGTATTGTATCCATAAGATTTTGGCGGGATTGAGGGATGCATATGTCTATGCAGGTTGTAGGCAAGCCAAGGATATATTGATGCCTTTGGCGGATTTTATTTCTCATATAGCCTTGAATAGCAATAGGGATCTTTTTCAAAGTACCTTGAGTGTGGAACAGGGGGGGATGAATGAAGTTTTTGTTGATATCTATAGTATTACCGGAGATAAGAAATTTTTGCAGACGGCAGAAAGGTTCAATCATATCAATGTTATTTATCCGATTGCTAACGGAGAAGATGTGTTATTCGGTCGCCATGCTAACGATCAAATACCCAAATTTATGGGAGTAGCCAGAGAGTATGAGTTCTCACCCAATGATATTTATTATCAGGCTGCCCGTAACTTTTGGAATATTGTAATTAAAGATCACACATTGGCTATCGGTGGAAATAGTTGTTATGAGCGTTTTGGCGTACCGGGTGAAGAAAGCAAGCGGCTGGACTATACTTCGGCAGAAACTTGTAATACATATAACATGTTGAAATTGTCAAGACAGTTGTTCATGTTGGATGGTGATTATAAATATCTGAATTACTATGAACATGCTTTATATAACCATATTCTTGCTTCACAAGATCCTGATATGCCGGGCTGTGTGACTTATTATACTTCTTTGTTGCCGGGATCATTTAAGCAATATAGTACTCCGTTTGATTCTTTCTGGTGTTGTGTGGGTACAGGGATGGAGAATCATTCTAAGTATGCCGAATCCATTTATTTTAAGGATAACCAAGAATTGCTGGTCAATCTGTATATTCCTTCACGTCTCCACTGGAAGGAAAAAGGTTTGAAGCTGACTTTGGATACTTATTTCCCGGAGTCGGATACGGTTACAGTAAGGATGGATGAAATAGGGAGCTATACAGGAACGCTTCTGTTCCGTTATCCGGATTGGGTGAGCGGTGATGCTGTAGTTCGTATTAATGGAGAGCCGGCACAGACGGAAGCACATAAGGGAAGCTACATTCGCCTGTTGGATTCTGTTAAGAGCGGAGATGTGATAACATTGGTTTTCACACGTAACTTATATATTGATTATGCAAAGGATGAACCTCATTTCGGCTCTGTCATGTATGGCCCGATATTGCTTGCGGGAGGATTGGGGACGGATGATATGCCCGAAGATAGGGTTATTGACAATCGTGCTTGCCGTGAATCGCTTCCGGCAAAGAATATTCCTATGTTAGTGGGTCCATTGACCGATCTGGATAGCTGGATACAATGTTCTTCACAACATCCTTTACGGTTTACAGTAAAGAATGGAGGTGGACAACAAGGGGTAGGGTTGGTCCCTTATTTTCAAATGCATCATCAGCGGCATACTGTATATTGGAAACTTTATTCTCCGGATGAATTTGTTTATCGTACTCGTTCTTTAACGGATGAAGTGAAGATCGGTGACGAGACAGATGAAAGGAAACATGCGTTGCAAGGGGAGAATGATTCTATTTATTGGCATGATTATTTTTGGGCAAAGAATACTCGGTTCCGTATGGCAAAAGACGGATGGTTTTCTTACACACTTCATATAAATAAAACGGAACAAAAGCCTTATCATCTGATTTGTCGTTTCTGGGGAGACGAGCCTGATACTTGTCAGTTTGATATATTGATTGACGGCAACTATTTGCGTACTGTCAGTTTGAATCGAAAACTATATCTGACCTATGTGGACGATGTGTATTCTATTCCTGCGGACTGGACTCGTGGAAAGGATAAAGTGAATGTTACTTTCCGTGCTGCTCAAGGGAAGAATGCCGGAGGATTGTATGAATTGAAAATTACTTCAGATACGAATTATAGATAAACTTTAAATATAGATTACCATGAAAAAAACGTTGGTTATATTATTCGTCGCCGGGGTTCTTGCCGCGTGTAAGTCGACGGATAGCAATAAATCTGATTATCAATACAAGGATGTACCTTTTACCAATGTACACTTTTCTGATAATTTCTGGGCACCTCGTATTGAAACCATTCGTAGTGTTACCGTGCCTTTTGCTTTTCATAAATGTGAGGAAACTCATCGTATAGATAATTTTGCAGTAGCGGGGAAACTGATGGAAGGAAAATTCAATTCCCCTTATCCGTTTGATGATTCGGATGTGTATAAGATAATGGAAGGAGCTGCTTACTTGTTGGCGGTGAAGGAGGATAAAGCGCTGGATATGTATATGGACAGTCTGATTCATCTGATAGGAGCTGCGCAGGAACCGGATGGTTATCTTTATACTACCCGTACTATTGGCGGGGATTCGCAACATCCGTGGGCTGGCAGTAAAAGATGGGAAAATGAACGTGACAACAGCCATGAATTGTATAATGTAGGACACATGTATGAGGCGGCTGTAGCTCATTATCTAGCTACCGGAAAACGTTCATTTCTTGATATAGCCATTAAGAGTGCGGATTTGTTGTGTAATACCTTTGGTCCTGAAGAAGAAAAGATTACTGTAGCGCCAGGGCATCAGGAAGTGGAGATTGGGCTGGTAAAACTTTATAGGGTGATAGGAGATAAACGTTATTTGGATTTGTCACAATTCTTTTTGGAGGCTCGTGGAAAGTATGACAAATATGATCGGAATAGTGAGGATCAGTTCCGTAACGGATCTTATTGGCAGGATCATAAGCCAGTCATTGCTCAGGATGAGGCTGTAGGCCATGCAGTGCGGGCTACCTACATGTATGCTGCTATGACAGATATAGCCGCTTTGAAAAACGAGCGGCATTTTGAAAATGCTGTGGGTAAATTATGGGACAATGTAGTAGGGAAGAAGATGTATATTACCGGAGCTATTGGTTCAACTCGTCATGGAGAAGCGTTTGGTAAAAACTATGAGTTGCCTAATAGTACAGCTTATTGTGAAACATGTGCTTCTATTGCCAATTGCATGTGGAATTTACGCATGTTCATGTTGCATGGTGATGCCAAATACATTGATGTGCTGGAACGTTCTTTGTATAACGGGGTGTTGAGTGGCATCAGTCTGGATGGAAAGAAGTTTTTTTATCCAAATGTCCTCTCTTGCGATGAAAATGGCTCAGAGCGTAGCGAATGGTTTGATTGTTCTTGCTGCCCTTCTAATCTAGCTCGTTTTATTCCTTCGGTGCCAGGGTATGTGTATGCCACTTCTTCCAAAGGATTTTATGTGAATCTGTATGGTGCCAACCATGCTGATGTAGTTCTAAAGAATGGAAAGCATGTACAGGTGGAACAACAGACGGATTATCCGTGGAATGGAAAGATAAAGTTGATATTGACTCCGGAAACCCCGGAAGATTTTGCTGTTATGTTGCGTATTCCGGGATGGGTAAATAGTCAGCCTGTACCTTCCGATCTTTATACTTATACCAGGCATGATAAAGGAGTCGTAAAAATTACAATCAATGGAAAACCCCGGGATTTTGTAATGGAGAAAGGATATGCCGTTTTATCCGGTAGTTGGAAACAGGGGGATACAATTGAACTAAGTCTTCCGATGGATGTCCACAAGGTTTCAGCAAATGATAAGGTTGCTGCGGATGTGAATCATCTTGCCGTAGAGCGTGGCCCGATAGTTTATTGTGCAGAGTTTGCTGACAATGGAGGGACTGTATTGAATTATGTGCTGAAACCGGAAACGGCTTTTGAGGCTGCTCCTGCTTCTATGTTGGGAGGTGTGGAGATATTGAAAGGAACCACAGAACGCATTATTGCCGAGAATGATTTTAAGGAAATAAAGTCTGTGACAGATTCTATCCTGCTTATTCCTTATTATGCACGGTCTCATAGAGGAAATGGTGAAATGGCTGTGTGGCTTCCTTCCGATGAGAATATATTGAAAGATCAGCTAAAAGAACGTGCCCGTATTACGGATAAAGTTTTTATCGGTAAAGAAAGTTCGGAAACTGCGCATCAGTTGAAAGGTGAGAATACTCATACGGGAGGACCAAATACATGGCGTGATGCCTCGGATGGTGGATGGTTTTCGTATACCCTGAGGGTAGATCCGGTTCAACCGATGGAATTGGTTTTGACTTATAGCAGTACAGATGGAGGAAATCGTGAATTCGAGATATTTGCCGAACATGAAAAGATAGGAGAGCAAAAATTACGGGTGGAAACTTTTAGTGCATGGATTGATAAAGTGTATCCTATTCCTGTTGATTTAACTCGGGGGAAAAGTCATGTAACTGTTAAGATACAGGCTTTGCCCGGTATGATTGCTGGAGGTGTGTTTGGTTGCAGAATGCAGAAGCAAAAAAAATAGGCCTATGAAACGCTATATTATGACCACCGGATTGATGTGTATATGCGTGTTTTGTTCTTTAGCCCAAAAACAAATGATGTATGGAGATACAAGCCGTATTGGAATACCTTTTTCTAAAGATCCTCATGTAGTGGAGTTCCAAGGTAAATATCTGATGTATTATTCTATTCCTCCAAAGCAGAATGGAAACGCGGAAACGCAAGGTTGGGGAATAGGCATTGCCGGGAGCAAGAATCTGAAAGATTGGCATCGTATTGGAGAAATCATACCTCAAACAGCTTATGAGTCTAAAGGGTTATGTGCTCCGGGTGCTTTGGTAAGAAATGATACGGTTCATCTATTCTATCAGACGTATGGTAATGGTGCTAAAGATGCTATTTGTCATGCATGGTCTGAAGATGGGATCCATTTTGTACGTAATGCTACAAATCCTATTTTTTCTCCGGAAGGGGAGTGGAACTGCGGGCGTGCCATCGATGCGGAGGTCGTTTTTTTAAAGGATCGGTATTATTTATATTATGCAACTCGTACTCCTGATTATTCTACCCAAATTATAGGAGTTGCAATGGCACCTGCACATACGGATTTTTCGAAACAGGCATGGAAGAGTCCGGTGAATCATCCGGTGCTTGTTCCCGAATATCCTTGGGAAGAGAAGTGTGTCGAAGGAGCATCTGTTGTGCAGATGGGAGATGAGATGTTTATGTTTTATGCCGGGGCCTATAATAATCGTCCTCAGCAGATTGGAGTTGCTAAAAGTAGTGATGGTATTCATTGGACAAAACTTTCTAATAAACCCTTTCTGATGAATGGTGATCCTGGAACATGGAATTGCTGTGAGTCCGGACATCCTCATCTCTTTAAAACAAGGAAAGGAAAAACATATTTATTTTATCAAGGGAATGATGACTTTGGTAAAACTTGGTTTCTTTCGAATATGGAGGTCAAATGGAAGAATAGACATCCTTTTATCGCTCATTATATAAATCAAAAAGCACATTAAATATGAAGAAAACATTTCTTTTTCTATATACCTTATTGGTCTTTTCCGGTGTATACGCACAAGAAAACAAGGTAAAGGTGGAGCCGGTGAATGGAGATAACATTTCTTTGTTCTCTTTAAAAGAAGTCCGTTTACTGGATAGTGATTTTAAACATATCATGGACCTGAACCACGCCTATATGCTTTCTTTGGAACCTGACCGTTTGCTGTCTTGGTTTCGGAGAGAAGCAGGTTTGACACCTAAGGCACAACCCTATCCTTTTTGGGAATCTGAGTATATGAACGGGCATGGACCTTTACCGGGACATATTATGGGGTTTTATCTGTCTGGAATTTCTATGATGTATGATTCTACGGGAGATACTGCAATTCTAAGTAGATTAAGCTATATCTTGGAGGAGTTATCTCTTTGCCAGCAAGCTGGAGGTGATGGATATTTGTTACCTACTATTTGCGGTAGAGCTATTTTCGAGAATGTGCTGGATGGAAATTTCAAGACTTCTAATCCTTTTATTGAGACTCCTTATGACAAATGCTGGGAACCTGTGTATGTCATGAACAAGATCATGTTGGGGCTTTATCAGGTTTATATGCGATGTGATTTATTACAGGCAAAAGAAATATTGGTAAAGATGGCAGACTGGTTCGGCTATTCAGTCATTGACAAGTTATCACATGATGACCTTCAAAAATTGTTGGTGTGCGAGCATGGCTCTATCAATGAGTCTTTTATAGATGTTTATCAGATAACGGGTGAGGAGAAGTATCTTAAGTGGGCACAAAGACTCAACGATGAGGATATGTGGGTTCCCATGTCTGAAGGAAAGGATATATTGGAGGGTTGGCATGCTAATACCCAGATTCCTAAATTTACAGGTTTCGAATCTGTTTATCGTTATGATAGTAATGAACGTTTTACCACAGCTGCCCGTTTCTTTTGGGATACAGTAGTGAGAAAACATACTTGGGTGATGGGAGGTAACAGTACAGGAGAACATTTCTTTGCTCCTGAGGAATTCGAGCATCGAATAGAATTGAACGGGGGACCTGAATCTTGTAATTCGGTTAATATGCTTCGTCTGACAGAGAGTTTATATTGTGATTATGCCGAGGTGGAGAAAGTGGATTATTATGAGAAAGTCTTATTTAATCATATTTTGGCCAACTATGATCCTGATCAGGGTATGTGTGTGTATTATACTTCCATGAAACCGGGACACTATAAAATTTATGGAACTAAATATGATTCTTTTTGGTGTTGTACCGGGACGGGGTTTGAGCAAACAGCAAAGTTCGGGCAGATGATTTATGCTCATACAGATGATGCCTTGTATGTAAATATGTTTATACCATCGGTAGTTACATGGAATAAAGGAGTCAGTATTCATCAGGAAACTGCTTTTCCTGATGAAGGTGTTACTAGTCTTACTGTTTCCGGAGAGGCTGTTTTTAATTTAAAGATACGTTGTCCTTGGGTGGGAAGTTCGTCACTCAATGTAATTGTAAATGGTAAGAGAGAGAAAATAAAGGCTGGTATGGATGGATATGTTTCAATAAACAGGCAGTGGAAAGATGGAGATAAAGTACGGATAGAGCTACCTATGAAATTGGAAATAGTGCCTTTGAATGAAGCGGCTCATTATCTTGCTTTGAAATATGGGCCTATTGTTTTGGCAGCTAGAATTAGTGACGAGCATTTATCGAAAGATGATTTCAGATCTGCACGTTCTACTGTTGCTATGAAAGATTATCCAGTGATAGATGTGCCGGCTTTTATAGGGGATATCCGGAAAATACCGGCTGCTGTTATCCGGAAAAAAGGAGAGAAGCTGGCTTTTTTGTGTAGTAAGGATAATGTAGTATCCAAGCCTGTAGAGCTGGTTCCTTTTAATACTATCCACTGGAGCCGCTATGCCGTATATTTTCGGCATTATGATAAGAAAGAGAACTATTTGGCCGAGCTGAAGAAATCGGAGCAATTTAAGCAAGAAGAGGATAACTTGAATAAAAGAACTGTAGACAGGGTCATTATTGCAGATGCTGAATCTGAGAAAATGCATAAAATGGAGGCAGTAAATTCTACAGCTGGTGAGAATTGGCGGGATGCTTCTAAAGGTGGATATTTTATGTATGAAATGAAAGTTCGGAAAGAGATGGAACAGTCTGTTTGCTTACAGCTTTTGGGAAGTGATTCGGGTAATCGTATTTTTGATGTTTTGATTGATGGTAAATGGATAGATACTATTGATTTGTCTAAACCTTGTAAAGAAGGAAAAGGACTGTATAGATGTTATATTCATATTCCTGCTGAATATATAAAAGCAAGAAAAAATGTAACAGTGAAATTTCAGGCAAAGAATGGTTGTATAGCTGGGGGGATTTTTGATGTAAGGATTGTGTCTGCCATTTCGGTTCAAGACATGTAAATAAGAGCAGCTTTCGTTTTTAAAACATTCTCCATAGTTCGACTGTTCTAATGATAGTACAAACAGAAAAAATAACGATTATGGAAAAATATTTTATTCATAGCAATGAACTGCATTTGATTGATGTGGATAAAATTCATCAGGCAGTGGAAAGGATCGTGGACTCATTGGATATGGCTGCCGGATCAACTTGTCATTTTGATCTTTATAAAGTGGTGGAAACCTATTTTAAAGATTTGGATAAAAGAAGGGAAATAAACTGCTTATTGGGTATTGTGGATACGGAGGAGGAATTGGAGGAAAAGATGGAAGGCTTTTGAAATCTATTTTTTAATTTGTTTTGTTTTCTATTCTTTATCTATTTTTACTGAGTGAAGATAAGTCTTCCTTTTTCATACTATTTCTGTTTATAAGACAGAGATGGTTTTAAAGTTTGTAAAGGCAGTTGGTTCATACTGAACCGACTGCCTTTTTATCTGAGTTTTATTGGTGGTTCTTGGGAAACTATATATTAGGAGTAATCTCATCGTATAGGGTTATACATGATTCTTTATTCTGAAAACTTTATTTAATTCTTAGGTTTTTGTAAGTTTGCTAAATGAAATCTAATAGAAAATAGAATGAAAACATTTAGACTAGTATTCATAATTCTGATAATGAGTGGATTAATATTTCAGGGGAGAGCTCATGTCTGTTGGGACGATCTAGAGTTCAAACAGTTTTCCACTCCTGAAGGATTACCGAATAGCATGGTTCACCAAGTGTATCAGGACCGTGACGGATATATTTGGATTCCTACTTTCTATGGATTGTTTCGTTATGATGGTTACGAGGTACGTACCTATAAATCAAATCTTTATACCCCTGGTCTTCTGGTTAATAATAATGTGCTTTGTGTGGAAGAAGATTATTCTCACCGGCTTTGGATTGGGACTCACGAGGGACTCTGTATGCTTGATAAACGGACAGGGAAGATGAAAAAATTGCAACTGGATGGAGTCAGCAAACAACGGCTGAATGAAATTCATGTAACAAAAGAGAACCGGGTTTATCTGGGGTACATCCGTGGAATGGCTTATTATGATGAAATGCAGGATACATTGGCTTTGATGACTCGGAAGAATTGTAGAGGGGACGTACCCGAATCTGTGAATATTCAAACTTTGTTTGAGGATGTAAATGGTGATTTGTTGATAGGTACCTGGAAGGATGGGCTTTATCGTTATTGCATAAAGGAAAATACATTTTTGCACTATCCGCCTTTAGATGAAGAGAACTCTGTTTTGGCTTTGTTTCAGGACTCTAGAGGGGTGATGTGGATAGGAACTAGTGGGTCCGGGCTGTATAAGGCCCATTTTTCATCCGATAGGAAAACGGTTTCTTTTGAAGGTTATAGACATGATGCCCGAAATGTTTCTTCTTTGCCGTCTGATTATATTTATTCGATTCATGAAGATTTACAGACACGTTCGTTATGGTTGGGTACTAGAGAGGGTGTTAGTGTGATGGAACTGGCTGATGAGGGAAAGTTTATCAATTATCAAGAATCTGGCTCTACACATTATCTTCCTGTCCGCGAGGTGAACACAGTCTTTAGGGATCGAAGCGGATTAATGTGGATCGGTACTAAAGGGGCTGGTGTCTTTCATGTCGATACTAGGAAACGTTCCTTTAATGTAATTTATCCTCGTGGCAACGATAAATCTTGTACAGATTTGATTTCTACATTGTATGTGGAAGAAAATGGAGCTCTTTGGATAGGTATGGGCTATGGATTGGATTATCAGCATGGAGATAAAAAAGTGACATTGTTTCCTTCGAAACGTCCTTATCATATTTCTTATAGCCCGTTAACCCGTGAGGTGTTGCTTGCTGTGCATGACGAGGGGATGATAGTTTGTCGTGACGGACAAATAATACATCAGTATAAGACCTCGAATTGCGGTTTTGTTCCTCATGATTTAGTGTATTTAGTTCACGAGGACCGTAAGGGAAACCGCTGGTTGTGTACCTATAAAGGACTTGGAGTGCGTTACCGGGACGGGCGTGAGTATTGTTTCAATCGTTTGTCCAGAGCAGACGAATTGCTTGGCCGGGAGATGACCACGATGGTTGAGGATAATGACGGCTCATTATGGTTGGCAACCAACAATAATGGTATTGTTCATGTTACAGGGGATATGGAACGTCCGGAATCGTTGCAGTGTAAGAACTATTGTATGGAGAATGGTTTGCTGTCGGTTAATACTCCTCTTTGTTTTTTGTTGGATAGAAGCGGACGGATTTGGGTCGGGACAGAGGGCAGCGGACTTTGTTTATATGATGTGCAAAATGATTGTTTCAAGTCTGTTCATAAGGAGTTTAATTTGCCCGGAGATATGGTTGGCAGTATGCAGGAAGATAATAGTGGTAATCTGTGGTTGGGCACCAATCAAGGGCTGGCAAAGCTAACCATATCCGGAAAGGAAAAGGGCAGGGTACGTATCTTTACAGTTGCCGATGGGTTGGCGGATAATTTCTTTAATCAAAATGCTTCTTTCTATCGTGATGGTACCTTCTATTTTGGATGCAGCAGGGGAATTGTGACTTTCAACTCGGAAGTGGTGGAAGAGAAACATGCTGATATTTCTTTATGCATAACTGATATCTTGGTGGATGGAAGACCATTGGAACAGATGTCGGATAAGAAAAGAAAGGAGATAACTCCTTTTACTTCCGATTTTACAGACAGATTAGTTATTCCTGCCTCATATTCCCATTTTACCATTTGTTTTGCATCGCTGACTTATAATCGTCCCCAGCAAAATAAATATGCGTACAGGTTGCAAGGCTTTGATGCTGATTGGCATTATGTGGACGCTTCCAGCCGGACTGCCTATTATTCCAAATTGCCTGCAGGGGAGTACGTGTTTCAGCTACGGGCAACGAATGAGAATGGTGATTGGGGTGACGTGAGAGAAATGGAAATTATTATTGAACCACCTTTCTGGGCTACTTGGTGGGCTTATTTTATTTATGTATTATTGGCTATACTGTTTATGGTATTGATATGGTGGGAGATTCGTCGGAGGCTGTTATTGCGTAATCGTAGGTTTTTGCAGGAAGGTGAGACGGACAAGGTGCATCATCTAAAATTGCAGTTCTTTACGAACATACCTTCGGATGAAGAAAAGTTTTTGCAGGATGCTGTCGCCTGTGTGAACCGTCATTTGGATGATCCCGATTTTGATGTTCCGCAGTTTGTAGATGAGATGGCAACCAGTCGTACAACGTTGCATAAGAAATTGAAATCTTTGACGGGATTGAATACAACTGGCTTTGTACGTAGTATCCGTCTGAAGGCGGCTTGCAGGATGATGGATGAAAATCCGAATTTCCGCATTTCCGAACTGGCTTATAAGGTCGGGTTTAATGATCCCAAGTATTTTTCTATCTGTTTTAAGAAGGAATTTGGTATGCAGCCTACAGAATATTCGATGAAATCGGGCAAAAACGCTTGAACATGCCAAGGTGGACAAGGTTGAAATATGTTCCTAAAAGGTGGAGAAAACATGCTTCAACCTTATCGGGAGATGCTTCATCTCTGTAAAATGAATAGCTGATTACTTTTGTGGCATTAAAACTTTAATGTCTAATTTAAAAAGGTTGGCTAATGAAATCTAATTTTTATGGAAACAGAAAATCGCTTCTTGCGGTTTTTATTTGTGCAGCTTTTCTTTCAGGAAGTCATGTTGCTTATGCGGTAAATGAATCGTTACTGGTTTCTGCGTACCAGCAGCCTAGTAAGATTAAAGGAACCGTAATAGATGCAAATGGTGAGGTTGTTATTGGTGCCAGTGTGGTGGTGAAAGGAACCGCTAATGGGACTATAACAGATATTGATGGGAACTTTATTCTTTCTGATGTCCCTACCAATGGGACGATTCAGGTAAGTTTTGTTGGATACAAGACTTTGGAAATCCCAGTTAAAGGGCAGACTTCTTTCAGTCTGACTTTAATGGATGATACCGAAGTATTGGATGAAGTAGTGGTGGTAGGTTATGGTACCATGAAGAAATCAGATTTGACAGGTTCTGTAGGTTCTATATCTTCTGAAAAACTCGCTGCTAGAGGTACTACCCGTTTGGAAGATGCATTACAAGGTGCGGTTCCGGGAGTAAATATCACTCAATCCAATAGCCGTGCGGGTGGCGGATTTAATATTCAGATACGTGGACAGGCATCTATTAATAAACAGGCTGCTCCTCTTTATGTAATTGATGGTATTGTGTGCTCGTCTATGGATTTTTTGAATCCCGAGGATATTGAGCGGGTAGACGTCTTGAAAGATGCCTCGTCTACTGCTATCTATGGCTCACGTGCTTCTGCTGGTGTGATTATGATTACAACCAAAGGTGCGAAGGGGGCAGGAAAACCTCAACATGTTTCTATTTCGTATGATGGATATTATGGGATACGTAAGGTTGCCCGTATGCCTGATTTTATGAATGCTCAAGAATTTATAGATTATCGTTTTGCACGTCATACTCTTTTAACATCAGATGTCTTTGATGGTTCTAGTCGTAAAGGAGTAGATGCGAACGGTATTCCTCATTATGAAATTAAACAATCTGATTTGGAAACTACGTTTCTGAAACGTGATGGTGGTACAAACTATCGTGATTCCCAAATTTATGAGATGATGATGTCGGGAACAGATGGTTATGACTGGACAGACCTCGTAACTCGGACAGGTAATCAGCAGAATCATTATATCAGTGCCAACGGAGCCACAGAAAAAATTAATTATCGGTTAGGAGTTGGTTATCAAGGGGAAGAAAATGTGTTTAAACATAATGATTATTCCCGTTTCAATATCAAAGGTGCTTTTGATGGAAAAATTTCCAAAGTATTTGAAGCTGGATTATCTGTGAATATGGCTTATACGGTGCAAGATGATTTTAGTACCGATGGAACTTATTGTCCGTATGAAAACGCTTTTTATTTCAATCCTTTTGTTGCACCTTATGATGAAAATGGTAACATTATCAATAATCCAGGGTCAAAGGATGCTTTTGGGTCTACCGGACAATTCACTTCTACTGTTAGCCCACTGAATGATTTAGAGGATGAAAACTATACTAATCAAACTCGCAAATTTCATGTCTTTGGCAATGTATATTTGCGTACTAATATAATGGATGGATTAAAATTTGCGACTACTTTTTCACCTAACTTTTATCATGGGCGTCAAGGAAAGTTTAATGCTACTGGAGTGAATGACCGTAATCCGCTAGGTTCCAATTATTATCAGGTGAACGGAACGAACTCTGCAGAGGTTGAGACGACAGACCGTATGGACTGGACTTGGGATAATCAGCTTGATTTTAATAAAACAATAGGTGATCATACGTTTGGCGCGATGGGTTTATTCTCCATATATCGTTCTGATAAAGAAATTTATAGATTGAAAGGCTTTGGTATTTCGGATGATATGCTTTCTTTTCATGCCTTGGATAAGGCTTCCGGTGATAAGGAGATAGCTTCTTCCTATACAGCATCTACTTTGGTCTCAGGAGCTCTTCGTTTGAATTATTCATATAAAGGTAAGTATATGGCGACAGCTACAGCACGTGCTGATGGTTCTTCACGCTTTGCAGAAGGTAACCGTTGGGGATGGTTTCCTTCCGTTGCTTTGGCATGGCGTATGTCAGAAGAAAGCTTTTTAAAAGGTACTCATTGGTTGGATAATTTGAAATTGCGTTTGTCTTATGGAGTTACCGGTAACAACAATGTGGATGATTATGTGACAATAGCTACAGCTTCAGGACCTAGTTATGTGGTATTGGGAGGATCGGAAATACAAGGATATTACCCTAATGGGCTTGTTAATACGGGACTCATTTGGGAAAAGGTAAAAGAGTTTGATTTAGGATTGGATTTTAGTGTATTGAGTAATCGTATTAATCTGACAGCCGATTTTTATCATCGTTTGTCTGATGGGCAGATTATGGATAGGATTGTTCCTGTTGAAACAGGTGAAACAAAAGCTACTTTTAATGTCGGTTCAGTTCGTAATACCGGAATTGAATTAGGAATGCAGTTTGGCATTATTCGGAGTAAAGATTTTATATGGGATTTAAGTGTGAATTATTCTCGTAACTGGAATAAAATATTGGAACTTAGTAATGGGAAAGTGGATGAAATTGCATCCAATCGCTTTATTGGTGAGCCGTTAAATGTATTGCGTGACTATATTCATACTGATGTGATAACTGATAAAGGGGTAACGATGCACACTAAAGATGGGGATATTCATTATACTTTGCAAGAATTGTATGCAAAGTATGGTTCGAAATATAAGTGGTATGAAGGTCAGATAGCTGTGAATGATTGGAATAATGATGGCAAGATTACGGATGAAGATAAGCAAATATATGGTTGTACAGATCCTAAATGGGTGGGAAGTTTAAGTTCAAATATGTATTATAAAGGTTTCGATTTCTCAGTAATGATTTATACTAAACAAGGACAATGGGCTCGTAGTTATTTCCATGATAAATATATGAAATGGTCTGATCGTGGTAACCAACATATGGCAATGGATTTTTATATTCCTAAAGGGGCGCCTGTTATTGACCATACTACCGGTGATATTGTATATGCCACTGAAACTCATTACGGTGAATATCCTTATCCGAATAATTCCGATACTTCGGCAGGTGGATATTTTTCTGATAAAGGTAGCGCGAAGGGAGAAGGCTTTCAGTATCAGAAGACTTCTTTTGTAAAGGTAAAAAATATCTGTTTGGGATATACTTTCCCTAAGAAGTGGATTACTAAAGCAGGATTACAGCATTTGCGTCTTTATATCAATGTGCTTAATCCATTTTGTTTTACGGATTATGATGGATTTGATCCTGAATGGGCAAATGCTAAATTAACTGATGGTGGTCCTGCATCGGTAACTTATCAGATAGGTGCGAATATTAAGTTTTAATTTCAAAGGAAAGGTAAATGGTATGAAAAAATATATATATACGGCAGTCATATTGGTTGGCTTTGTTTTGACTACAAGTTGTGAAGATTTTCTGACTACAGATAATAAGTCAAATGTAACGGACAAAGAATATTTCTCGACTAAGACAGGTTTTGAATCTTTGGTATCAAATGCTTATAGTACTTTACGAGATGTTTATGCAGTATCCAGTTATACTACTTATTTTAATGCAGGTACGGATATGTATGCTGATGGGCGTAATTATATCAATGATGAGTTGCATGAATATGAAACTTTAAATCCTGAAAACAGTGTGATGAAAGAGCTTTATACGGCATGTTATAAAGGTATCCGTGCGGCTTATGCTATAAAACATTATGCGGCGGATGCAGTTATTGATGAGAATTTGCGTAGCAGGCGTGTGGATGAGGCACGAGTATTGGCGGCGAATTATTACTATATATTGGTAAATACTTTCGGGGGGGTACCTTTGATGAAAGATTATGTGGCTGATGTTCAAACCGGATATCCTAAATCTTCGGTGGTTGATGTTTACACTTATATTATTGAGGAATTGGAGAATGTAATAGCTGCCGGAGCTATGGAAAAGTCTACCGCTTTGGATGGTGGTGGTCGTATAAGTATTGAATCGGCTCGTGCGTTATTAGCTAAAACTTATTTAGCAGCAGCTTGGGATTTAGATAAAAAAGATTACTTTGCCAAAGCAGCCCAAGTAGCAGATGACGTGATAGCTAATCGTGCTTTGGTTACTCCTTTCGAGGATCTTTGGAGAGCGGATTGTAGTGGAGATGATAACGAAGAATTTATTTGGGATGTGGAATATGACTATGCTACGGCTGCTAATACAGTCAGTGGTGGGCATCCGTGGAGTTCCTTTTATTGTAATCATATGGGGGGGCAAGAAGATCATGGAAAGGGGAGTACTTCTGCTTTTATTGCGACTTTACATGCTTTGCAGTGTTTTGAAAAAGGCGATATACGCTATGGGGTAACGTTTATGAAGGAGTTACCTGATATTGTTACTGCATCCGCTTATTGGTATTGGGATTGGTATAAGAATGGTGGAACTTTTATAGGAATTCCTTTGAAACGTTACTATCCGGCATGGTATGAAACAGAAGAAGATATCGATGCATGGAAAGCTCTTGATCCTGAAAATCGTAAAAATACATGGATACTACCGATGTCTGATCATACACGGGATCCTCAAGAATATATGCCTGGAGAAATTGATTATGAGGAATTCGTAACCTATTCTTATGGGGGCGCTTCTTGTCGTAAATTTGATGATTCTAATACTGCTAGTTATTCTAATAAAACAGATTATCGTGATGTACATATTATTACGCTTCCTGAGATTTATTTGGTAGCAGCAGAGGCTTATTTAAAAGCTGGTGATAAGGGAAATGCTTTGCTTCGTTTGAATGAAGTGCGCCGACGTGCACGGCTTGATGCGGTAACTGAAATAAATGTGGATGTTATTTTAAAAGAACGTGCTTGTGAGTTATTTGGACAGGGATCTCGATGGATTGATTTAAGACGTACACAGAAATTGGTGGAGTATAATGATTTATATAATCCTCAGATAAAAGGGCGGGCCGCACAAATGATTGGAAAGAAATTACTTCGTCCTATTCCTCAGGCGGCGATTGATGCGAATGAGTTGATGAGTGCTGAAGATCAGAATCCAGGGTATTAGTAAGGTGATTAGATAGTATTGAGATGTGTTTAGGACGGGGATGTTATGATATATGGCATCCTCGTTATTAAAAAAATCAATTAAAGTAGAATAACTGATGAATGTGAAATTAAAAAGGGAAAGTCGATTATTGATTATGGCTATAACCAGTGTAGCTTTGTTTGTGCATATTGTAGTGATTTGTGCAGCTAGTACAAGAGAGGTTGTTGCCAATAAAGAATTTGTTTGGTATAATGGTAAACGTCCTATTACTTATTCCTTGCCTGGATCTGTTTCTCCAGTAGTGACGGTAGCACTGGATATGTTTAAGGGTGACATGCAACAGGTGACGGGGGTATTACCTCAAAAAACTCTTTTCGGAACGGCGGTTATTAATATTATTCAGTTGGATAAAAACAAGTCTATCCTAAGAGATCTCCGTAAAGACGGAATCCCGGTGGATAGTATTGTTGCCAGAAAAGACGCTTTTTTTATAAAGATAAGAGAAAATCAGTTGTTGGTTGTAGGAAGTGACGGTCGGGGAACTGCTTACGGCATACTTGAACTTTCCCGCTTGGCAGGAGTGTCTCCATGGGTATGGTGGGGAGATGTGACACCGATGAGAAAAGAGCGATTGACCCTTCCGGCTGATTATTCTACTTTTCAGAGTCCATCGGTAGAGTATCGTGGAATCTTTTTAAATGATGAAGACTGGAGCTTGCAGCCTTGGAGCTGGAAAAACTTTGAACCGTCTGATATAAAAGGACGTATTGGTGCACGTACTTATAAAGAAATCTTCAAATTGCTGATGCGCCTTCGTGCCAATGCTATTTGGCCGGGAATGCATGGAATTACGACTCCGTTCTACTTTGTGCCGGGAGCTAAAGAAGCAGCTGACAGTTGCGGCATTCTCATCGGTACTTCGCATTGCGAGCCAATGATGCGCAATAATGTAGGTGAATGGAAAGTCAATGAACGGGGTGACTATAATTACATAACAAACCGTGAAGGGGTACAATCCTATTGGATAGAACGGCTGAAAGAGGCTGGACCTTATGAAAATTTCTACACCATGGGTATGCGAGGTATTCACGACAGTGGAATGGAAGGGGTCAAGACCCTTCAGGAAAAGACCGATGCACTGCAACAGGTTATTGACGACCAGCGCAAGTTATTATCGAAGTATGTAGATAAAGATGTGGAGAAAATTCCCCAGGCTTTTGTCCCCTATAAAGAAGTGCTTCAAATAATGGAGAATGGCTTGCAACTGCCGGAAGACATCACTTTGATATGGTGTGATGACAACTATGGCTATATGACCCGTTTAAGTGACAAGGAACAGCAAAAGCGTAACGGAGGTGCCGGAGTGTATTATCATCTCAGTTATTGGGGGCGTCCGCATGACTATATGTGGTTATGCACTACCCAGCCGGGATTGATTTATAGTGAAATGAAACAGGCATACGATTGCAATGCCCGCCGTTTGTGGGTGGTTAATGTGCACGATTTGAAACCCGCGGCATACGATTTGGAACTCTTTCTGGATATGGCATGGAATATCAATTCCGTATCTCCATCTACTCTTGTGGAGCATCAGAAGAGCTGGCTTTGCCGCGAATTTGGCAAAGAAGCAGGAGAAAAATTATTGCCTGCCATGTTAGAGTTTTATCGCCTGTGCGGCATCCGTAAACCGGAATTTATGGGTTGGAACCAAGTGGAGCTGGACAAGAAAAAATATACTAAAGGCTGGTCTCCGGTTAAAAATACGGACTTTAGCTTAACCGAATTCGGCGGCGAACTGGATCGTTATCTGGAATCCTATGAAGCCATTAAAGAGATTTTATCGGAAGTGGAACCAATGATTCCTCAGGAACGCAAAGATGCTTTCTTTGCCCAAATTAAGTATCCTGTATTTGGCGCTGCTGCCATGAGCACAAAGATGCTGGAGGCACAAAGAGCACGTTGCATCTCTCCGGGAAGCTGCGACACGACTTTATGGACCCGCGAAAGTCAATTAATGGCTGCCTGTGCCAAAAGCATTAAAGCTTACCAGGAAATCCGCGATTTGACAGATTACTATAACAATGAACTGGCAGATGGCAAATGGAAATACTCCATGTGCCATAATCCGCGGGATTTATATGTGTTCTATCCGCCTGAAATTCCCATATGGCTGACAGATAAGGAAATAGAGAAATATGCTTCTTTTAAAAGACCAAAATCGTTACCTTTGGAGGAAGTGGCTAAGGATCATTGTATTGTTTCTAATGCTTGCGATTATACAAGCGCATCCAAAGGGGTCGTGACGATTCAATCATTGGGACATAGTATGAATGCTGTTTCCGTACCAAAGGGAAAGTCAATTACTTTTGAGTTTGATTGTTTATGGGATGGAGAGGCGATACTGCGCACTGCCGTAATCCCGACACAACCTAATGATAAAGGAGATATTCGTTTCAGTGTTAGTATAGATGGTGAAAAGCCTCGGATATGTTCTATTAAAGAGCCGTTTCGTTCGGAAGGATGGAAACAGAATGTACTCCGTGGACAGGCTGTTCGTGAAACTGGTCATCAATTGACGAAAGGAAAGCATACTTTATCCATCACTGCTTTGGATGATCATGTCCTGATAGATCAATGGATGATTGATTTCAAACCAGACAGAATGTTCTATGTATTTCCAGTTCAACCAACCTATTAATGTAGCATGAATTGTATGAAGAAAATTATTGGACTGTTCATTATTTTATTATGCTTTTGCACGACAAAAGCTCAACAGACAGAAGTGAGGTATCTTTCCGGTACAGGACCGGATCATACTGTGAAGTGGAATTTCTGGTGCTCTTCAGGTATGAACTCTCAAAAGTGGAGCAAGATAGATGTTCCGTCTTGCTGGGAACAGCAAGGTTTTGGAGGCTATACCTGCGGGCGCTATTATATTTATAAGGAACACGAGAAAGAAAAGCAATATGATGCCTACAGGGAACATGATTTTTGCGATGAATACGGCATCTATCGTCATTGTTTTGATGTTCCGGACACTTGGAAAGGCAAACAGATAAGTATTGTATTTGAAGGTGTTATGACTGATGCTGAAGTGAAAATCAACGATGTCATCG
>ERZ791645.882-NODE-882-length-22090-cov-4.369912_pt1 | contig 22090 bp, 9 predicted proteins | sample MGYA00509939_ERZ791645 | MGnify/ENA primary metagenome ERZ791645 (study PRJEB30046, sample SAMN00715249) | human gut metagenome | study: EMG produced TPA metagenomics assembly of the A metagenome-wide association study of gut microbiota in type 2... | reverse complement strand
TAATGGAGAATTTTAATTCAGCTTATTATCAAATGAATCTGCTCTATGGAACAGAATTGTCTCCTGAAGAGTTCGAAGAAATTGGACTGATTGCCTGGCATAAGATAGGTAACAGGAGAACTAGATTATACAGGTATGTTACTGATATTCAATGCCCTGACAACACAGTGGATTTACCTTGCAACTGTGACATAATTGAAGCAGTCACTTATGGCTTTGAAGAGTGGAATTATGTTACGAATGACACAGTAAACGGAGATTACTCTTCACAGTTTACTGAAAACTATATAGAATCAAGAAAGCTTTATAGTGACCCTCTCTATATAAGTGGCAAGTATGCCAAATTTGAAAGAGTGGGTGATACTTTGTACTTTGAGAAGAATTATGGACAGGTAAACATTCTCTATAAGGGCATTCTGGTAGATGAGGACGGATTACCTGAAATCAATTATAAAGAGAAAGACGCCATTGCATGTTACTGTGCTTGCACTAAGAGATTTAAAGAAGGTTGGAAGAATCACAACCAGAATATGTTACAGGAAGCACAATTATTGGAACAGAGGTGGTTGAAACTATGTGACGCAGCCAGAGTTTCAATTCATTTAAGTCAAAATGACATGAATGAAATCTTAGATGCTAAAACTAGTTGGAATAGAAAGATATTTAATAAGTCATATAAGCCCTTAAAATGATATGAATTATGCTTTAGGATATGCCTTTAACATCCATGACATGTTTGCTGGTTTTGATACCAGCAGACTTGACTTGGACAGTAAGACATGTGAGGAATTAATAGGTAATAGACATAAAGAAGTAATTGCTAAGCAAGTGTTTAAATACGCAGTTAAGCTAGTAATTGATGATATTATACATAGAAACAATAGATTTGAGCTTCCAACTTTAGGAAGAAATGCCTGGTTATACATGAAGAGAGTTTCTGGTAATGAGTTTACCGAAGCTAGACGATTTGGTAAGTGGAAAGATGTAGACTTTCTAGCTTCTGATTTCTGCGGATATAGAATGGTATTAACTTACAAGAATCAAGAGATACAAAGGGAGAAGATGGCCTATCTAGACCCTGTTAATAAGAACGTAATCACAGAGAATACTAACAATGGAATGCAATACTACTAAGAAGTTTACTGATTATACAGACGAAATAATGAAGGAATTTCCATATCTTAGTAAGCATGACATAGAAATTATTGTTAGATATGGCTGGAGACAAATATACTTCTTAAACCAAAGAGGAGGAGATACAATCCTTAATAGCCATAAATATAAATATTGGTTATATATAGGGGAGTTAACTAAGAATCCTATTAAGCATTTTAGATATTACAGGAGAAAGATGCAGAACAAGTTGAGAGTGATGTATACTAGAAAGAAGATTCAATGGGACGGGTACTACTATGTAGCCTTAACCAATGAAGAATATGAAGAATTATTAGAATCTTTTAATAAGAAAGGCAGGAAGAGGAAATATTATACCTTTAATAATAAGAAGGTATTTAAGATTCTAGACGAATGTAAACTATCATTCTCTGGCAGTCCTTGTATTATAAAATTCAAAGGACTTGTAGATTTAGGATTCTCCTATAAGAAAGAAGTACTTAAATGTGAGTATCCAGAGATAGCGTTCACAAGAGATAGAAATGCTAAGTTTGAAGACATCTTAGTAAGTAACGACAATTATGAATATTTATAACAATGAAACAAGAAGCAACAAATACCTTTGGAGATGGAATGATAATGGACCTAAATCCATTAACCACTCCTAACAATGTACTTACAAGTGCTCTGAATGCTACTATGATTACTTATAATGGTAATGAATTTGTGCTTCAGAATGATATGGGTAATGGTAGAGTTGAAACTGCCTATTTACCTTCAGGCTATGTTCCAGTTGGAATTAAAGAATATGGAGGAATAATATATGTTGCGTCATATAATCCTCTTACTAATAAGGGTCAGATTGGCTCATTCCCGTCTCCAGAGCGTAATATTAGTAGTAGTGAAATAAACAAAGCTAAAGACCCAATAATAGATAGCTCTAAATTTAAATTGAATCAGGGTCAGTACATATATAAGTTCAAACTGTTCGGAGATACAGGTAATACAATCATTCGTTCTGGAGACAAATTCTCTATAATAATCACTTCCGATATTACCTTAGAAACTCTAAAGACTTTTGTTAGTAACTGTCTTAATACTACAGAGGGCAAAATAACAAGCCCTAAGAATAAGCTATTGAGTATAACAGTGGCTGTGTTTGATTCTAATAATAACCTTAGAGATATTACTAGTCAATTGAAGAGAATAGACCAGAATAATAAGGTTATAGAGTTTGATGCAACTACATTGCCTGAAGTTAAATATAACACTGGGTATTATATGCAATGTATTCCAGAGTCTACAATAACTGATGACTTGGTAGATAATTTTAGAGAGAGGTATGCTGCTAATACATATAACAATAAGATATCAGGAGAGTTGTATATAATTACTAAGCTTAACACTATATCAGCATTAGATGTATCTGTCAGCGGGCTTAAGAATCTTGGTAAAGACTCAGAAGAGGTGGATGGAATAACTGTTCCAAAAGATAGCTCCTTGGTTATATTCGACACTACGTATAAATACAATTGTCCAGATGGTTATTATAAGGACAACCCTGCGGATATGTCTGACTCCATGAGAAGCAAATATTTGTCCTATTATGGTATAGAGTCTGATTTTAAAGGTTCAAAAGGAGACTTCTCTAGCTTTATAAAAGGTATTGAATTTGACTTGAATACTACATCTACAAGAAGTTCAAATAAGTTCTATCTTCCGTTTATTATAAATGAAGAATCTTCCATACCAGTTTATAATGAATCCTCTTCCCTTTATATATCTGAACAATCGGCAGGCTATGTAGTTAACGATACTAGTAGTATTATAAACTTTACCATTACTCCCTACATGACGTTTGGAGCATTAGCTGGATTAGCTGTAAATGGGTCTATTAATTTAGACCTGCTAGGTTCTGGAATAATAGAGATAAACACATGGAAGTACTTCTGTGAACAGGACAATGTCACTATTACTTGGGGTTTGGAAGCATATCCCAGAACTGGAGACGAGATTCAAGAAGTGAAATTCATGTTCTATGATGTTCTTAATCCCTCCCCAGAGAAAATAATTCTAGAATATCCTTTGGCTAGGAAGAGAAGCTATAACGGAGTGTTCACTGAAACTTTAGCTTTCGGTAGTACACTAGCCTATGGTAACTTATATTTAGTTAGAGTTGTAATAACAACCGTTAAAGGAAATGTATTAAACAAGTACAGGTGGTTATTAACAACACCTCTTTATAATAAGTTGTACTTTGGAGTACAAGACTTCGGGCAAGACTTAGATACCATATCTAGCTACAATAATGTCGATTTATCAGTTAGCACTTCGTATGGCATTCAGAACACATCAGAAACTAAGACTGCTCCATATTCTGCATTGTTTAATGAATCTGGGGGAGAACAGAAGATTGAAGTTCATCAATATACTAAATATTCTTCTATAATAGAGTTAAAAGATAGTACTACAATAAATGATATTGACAACTATCCATTCACACTAAACTTAGAAAGTATAAATACCACATATACTTTAAAAGATGCTACTGTGAGTATACCTAATATAGTATACGTGGGAAGTATGGCAAACATAAATTCCTTAGATGCATATATACATGCGAATAGTAAATTATCACCTACTGTTAATATAGATTGGGATTCTTTTAGTTCTCCAGAGTTTACAGCTGTAATGAACAATTCTACAGGAAGAACCGATGTTAATTTAAAGCTAGTGTCAGGACTTATATCAGGAACTGTGTTAGATACATACACATTTGAGAATCCATATCAGTCATTTATAGACAATGGAGATAAATTTAATAGGATATTTGGATATGACTTTCTAGATGAGAATAATGATAAGAGTCCTATAGCTAGGGTAGGTGTAGCCTTCAACGTCAGAAAGAAAGCTAAAACTGTATGGAGACATATGCCCAAATTTACTAAAACTAGTAGATATAACATGGAATGTCCTATAGGTGATAAGGATAGGAATGTCGGAGACAATTCTGATAAGGGCTGGCAGTATTTGAATAATAAAACTAGGTCTAAGGTAGTTGAAGTTATAGACGGATATTATGGGAGACGCCCTTTATGTATAGTAGTAGGTAATGCCGGAATGATAAGCGGAGATGCTCATGTGAAGAAAGATTCAAACAATGGCTATGACAATCTAGCCCCAGGAGTTATAGACATGACTAGAGTAGAGATGTTATGGTGGTACAACGGAGCTTCCTATGATTATGTGCAGTCAGCTATGTATTGGAATGGTGTAGCTCCGTCAAGGGATTATACTTCGGTAGTCTACGATTTGTTTAAATATGTATTACTTCAATTTGGGGAATCTGTTACTAAACCTCTATTTGGACCTGAGCTTATTACTTCCACTTACAATAATAAGTATAGTGCTACATTACAAACAACCACTTTAATACTTAAGAATGTAAAGGAGGATAGCCAAGATAGTGTGTTTAGTACTAAATCGGGATTCTTTAATGAAGCGACTATTAAGGAGAATTTGCAGACTATTGCTGATTCAATAAATGATACTATAGATGCAGACACACTGTTCGAGTTCGTTGACTTTAAACTACAACCATTCTCTGTAGAGGAAACTTCAGAAAGAACATATTTAGTGCAGGATATGGTGGATACATATAACAGATTACAGTCCATAGAGAATAAATCAGCACTCCCCATAGTAGCTATAACAGATGAAGGGGTTATATTTAGCGACACACTGCTAAACAATCAAGTTTATTACTATGGTAAGAATGGAAATGATTTAGTCGTATATAATCCTAGAATAGCTGGCCAGCCTGGTTATGACCTATTACAAAATCTTAAAATAGGTAAGCATGAAGGCAGAATTACGTTGCTGTCAAATCCTATGGGTTTAATGACCAGAGACTTCTATACAGAACGTGATGGCAGTAGGCTTTGTTATGTTGGCATTCCAGTAATTTCTTTCGGAGGCGCTATTAACTCTATATCTGCAAACAACTTACAATGGATAAACGTTACGTAATATGAGACAGTTAAATGATTTTACAAGTCCGTTTGAGCTTATAGATTTAGAATTTCCAGCTTTGTCACTGTCATACTATTTGAATCAAATACGACCATACGGAAATATAGTATACGAATACAATCCGTTGCGTAATTACAGACTTTCGTCTGATACTGTTATAAACGGAGAATTAGTAGAAGCAGGAAGTATTGTGGATTTAGATACAGATGGATTTAACTTTAGTCTTAACAATCCGCTTGAGATAGATGCACAATCGTCGTATGACGGTTCTGTAAATTTAATATTTAATGACAACAGGAATATCCCTAGACTAGTTAATAGTAGATTCTCTGTGTTACAAAATAACACCTATGAGGTAGTAGATAGAATAGGTAATAATGATACCAATCTATACGATAGTGAACAATTTGATTTAGATACATCTTTGTATAAAAGGGTCAACACAATTCCAACCATCACATTTAACTCTGTATTGCCTTCTGGCAACCTTAAAGTTGGTAATTATGTAATATATATAAAATATGCGGATGCTGACGGCAATGAAACAGACTTTGTTGGAGAGTCAGGAATAATTTCTTGTTTCATTGGAGGAGATAGGGACCCATTCTCTATTGACGGAGGTTTTAGGGACCAGCTAGCTAGTAAGTCTATATCTCTAACTGTATCTGATATAGATAGCAGTTATGATTATATAAAAGTTTATTATACTAGAAGCACATCAGACGTCGATTCCAATAGAGTAGTTACAGCTCATGAAATAGATAGAAAGTTTCCGGTTAGAAACAATAGTTGTAATGTCATCATAACAGGAAGTGAGGAAACAAAAGACATTCCAGTTAGTGATATAAATATACAGTACTCTATAATAGACAAAGCTAAATCACAAACTGTGTGTCAGAATATGCTGTTTTTAGGCAATTCGTGTAAACCAGATATGATGTACAAGGACTTATCTGACATTAGCCTGAGACTATTACCATATTTAATAGAATCTGATTCAGAAAGATTCATAGGTAAGACTTCTTACGATTACTCTGATTTGTCTGACCAGAGTTATAGCCATGAATATTATAACACGTTAAACATATATAATAAAGTTGGCTATTGGAATGAGGAGATTTACAGATTCGGTGTAGTATATATAATGAAAGACGGGTCATTGTCGCCAGTGTATAATATACGAGGTAAAAACGGAATCCCAAAATTCGAGGAATTGCAATCTGCCTACCTGCAAAGTGACCTATGGAAATATGAGAATAATGAGAAGGTTCGTAATTACATACCTATAGACGAATCGACTTTTGATGTATCTGGAACCAGCTATTTGGAGAACGCCAAAGGAGTACTTAGAATAAATACTGATTCAGATTCCAGAAAGGTTTATGGTATTGGAATAGCAATACCTACTGAAGTTTCTGAATATCTTAATACACTTGTACAAGGGTTGTTCATAGTAAGACAAAAGAGAATCCCGACTATATTAGCGCAGGCATATGTTATGCCTAGAGACCTAGAGGCCGAGGTTCCTTTAATAAATTATGGTGGTTCTTACATAGCAGAACGTTTCTTGGATAATGATAGAAAGTTGAATGAGTCTTATTTACCTAGATTATATACAATCTCAGATATGGCTAGAGTAAATAGGTCAGCCAAAGTAGCTATCTGCCCAGAGTATGATGTTAGACAATCTTACTTTAATCATTTGTTCACAGGTACAGAGTATGTGGTTAGAAAGGCGGACATACAACCGTCTATGACCACTCTAAGTAGAGATATTTACAATGATAGACATTATTACGTTGATAATTATTATGGTAGGAGAGAAGAGCAATTCTCTCGAGCTAAAATAATAGGAGTGGGAGACAACGTCCCAATTGCGGCAGTAGAAGACTACAATTTTAGAGGTAGGGCTGGGGAAGCTGAAGAGGGATTTAGATTTAGATATATAGAATCTAAGAATAAAGAGAAAGAAGCTACTAATTTAATTAGAGGAGCTTACTCTCCCTACCTAGGAATCATCGGAGACCAAGTAACCATAGGTAGTATAATTAACATCTACATCCCAGGATACTCTGAAGCACAAATGTCTACATATTTTAACACTAGATACGAGGATAATTCACCCTACTATTCTGTTAGTAGTCGGTTAAGTCTAGCTAATATAGACAGCCTGCTGTCATTGCAGAAGGCAGGAGGTGATTTATATACTTACACAGTTCCATGTTATAGAGGAGATTGCTATATATGTAACTTTACTCATAGACTGAATAGAAACTTCCAGGACCCGTCAGCTCCTACTAATGATGAAGTCGTAGACGAGAATACATGGAAAGATAATTATGATACGGAGAACACTGAGAATAATGCAAAGATTAATAGAGGTGATGTAAATGCGATTCAGTTAGGCAGCTGGATTACGTTTAAGGTATGTTCTTCTTACAATCTGTCCATTAGGTCCTTAGACCCAAGCTATCCTACCGAAGAAGGGCTGACTGGATTAAAGAGAGGATTTTACCCTTTGCAAGAATTAAGTCCAGCAGGAGCAACTAAGATACCCGAATCTTCGGTTATTAATGGAGGTTATAGCAGCACAACCAGTGAGAAGCAGGCATTCACACTGCCTGATGTTCCGTATATAAAAAATAGATTTGACACCAGAATTATGTACTCAGATATATCAGTAGGAGATGCATTTAAGAATGGATTTAGAGTGTTCCAAATGACTCACTATAGGGACTATCCTAGAACTTACGGAGGAATTATGAAGATGATTGAATTGTTTGGTAATATTCTTTGTATATTTGAGCATGGTATAGCTTTAATTCCAGTTAATGAACGTGCTGTAGCAGGTGAAGGTTCAGGCGGAAATGTCTTCATTAACACCTCTAATGTGCTTCCAGAGAATCCAAAAATGCTGTCAGATACCTATGGTACTCAGTGGCCGGAAAGTGTCATACAGACCCCATATTTCGTTTATGGAGTGGATACAGTTGGAAAGAAGATTTGGAGAACTAATGGAGACCAGTTTGAAATTATATCTGATTTTAAGATACAGGAGTTCTTAAATGAGAATATTACACTAAGTGAAAGGGAAATGACACCTATTATAGGTGTTAGAAACGTTAAGGGTCATTATAATGCATTCAAACAAGATGTCATGTTCACTTTCTACGATGATTTATACGGATTTGAAGAGAAAGTGTGGAACATCTGTTATAATGAAGTTATGCAGAAGTTTATTACGTTCTATTCTTGGGTTCCCTCTTATTCTGCCAACATTGACAATATTCATTTTAGCTTTAATAGAGACACCTCTAAATGGATTAGTAAACTGGCATCTTCTGGCAGCTTATCGACTTCTGCTGATGGTATAGTTCTTAGTAATGTTGTCATAGACGATTGGGAGACCAAGGATGACATGAAGTTAACTAAACTAGGGCTTGTTAATAGGTCTCTTCCGAACACCCAAAATACTGGTCTAGAGATAGAACTTACATATGAGATAGTTAAAGATAATTTTGGAATGTATAAGCATTTTAAGATTATTACTGAAGGAGAGAAACAAAATAAGGTGTCGTACTTAGCTTTAAAAGAAGATTTTGAATGGACAGTTCCAGTTGTGCAACTAAATCTACAGTGTACTATAGATTATTTATACTCTTCAGAATCTGCACCACAAGACTTAGATGATTATGTTGCTGGATGGAAAGATTACGTGACATATAATGCAGGTTTGTATCAATCATCAATTGCCATAACTAAGCAGGAAGTACTAGACAATGGAGTTAATGAAGGTTTGAATTTAACAACAGACTTCTGGAAACATGGTCAGTCTGGAATCATTGATATTAAGGACAAGATTAAACCATGTTATTGGTATGGTAAGCAGCATCCATTTGAATATGAATTTGTAGTAGTTGACAACCCAGCTACACATAAAATATTCGAGAATCTACAAATTGTAAGTAACAAGGCTGTTCCGGACTCATTCCATTATGAAGTAGTAGGTGAGAGCTATGAGTTCCATGAGGACAAGAAGAACATGTATATAAGACAAGAAGCTACTAAAGACTTCTATCAATATAATGGTTCTGATATACTGTACAACAGGAATTTCTTAGACCTAAGAGGTAAGCAAAGAGACATTCTTAGAAACTGGAAACCCACTGGACAGAAAGTGAAATCTACAATGTTCCCATTATACTATGCTAGAGTAGATACATTTAATGAGATTGAGGATTACTACAAAGGTAAGACTGCTCCTAATAAGGATTATGTTAATCTGTCAGGTTCTGAAATAGTTTATAATGAGAAGCTAGATGAGTTTAGAGTCTGGACTCATGCTAAGGCTGCTGATATTAAAGACCCAAGAATTGGAAGATTAAGAGGAAACATGAATTATCAAGGAGATGTTTGGAATATTCAAATTAATCCTATTATCTTTGTACAGCGAAACGAGCCAGCATGGAATACAGCAAAACTTACTAAGGAAACTATAGATAAGGTTCCTATCTCTGTAGGTAATTCTCCTATACCAAACGACTTAAAAGGATTTGATATAACTTCAGAAACTCCTGTGGAAGACTATATGCCTCAAGATTTAATAGACTTAGGATATGGACCTGAAGATATAGACACATCTGATTGGTGGAGTGGTAGGAAGGAAGCAAGACTTAGAGACAAATACATCAAGATTAGAGTAAGATATACTGGCGAAGAGTTAGCAATAATAACAGCATTAAAGACATTATATACAATAAGTTATGCGTAAAATTATGAAATTCCAATGGGGAAATTCGCTATTAAGACAAGGTATGGGGAGTATAACTCCCCTACAGTCTAGTAGCGACCTCTATACAGCAATGACTGGATTACAATCCGCTAACTTCGATAAATTCTCTCCCGCCAATAATCCTTTATTACAAGCTGGTGCGGCTAGTGGTGACATGGCTTCTAAGGCATTACTAATGAATGCTAATACTAATAAAGCTGTCAATGGATTATCTAAATCAGCTGCTAATATGGCAACTGGAACTGCTGGAAGTACTGTTAAACCTGGTGGAGGGCTGTTTAGTAAAGCAAATATCGGTAACACCATGTCTAAGGCAGGAGGCTATGCTGATATGATTGGCAGTTTTATTCCGAAGAAGGAGCAATCAGCACTTACTACTGGCTTAAATCAGGGATATGATGCAGCAGCTAATATGATTTCTAGTGTACCTGGAGTAGGAACTATCGTTGGAGGGGCAATGAAGATTGGTGGTATGTTGTCAGATGGACTTACAGCTTTAGGAGTAGGAACCGACCAAATGACTACTACTGATAAGATTCTTGATAGTAAATTTATGAAGTTAACTCCAATGGGGTTAGTAAATGCTTTCGGAGCTAAGAAGGCTGATACTATTTATAAAGATAACGAAACCTGGGAACAGCAAGGTTCAGCTTATGGAGGTTCAATGGCTAAGGTAGATGATGCTCTCACCAAAAGTGGTAAGAAGTACGGAGCCTTCAGTGGTAAGGCTAGACGTAAAGCTAATGCACAAATAGCAGAAGCTAAACGGCAGCAGAATTTGGTATCTGATATTAATCAAGAAGCACAGGATGCATTTGCAGCATCTAATTATAGTGGAATTGGTCTTAGAAATGAACTAGCACTTAGTGGAGGTTATAGAAATATGGCAGTTGGTAGAAACGGAATGAAGATACTAGATGCTGAATCACAATGGGCTAGAGAAGTTCTTAATAAAGCTAGAGAAGTTAATAAGCTTCAAAAGGGAGGTAAGGTAGACGGAATTACAGGAGCGGCTCCTAAGATAACATTTGAGTCTTGGTATGAAACTGTTCCTTCTGATAGAAACGATACTACTTCATATAATCTTAGAAGGGCCTTTGAGTTAGCTCCTAAGGAGGAATTAGAGGCCTGGAGAACATCTAGTGTAGAAGATTTAAGGAATGGGAAGAATCACCTAAACTCTGTCTATCTAAATCCTAAAACAGGTATCTATGAATTTATGAAGGCTAAGAATCATCCAACTCTTAAATATGAATTAGAGTGGTATAATTCTAAAGACCCAGAAGCAATAAAGTTCAGAAACGCTTATGATTTAGATATGTCTGGAGATTATTATAAATATGTTCCAAAGAAGTTCGCAGAGGGAGGTAAAGTTAATGTAATCCCAGACGGAGCATTACATGCACACAAGCATCATTTGGAGGATATTAGTCCAGAGTATGAACAAGTAACTAGTAAAGGAATACCTGTAGTAACGGAAGAGGAAGGTGGTAAATTGAAACAACATGCTGAAATTGAGCGTAATGAAATCATCTTCAGGTTAGAAGTTACTAAGAAACTAGAAGAACTTATGAAGGACGGAAGCGATGACGCGGCTATAGAAGCGGGCAAATTACTTGCACATGAAATTATTAATAACACTGTTGACAATACAGGTCTAATGGAGGTAGTAGAATGAGAATAGAAATTGGCGATAAGAAGTATAATGTAGAGGTAGCTCAAACAGATGAGGAGAAAACCAAAGGATTGCAAGGCAAGAAAGAGCTTGCTGAAGATGAAGGTATGCTGTTCATATATGATGAACCTCAAACAGTTGGTTTCTGGATGCAAGATACTGACATTCCACTTGATATAATATTTATTGACGAAGATTTTGAAGTAATATCAGTTTATAAGGGACAACCGCACGATGAAACTATTGCTGAAGAAGACGATGTGCAGTTTGTATTAGAAGTAAATCAAGGTTCTGGAATTAAGGAAGGAGATGAGCTTGACATAGATGACGATGATGAAGTACCAACTATGAAGGTTATAGCTCCCGATGGTTCCACTCAAATGGAATTAAATGGAGGAGAGAGAATCTTTAGTAGAAAGAATACTAAAACTCTTATTCGTATGGCTAAGAGAGCAGATAAATCTAAGGCAGATAGAGATTATAAGGCACTCGGGAAGAAGATGTTTACCTATTTAAAACAGCAAGATGAACGTGAGCCTGAATATGTAGAAACAAAAGATTAATTTGGTAATATCGTTAAGTATAACTAACTTTGTGGGAAAGTTAATGTTTAACGTTAAATAGTAATTAACATGAAAATTCAATCTAAAATTTCACGATTTCAACAGGGTGGTGCAGCTCCTGTACCACAAGACCCCGCAGCAGGAGGCGCACCTGCTGAAGGAGCACCAATGGAAGGCGGAGCACCGGAAGGAGCACAAGCAGGTAATCCTATGGAACAGATTCTTCAAGTGGCAGCACAGGCAGTGCAAACAGGTAACTGCGAAGCAGCTCTAGCTGTATGTCAGACTCTTATGTCGGCAGCACAGGGAGGTATGGGACCTGGAGAAGCTCCTCAAGAGGAACCAACCTTTGCAAGAAATGGTTCTAAACTTAGAAGAGTTAGATAATCATTTAACAAGTTAGAAAGGGGCATATATCAAACAGTATATGTCCCTTTCTTAGTTTATAATACGATATGTCACAAGCAATAAGAAAGTATCAAACTGGTGGCAAGTCCTCACAAGAACCAGAGCTGTTTGAGTGGAAAGATGTTAACAAATATAACAAATCAGATTTAGTATCTGGCTTATATAGAAACATTGACACCTATATACAGAATAACGGACTAAAAGGGGACAAAGCTGACCAATTCAGAAAGGCTGCTGGTCAATTCATAGAGGGTCTTAAGTCCGGGACTGTGACTATGAATGGAGACGGAACCTTTACAGATGCCTCTGGGCAAATGAGCAGTACTGGTAAATATGACAAGAAATTTCTAGGATTAGGTACTAAGAATACAGAGAATAATGCATTCAACAGAGTTGGTGATTATGCATTAAGCTATATTAAAGGTATGAGTCCCTATAAGGCACAGGTTGAAGAGAAACCTCAAACTAAGGCAGCTCCAATTTCATTTAAACAAAGACTAGCTAATATAGCTATGGGAGGAAACTGGGATGATAGTCTATGGAGGAAGTTTAATTCACAAGACCGCTTAGGATTCCTAAGACAAGCAATACAATCTAGTCATAATGATTTCATTAATAATCCAGAAGCAGAATATAACAAAGATGTATTCGGAACTAGAGAGAATTGGATAGAGAGAAGCTCTAACCTGTTAAAAGCTCTAGAAGACAATAAATATGACCCTGAAGACCTAAAATTCTCTGCCGCTATGGGCTATGGAGATTTAGGTACTTATTTAAATGACGAAGTCTCTAAAGGAGGTAATGATGTAAACTTGATAGATGCTTACAGGGAGTCCTTAATAGCAGATGCCAAAAGCAAAGGAATATTAGGAGATGAAGCAATTAACGCCTATGTAGAGAAAGGTCTAAGAGACCAAGCTAATAAGGAGAAAGAAATAATAGATACTAACAAGGCTGAACTGAAGACTGAAGCTACTAAGAAATACTTTGAGGATTATAGAAAGAATAATCCGTTTAAATCTTCCATGTCAGGACATTTCGGCAATGTTAATCCTAATTACAATATTGACAACTTACTGGATTACTTGAAAGGTCAACCAGACATGGCAAATTACTTTACCAATGTATTAGGAAGAACTTCATTTAGACCAGACAACGGACAGCATATAGTTAATAATATAGATGCTGCCTTAAGTGTCATGAGGTCACAGTTCCCAGACATAGGCGATGGCTTTGTAGCAGTGCCCACTACATACGATTTCAATAATTATACTAGTATAGCATATAATCCTGAAACTAAACAGTACAAGGAAGTATCTATGCTAGATATACCTGCGTTGCAACAGATAGCCTATGCTCATTATGAGAATCCTACTGATAGTTCAAAACCTAGAGTTGCTCCTAGAGTACCAAAGCGGGGAGGTTCATATTTCCAACAGGGAGGAAGCATAGGGTTTAATAGGGAAGCTGCTAATGCTGAAATACTTAAAGCTATTAGGGAGAGAGATGCTAAACGTCAAGCTGACAAGGAAGCTAAAGTAGAACAATCTGTAGCATCTGGTAAATCTCCACAACAAGCCGTTAATGATAGCAGAAAGCCAGCAGATACTGGATTCACTACTTCTGATTATGCAAGGCTTGGGGCTATAGGTGCTGATTTAATATCTATGATACCTGGAGCTGGGGTAGTAGGTTATGCTGGAACACTGGCCAATTTTGGAGCTGATTGGGGCCAAGATGGTCTTGACTGGGGAGATGTAGGACGTCTAGCTATGAATTTAGGTTTAGATACAGTTGGATTAATTCCCGGACTGGGTGCGGCAGCTAAAGGTAGTAAGGTAGTCAAGAATCTTATAAAATGGACTCCAAGACTATTATCGGCAGCAGCTGCAATAAACTATACAGGCCCTGGTATAGAATCAGCTAGAAAGTTGGCTACTAACCCAAAAGACCTTTCCGTAGATGATTATAGAAACTTGGCTGAACTAATAAAAGTTGTAGTTGGGGGTGGTAAAGGGGTTAAACGCCAAATACAATCTAAACAGCTTAGAAATGCTGCTGCTACTGGAAATCATGTAATAACTAGCGCTACTGGTAAAGAATACACTGTCACTGGAGCGCAGTTGGACGAGATAGCTAGTCATGGTAAACTCAAAGACCAACAGGCAGCTTTCCAGAAGATTACTAAGAGTGATGATAGATTAGGTCGTCAAGTTAATTTCTCATGGCACAATCCGTTTATAACTAGTTTGCCCAATTCTGTAGTAAGACCAGAATACAACTTCAACAAAACTAAAATAGTCAGCACTACTAAAGGTGATATCGAAGTGCCTCTAGTCTATTCAGATTCAGAGAAGGGAATAGTTAAAAGAATACAAACTGGAGTTATATCTATTCCTGGTCTTGATAAGCCAGCTCAATGGTACAACTCTTTCAAATACAGAAATCTTAATAAAGGTCAAGCTAAGCCTTCAGAGCTGTTAGCATTACCTGCCCCTAATCAAGTAACTCCGTCTAACAGGGTATTTCACATGGGAGATAGTAAGTCAAGACAAGTTGTAGACATTACTGACCCAAACAAGCTGGCACAAACTAGAGCCACAGGAGATAGAAACAGACGTAATGAAGCTATTAGGAATGAAAGGCTTAATAAGCAGGCTGAAGCTAGAGAAGCTCAAAAAGCTAGAAATGAAGCTTTGACTGCATGGGCTACTAATCAACCTTCACCTAAACAACCATTAGCTGGAGCAGCCAGAGCTAATAAGGAAAGGACTTACAGAGAAGTATTCCAACCAGTAGCTGAACGTGAGTACAATAAAGTATGGGATGAAGCAGTTAAGAATAAAAAGGATTTTGGATATGAGGATGTAACTCCTAGAAGGAATGTGTATACTCCACCAACTCCAACTGAGATATTTGTAACACCGTCTGCTCCTATTAAGGATAAGAATGCTAGATACTTATGGGAATTAGTTAATCCGCCCAAACGTAGTACTGCTCATGTTAAAAGAGAACTTCCTAAGAAGCAATCTAAACCTAAGACTAAGAAGAAGTCTAAAGATGACAGAGTTACTAAGAAAGCTAATGGAGGAGTACTAATTCCTAAATATCAAGGAGGTAAAGGTATACGTAATGTACAATCTGCTAGCGACTTAAGTTGGAATAAGGATATATTAGGAAGTAGTGGTTATAATAGTACTCTTGGCATGATTACTCCAAGTAACGCTTGGAATTATAATGATATGCAAAGGGAGTATAGTACTTTAGGATTTGGTCCAAACAAACCTGGAGCGGTTAGATTACCATACAGTGATAAGGTGGCTAGCTATCAAACTGACTTTAATGCTAATACTAATATTAACACTGGAACTATAGCTGGCTTAGAAAGCTCTGGAAGAATCAAAGGTAGGGGAGGAAGTTCTGATAATAATGCACAAGGGTACGTTGCTGATGGTTACGCAGGAGATAAAACTTGGTTAAGACATCTAGGAACTAACAATATCAGTGCTGATAATCTAGCTAAAGTTAGAGCTGGAGTTAATGATAATATTGATGTTATTAAGAACTTAAATACTGGAATGCTAAACTTTATGCCTAAAGCTAAGGCAGCAGGCATTACTAGTGGAAATCCACAACCAGCTATGCCAACTAAATTAGAATCTCCAGTTCCAGCTATGGGCAGTAATCCTACTAAGAAGCAAATTAGAGATGCTAAAAGGTCACAGAAAGCTGCCGGAGACGGTACTGTACGCGGAGCAGCTGGAGGTGAAAAGAAAGGTTTAGGAGGTTTTAGTGTATTGCCAGAGGATGTGATAGCATTAGGCAGAATGGTTGGAGGATTGGCAACTAATAACAAGGCAGCTGAACAGTACAAAGCTGGACTAAAACCATTGCTAATAGATACATATGAGAACACTGTACCCATTACTGGTAACTACTTTGCTAAAGCATCTGCTGATAGGCAAGCTTCTAATTTAACATCTCTTGCTGCTAGACCTAGAACTTCTGATGCATCGCTTCAGCTTGCTGGAGAATTAGAAGCACAGAACAAAGCTGGTGATATAAGATTCCAAGGAGATATGGCTGATGCTGATATGTTCTATAAGACAAGAATGATGGCTCAACAAGAGTCAGATGCTGCTAAGGCTAGAAGAACTGATGTTGCCAATAGAAATAGAGCTTCAATGCTACAAATTGATGCTGCTAAGGCGCAAATTGATTCTGCTAAGACTACAGCTAATTATCAGCAAGTTATTAATCCTTACCTATCTGGCATTGAAAATCAATTCAGACAGAATAGAGCAGCTCGTAAACAATACGATGCTGAATCTTATAGGCAGGGGTTACTATCTACAATGCAGCCACAATATGATGCAGCAGTTCAAGCTGGGGATACAGCTAAACAGCAACAATTATTAAGACAGTACAATACAGATATGCTTAATTATTCTAGAAATAATGTTGGAATGCCTTGGATGTTCCAAAGAACTACTCCTTCTCCTAATACCCCATATACTTATGCTAAGGGTGGAAGGTTGACAGCCCAGGAAAGGATTATAATTCAAAGAGCTAAGGATTTCAACAGAAGAATGCTAGCAGATAATAAGCAATTCCATAAAGACATAATGGCAGCGAAGAAGCAACATGCTGATATGATTAAACATATGTCTTCATTAACTTCTGAACTAATTAAGAAAGGAATGTCATGGAAATAATAAATAAAATACAGAAGCTACAGGGCGGGGGTATTCCCGCCTTTGTTAGCTATACTAACGTTCCTCAACCGCAACCTACGGCTCCCTATGTTGAAGGAGCAATGAGCAGCAATGCAGAAGCAGATAAGAATACAATAGGAGGTATAGATAAGTCATTGATTACTGCTCTGTATAAAGAAGGACTTATTAGTGATACTGATGCAGTAGCTGAAGAAATAGGTAATCTATTCAGTAGTCAGAACAACCCATTCAATCCAAATCAAACTGCCACAGCTTATAGAAGAACTCTTCAACTAATGGCAAGACTTAGAGAGGGCAAAACTCAACTAAAAGATGCTATAGCAGAGTCACAGAAGAATGGCTCCTTTGGTGAAATGGCGATTACTACTGACGGTAGATATTATGTGATGGGAGAGGACGGAATTACTACTAAAGCAACTCTAGAGCAAGGTGATAGAGTTCTTACTAATGCTGACCTGGCTGACCTACGAGCTAATAAATTACCATATGCTAATAATATATCAACTGTAATTGCTAATGGAGTCAGCATGGATAGTATTAATAAGACAGTATGGGACCTCATTGGTAAAATAGGTAAGGATAGCACTTCTAAAGAGTTCTTTAAAACTAAGAAAGGTAAAGATATAAAGGAGGGAATAGACGAATTACTAGCTGCTGGACAGGACGGAGTGTATAAAATTACAGAAAGTAATACTGACCAATCAAAGAAGGCTAGAGTAGCTCTTACTTACTTGCTGTCTACCATGCCTAATAATGCAAAGGCTTTACTAAGAGGTAAGGCTGCATTGTCTGGATTGGACCCTACTAAAGGTGCGTATGAATTACTGGCTGGTATGATTTCATCTGGAATTGATTCTGACTATTCTATTAAAGTAGATTATGATAAGAATGCCACAGAGGGAGCATCTGAATCTGGCTCTAAATCTAATAAGACTATGCAGATTAAACCTATTATGTCTTATTACATGGGGGAGAATGGAGATGCTGGTAAATACATACTTAATCCCGGACAAGGTTACCAAATGGAAGCGGATGCTGTATTTTATGGTACACCACAAGGACAAGACGGTAACTTAGTTGCTAAAGGCTCATTAGAGTCATTACTAATGTCTGGAATTGGAGGTATTGTTGACAGCAATAGCATTCATTTAGGCAATCAGAAAGTTGATTCTTCTAAATTTGGGCAGGTGCTGTATGACGGAACTCAACTTGCAAGGGCAGTTCTACCATACACATATGACCAAAACGGCAGTATAGCTCCAGACTTTGAACTTATGCCTAGATTCATCGAAGCTCAAAAAGAAATAGAATCCAGAGGAGCTAATATAAGTGCTGATGAAGTGCAGAGTATACTTATGAAGCATGACTTAGAAGGATATATGGTGCAAGATGCTAACGGAAGACTAGTTTGGGACAAATCTAAATTCCGTCCTTTCTTAATGACTAACGTATATGCTAGCGGGGAAGACCCATGGTTTGGCAGCAAGAAAGGTGCAATTGATGTAGATAGGGCAGGGGAAGGTTATATGACTAATATCAGAAGTATGCCTAATGTTGACCCTGATGATATAGAGAACTTATTTAAAGGAACACTTGGAATGAAACCTTATGATGACATATATAGAACAGTTGCTTATATGCCACTAAGAGAGAGTGCTGGATTAGCTCTTAACGTCGCTGGCGAGAATCCTACTGTACCTGCTGACTGGGGAGATATGACAATCCTAAAGGGAAGGGCAGCTAGAGCAGCTAAATTAGACTCATTTATGACTCCAAGTACATCTAAAATATTAAATAATTGATATGAATGATATAAAGAAACCTAATGATTGGTTTGTAGCTCAATTAGAGAATCCTTCATTTACTATGGACAATTTTAGAGATGTGGGATTAACAGCTGATAATACTGGATTACTAGATAAGAATACTTACAGGAATAGTAAGTTTGTCCAAGAAATGTTTAAGGATGAGAATGGTAAGTTTAATGAAGTGGCATTTAACCAAAAGTATGATAGTGCTGCATTTACTTATCAAAAGTTTGCCAATGACCAATTTGAGGATACAATCATGGAGGACGTTGATTGGGACCCATACTCTCAATTAAAACCTAATGATGCAGAGGATAAACCTATTAATTTTAATGTTAGAAGGGTACTTAATCCTGATAGATTGAAGACTGGTGTGTCACAAATAGGACGCACAGATAATAGAGAATGGACAGCATCAGAACTAGCACAAACACAGAAGGTATTTAACTACGAAACTGGTAAGTACGAAGACTATACTCCTAATGATAATGTTCTATTTGGCAGCCCATTAGGTTTCTTGAAATCACTTTCAGAACCTTTAGTACTTGCCCAATGGGATTCAGACGGAGAGCATAAAGACCCATACTCTGGCAGAATAGTTAAGCATAGTAAAGGTGACCTTAAATACAATGACGAAGGAACCTACTACTATGAGACACTAGCCGGAAGAGAAGCTTATGGTCGTAAGTTTAAATCTATGTTTGACAGTTTCACAGTAGACGGTTCTGCTGCTAATAAATATGACTTCTTTGATTCTGACGGACTTGATAAGTCTGTTACTGGTACTGTTATGAAGACAGTGACTTCACTAGCACCTTTATTTGTACCTTATGTGAATTTGGTATATGGAGGAGCTATGATTGGTGCTCAGTTAATGGATATACTACCCACTATTTATAAATCTACTCTAGGACTGAACGAAGATACGCCTACAGCTAATCTAATACAAGGTATAGGTAGAACATTTAAAGGCTCTAAATCAGAATACTCTCAAGGTAAATTGATGTCAGCAGAGAATTTCTTTGATTTAGTAACCGATGTGGCATTACAGTGGGGACAGCAAAGAACTATCTTCAAAGGCATGAATGCATTACTAGGTACAGATAAGAAGTACAAAGCTGCAATGCAAGCTGCTGATTTGGAATCAACTAGATTACTGGCTTCTAATCCTGATAAATATAAAGGAGCCATAGGCAGCTTGTATGAGATGAATAGGCTTAAAGGTACAAAAGCGTTTGAGACTATTCTTAAAAGAAATAACAGAATGGCAGCTAATACAGCTCTAGGTTATATGGCTATGATGCAAGGTCTTGAGACTTTTGAAGATGCTATAGAGCAAGGAGCTGATAGAGCAGAAGCAGCAGCTATAGCATGGGGAGCAGTAGCTGGCATGTATGCAGTTGATAGAACTGGACTTGGTGAATTATTCTTCCCAGAGCTTAAAGGAGACGCTCTCACTTACAGAAAGGCTATCTCACAAGTAACTGGAGAAATTAATAAGGGATTGGGTCAACTTGCTACCAGTAACATGCCTAAGCCTAACAAGCTGGCTAAAATGTTTAATACTGCTAAACAATACTCTTCTAATTATTGGTCTGACATTAGAAATCATACTACAGGATTCGTAGGTAAGGCCATAGGTGAAGGTCTGGAAGAAATGTCTGAAGAATTAGTAGTTGACTTATCGAAAGCCACATTTAACTGGGCTCAAGAAATGGGTTACACTAAGAGTAAACAGAAACTTGATGCTTGGGAGAATGCAGCTGAAAGATATGGTATGAACTTCTTCGGAGGAGCTCTTGGTGGTGCTATCTTCTATGGTGTAGATATTGCACAGAATAGGAAGGCCACTAATGAACAAACTAACCAAGAACTTATCTACCTTATTAGAAATGGCAGAACTAGCGAGTTAATGGAAGAATTAAATGACATGCGGAGAAAGGGCAAGCTTGGTAATAAGAATCTATCTGCTACTAAGACAGAAGACACAGACCAAGGCACAATATGGACCTCTCCTACTACTCCTAGTGACAATCAAAACGAAGCAGTCTATACCATGACTAAGAATTACCTACAGCATCTTGACGCTGTTATTAATCAAGAGGGATTAAACTTCTCTGATGAACAGCTCCTTGACAAAATGGTAATGGGAGACATTAGGATGAAAGCTCTAGCTAGCTTTGAAGTATCAGACGGGCAGAAGTTCGGTAGAGCTATAGAGAATGGATATAATGGTAAAATGCTTCAGGATTTTAATAGTTTAGTTTCCGACATTGTAGAAGTTCGTAGAAAGATAGCCGCATTAGAGTCTAATACACAAGACACTGGAACAGAAAGTAAGAAGAGTACTACCTATGCTGACGACTTACAAAGGTTAAGACAAGAGAAGGCTGACCTTGATTTGAAGAAACAGAAATTCTTAGACGGAACATTCTCTGAATACTACACTGGACAAATGCTGTTTGCTATTGATAATAGTGTAAATGCAGTCTTCTATGCACCAACATTTAGGGATTTTGTTGAGTTTAAATCAGGACAAAGATTCCAAGATATGGCTCCTGAACAAGTTAAAGGTTACGAGTCTGATTATGCATCTTATAAACAACAAGACAAGATGCAAGCTCTTGATACAGCATATGGTATATTTAAGAAGCTTAATAAAGATTTCTCTACTAAACTCGAAGAAGACACAGTAACTTACGATGATTATTATAAGTTCAAAGCATGGGCATATAATAATCTAATCGATTTAAGAGCCACTGTTGACAAGTTAGATGTACCAGAAGGTGCTGATGCTGAACAGGTACTTATTTCTAAATTAGGAAGAGACAAGAATATTAGACCAGTACTAAACAAGAAGTTCGTAAGAGAAAGATTCTCTCCTATTGAAGGTGAGTCTGAAGTTGACGCAGACCTAAGACGTCAAGCTATTGAAGTTCAGAATCTAGAAGTAATCGGAAGAG
>ERZ791645.880-NODE-880-length-22145-cov-8.239249_pt1 | contig 22145 bp, 20 predicted proteins | sample MGYA00509939_ERZ791645 | MGnify/ENA primary metagenome ERZ791645 (study PRJEB30046, sample SAMN00715249) | human gut metagenome | study: EMG produced TPA metagenomics assembly of the A metagenome-wide association study of gut microbiota in type 2... | reverse complement strand
TTTTACTCCATTTTAATATCTAATCATTTGATTATTAGTTGTTTATTGTCTTGAATGTTATGCTATCAGCCGATTTGGCTGTTATTTTTTCTAAGTATCATATCTATTCCTCTTCTGTCAACAGGTCATCCAACGGGCTTTTGATATTGCTTTTGAATGTATCAGCTATATGTACATATCTTTCCGTTGTCTTAATGTTGTTATGTCCCATAAGCTCCTTTACAATCTTAATATCAGTGCCTTGCTCCAGTAGATGCGTGGCAAAGGAATGACGTAACAGGTGAGGATAAATACGTTTCGTTATACCGGCTTCAAGTGCGGCAGCCTTCAAACGTTTAGATATGATGCTTTCCGTGAAAGGCTCTCCCGGCCTGCGTTCAAAGAACCACACTTTCGGTCTGTACAGACGATTATATTCTGCCAACTTCTTCATCAATGGTTTGGACAGCAGGGTATAGCGGTCTTTCCTGCCTTTTCCCTGTCGCACCCGGATCATAAAACGTGACTCACTGATGTCTCCGGGTTTCAAATTCAAAAGTTCACTGATTCTCAACCCGGCGGAATAAAGTATGGAAAACACACAAAAGAAGCGCAGGTCTTTCGCTGTCACATCAAGTATCTTTTTTATCTCTTCCTTGCTTAACACGTCGGGCAGTGTCTTTTCCCGTTTTGCACGGTTCACCTTGTAGCATCGGCGTTCCTGTCCGAGTACCTTCTCATAATAAAACTTGATGGCATTGATTCTCTGGTTCTGCTGGCAAGAGGATATGTTTTTCTCGTGAATAAGGTAAAGCAGATAGTCATTTATCTCACCGGAAGTGATCGTCCCGATGTCACGACCTTTGAAATGTTGCTGGAAATCCCGGAAATAGGATGTATAAACCCTGACAGTATGTCCGCTATACCGTACCTGCTCCAGTTTCTCCTGATAACCTTCCGGAAGAGGCGGACGGCTGTCTTCCTGTTTCCTGGGCCCCAGTTCCCTGATGGAGGAATAGTCGATAAAAGCCATCTTTACATAACGGTCAAAGAACTCCGCAAGCACAAAGTGCTCTTCCGGCAAATAGGCTTTGCCGCCCACAAGTTGAATGCCTTCCTCTTTAGACAAAGGTATCCGCAGGCTGTCATCATCAAAGGCTGCCTCAATGAACTTCCTGCCATACCTGACGGTAGGCGTAAGTTTGATTCTGGGCTTGTTCTGGTATATGTCCATATCAATTCTTTTTTAATTACTGTTTTGGACAATGTTTCCTCTATTAAATAGGGTTACGCAAGATAGGTATTTTTCCCTGATTTTTTGGTGCTTTTGTCTGTTAATAAACGATAAACGCAAATCTCGCCTGGGACTTTACAGGCAAAGATGCGCCTCCATTCAATAGACGTGCACATACTGTACTTTCCCGTCAAGCAGTTCCACACAGCGGTCGTCGGAAAAGCGCAAAGTCTCCAGAGTCCTGCCTTCCTTTTTGACTTCCGATTTGTGGTATGGTTCACCCCATGCGGAGATGACCATTTCCCTCGTCATGCCGGTATCGACCTTGCGGAAGGCAATCAGCTTCCCGTATTTCTTGCCGTACCGTTTTTCCAGCTGGCCGATACGTGCAGTGCTTACAAACTCATACACCTCGTCACCGCCTATAGGAAATGCTTCCACTCGTACACCGTCAGCATCCTCCATCAGCAGAAACGCTCCGTCACTGTTCATCTTCAGGCCGACGTCCACACAACGGTACTCCGCACCTTCAGCCGGGGTGATGACCTGACCGTCCTCGGTCTCCACGGCCTTGGCAAGCGACAGGAATGTCTGCCCGACAAAGCGTTTCAGTTTCTCATAATACCCTAAACAGGTCATGCTCAGCGGATACTTGAACGGGTTATAATACATCTCATCGCCGCTTTCTTTTTCACGAAGCAGCAGGCAGCATCCTGCCGACAGGTAGTCTGTCTTGGTCCAGACCTTCACCACCTCGTAATATTTTCCGACTACCTCTTTAGCGGGGGTCGAACTGATATTGACCGCCTTGTACACCGTCCGGTCATCCCCGGCAAGGAAGTTGGATGTGTAGAAGGCATCCCAGTAGCCGTCCCCGTCATTTCTCGCCCCGTGCATGTACAGGGTCTGTCCCGGAAGGGAAGCGAAACTCCGCTTCTCCACGTTCGTCAGGCTGTCATAGGGAAGGGCATTTGTCACCGTGTACTCTTTCAGTCCATCGCTCTTGGGAACGATGTTAAGCTGTGCCTGGGCATACATCGCCGTACACAGGAAGAAGGTCATAATTGGAATTGTTTTCATACTCAATCTCTTTTTTATGTTTACAGGTTTCATCTGAGGAAAGAATGTTCGGCTACTTGCCGGAAATAGAGAACAGAAACAAAGCCAGTCCTATCCCGACGGCAAGGATCACCCCCAGCCAGAAACGGAAAGCCTTTGGTCCGAGTGTATCCAGCCAGAAATTCCCGCCCCAGCTACCCGGACGTGTATAGGTCCACTTCCATCCGCAAATTATACCCAAAAGCCACAGCAGCAGTATTGCCGCCACTATCAGATAACCGTACCTCGGGCTTGTCTGAAGCAACTGCGGGAAACCGGTTATGAATTCTTTGACCTTTTCAAACCATTCCATCTTAGTATATGACAATTTTTGAAATTATATCAATAATTTACTGATTATCAAACAATTATATTGCAAAAGACCTTAAAATTTCGTAACTTTAAGGCAATTAACTACCACATTAACACCATGTTACGAAACTCTAAGATCCACTGCAAAAGTAATGATTTATTCTCAATATTGAGAGAACATTTTGGAAAAGATATGAATATGGCAAGGATAAAGGCAATGAGCATGATGATATGTGCGCTCTGCAAGGTGCAGAGAATCGCATATACGAAACTCGCGGCGGCCTTCGACAGCGAAGCCGAGGCAAGTTCCTCATTGCGCAGAATCCAGCGGCTGATTGCAGAGTGCGTCATCCGTACTGACCTCATAGCCAGACTCATTCTGAAGCTTATACCTGTAAAGGGGCCTTACTCCCTGTCCATGGACAGGACCAACTGGAAGTTCAGCAATACCAACATCAATATACTCACTCTTGGCATCATCTACGATGGCATGGCATTCCCAATAGCCTTCAAGATGATGGACAAGCGGGGGAACTCCAACACTGGAGAGCGCATGGAACTCATTACAAGGTTCCTCTCTCTGGCAGGCGAAGGCAGTATTGCTCATCTGATGGCTGACAGGGAGTTTGTCGGAAGTGAATGGTTCGCTTTCCTGAATACCAGAGGCATACACTACCATATCAGGATACGGGAGAACTTCCGTGTCATAAGGCACGGAAAGGAATCCAAGGCACACTGGCTTTTCACTGACCTGAAACTTGGCGAGTGTAAACATCTTTCAGGCATCTATTACGTCAACGGGCAACCCTGCTACCTGTCGGGGTCTAAAATCAAGGGCAAGGAGGGAAGGCCGGAGCTTCAGATCCTCGTCTCTTATTGCAGCGCCGAGGAATCACTGGAAATGTACAGGCAGAGATGGCAGATCGAGACGATGTTCAAAGGGCTCAAGAGCAGCGGCTTCAACATTGAAGACTCGCACGTCAGGAGCCAGGAACGGATGGCTAATCTGTTTTCCATCGTCATGATTGCATATGTCTGGTGCTACCTAGTCGGTATCTATATTCATGAACACATCAAGGGGATAAGGGTCCTGCACCATGGCAGAAGAGCCATAAGCTTGTTCAAATACGGACTGGAGTACATCTCTCAGTGCCTTCTGAACAACAGAAACCGTTATCATATCGACATTTTCAAATTTTTGTCATATACTTAGCCATTCCATAATAATACTTTTAAGAAAACAACGGCATCTGCCGTTTGCAAATTTAACGAAAAGTGCACAGAATCAAAAAGTTTCGGTAACCATTATTTGCTCTGTCATACAGGAAATTATAATTTTGCACAGAAACTTACGAATCATGGAATACATACTTATAGAATCTCTTAAACACGACTCATTCCGGACACAATGGGAGGAATGGGTACTCAAAGTTGCCGAAGCTGTCCGGCAGACAGATATCCGTATTCCACGGACTTGGACCATCCTGAAACCTTTGTCTGAGAACATACCAGCCATGGTATGGCTGACAGAAAAACTGAGAAAACTACAGTCGGACCCTTCGCTTGAAAACAAGACTGAAACCGCGCTATACATACTGGCAAGTTTCTGTCGGAACAACAAAGTGCTCGGTTACGTAATTGACACCTACATGTACCAATACAAAAACCGTAATGCCCACGGCCTGTTGGTTTGCGCTAAAATTCTTCATGCAATAGGCCCGGAAGAAGAATATCCGCACCTGAACTTCCTGTATAACCTTATGGCCGGAAATGTCATCAGCGAATTCAAACGGCACATGAAAACAAACGATTCTTTCATGACCGAATCCGATTTCCGTCTTGCAGAAAAATATATCCCGGATTTCAAGGGAGCAGGTTTCAGAGAAACAGTCCTTTTGCGGGTTACAGCAAATATGACCGGAGAGGAGCTCGCGAAAAAATGCCACATGTCGAATACCGTATTCCGAGAACGGTTCAAGCGTGAATTCGGCATGAACGTATCACAATGGCTGCGTGAAAGGAAGAAAAAGAGAATAGCAGGAATGCTGAAAAATCCGGCGATACCGTTATATCGGGTAGCGGAAAACAACGGCTTCAAGTCAGAGTCAACCTTCTCCGACTATTGCAAACGGAATTTTAACAAAACTCCCTTGCAGTTAAGAAAAGAACTGCTTGCCGACACAGTCCGATAAAAATCAGAAAAAATCCGTTAGTAATCAGAACATCACTTCATCGTCACCTCCGTAACTTTGTAAAAATCACGATACAAGGTTATGGAAACGAAAAAAGAAAATCCAATAAAACCTTCGGGTTCCCTGCTAATAAAAATATTTGCCGGTTACACTATCCTGGCACTGCTGGTTATAGGAATCATCGCTGCTTTATGGCATGAAAAAAAGGTTTTTGCGGAAGCAGAAGCGGAAGAGAACGCAATGCTTGCACAACGGGAACTGACCAGCAGGACATTCAAAGCGCTTGTTTCACTCTTTCTGGACAACGAATCGGCATATCTGCGTGACATATCGGACCAAAAAGAGTATAATGAAAAAGAGAACAGGGTCTTCTTCATGCTTGATGAACTGAGAAAAGTATATACCGACTCCCTTCAGCAGGCACGCATTGATACAGTCGAGTTCCTGCTCAATCAAAAGCATGACCATATCCGTTCTTTGAAGAATATCCCTTCCGTACTCACACAGATGGACAGTATCCTCTCAAGTCAGCTTCCGGTACTGGAAAGAAAAATGACTTCTTCCGCTACAATGTTACATACGGAACCGACGAAACCTGAAAAGAAAAATTTTCTGAGCCGCCTTTTTTCCCGGAAAAGGAAACAGAAGGAAACAGAAACATCAATACAGCAAAAAGCCGGACAAACCGATAACGCCCATAACATCCGAAAGTTCGGGGATGAAATGTACGAGGTACTGGAAAGGCAAAACCGGCTTTTTGAATCACTCGCGGACTCTCTTGAGCATAAGAACCATATTCTCAACCGGAACATCTCCAGACTGATCAATGAATTGGAAAAAGACGCCCTGGAGCGTACTGCAGAACGGCATCAAAGGGTTTCTGAACTTAGGGAAGAAGCATTCGACACAATATGTATCATATCATCAGCAGCCTTATTATGCGCCTTGTTCCTATCCATATTCATAACCAAGGATATACACAGAAAACACCGCAAGAGAAAAGAACTTGAGGACTCAGACCTGCATAACCGTAAAATGCTGGAGATACGCAAAAAGATTATCATCACGCTCTCTCATGACATTCGGGGCCCCCTGAATGCCATCCGGGGAAGTGTAGAGCTGGCAATGGATACCAAAGACAGAAAACGACGAAATTCCTATCTGAACAACATCCTGAGCTCTACTGGACATATCATGCGGCTGGTAAACAGCCTTCTGGACCTGTCACGCTTGAATGAAGCCAAGGAAACTCTAAATGAAATTCCATTCCGCTTGAATACCTTCCTTTCAGACATCGAAAAAGAATATGGACGCATCGCCAATGACAAGGGAATAATGCTATCCGGAGACTTTATCGGAACCGACATTACCGTTACCGGCGATGCGGACCGCATAGAGCAGATAATCGGCAACCTGCTGTCCAATGCCATAAAATTTACAGAATCCGGTTCTATTGGATTCTTTGCCATATTCAGAAACGATATTCTGACAGTAACAGTCAGGGATACAGGTATCGGCATGAGCGAAGAAACCTTAAAACGCATATTTTCTCCATTTGAAAGGGCAGCAGTAGAGATTTGTCCTGAAGGTTTCGGACTTGGCCTCTCCATTACAAAAGGACTCGTAACCTTACTGAAAGGAAATATCTCCGTGGAAAGCAAAATCGGAGAAGGCAGTACATTCAAGGTGAGCATTCCGCTGAAAGAAACATCAGAAACAATTGAGGAAAAATGCACAACGCTTCCAAATCCGGCAAAAAGACTTCCACACCGTATCATAGTCGTGGAAGACGATCCTGTCCAGATGGAAATAACACGCGACATCCTGGAAAGGAATGGAGTCAGTTGTCATGCCTGCCAAAATGTAAAAGAAGTGGTCTGTCTTTTGAGAAAAGAGGATTATGATCTGATACTTACAGATATACAAATGCCGGGAACCAACGGCTTCAGTCTGCTCAATCTGCTGCGCAACTCCAATATTGGCAGTTCACGAAGCATTCCGATAGCTGCCATGACTGCAAGAGGAGATGAAGAAAAGGAGAATTTCATCAAGGCTGGTTTCACTGGATGTATCCATAAGCCTTTTTCAAGCCCGGAACTGCTTCTATTCCTGTCCTCTATTATGGAAAAGATGAACAAGCCAGAATCTCAATCAATAGATTTCAGGCCGCTCATATCGGATTCCGGAAACAAACGCAAGGTATTGACAATGCTTGTAAAAGAATCCGAAACGAACAAGGAAGAACTTGTGGAAGCAATAAGAAATAAGAATAGAATGCGGATAAAGGAGATAATACACCGGATGTTTCCCATGTGGGAAATGCTCGGAATTGCAGAAGAATTGCAAGAATACAGAAACCTTGTCCACGATGACAGCTCCGGAGATCAGATCATGAAAGAATGGACCTTGAAAATAACAGCCAGCCTTGACAGACTTGTCTCGGCAGCAGAAAATGAGATAAACAGTTTAATCAGACAGGAAAATGAAAAGGAAAATACTGATAGTTGAAGATAACGTAGCCTTGTCCCAACTGCAAAGGGACTGGCTTGAACGTTGCGGCTATGCTGTCACAACCGCCATGGATGAACCTGCGGCAAAAAGAGTACTGAAAGCCGAAAATATTGCCCTGATTCTTTCAGATGTAAGACTGCCTCAAGGAAATGGCATAGAACTGCTTGAATGGATAAACCGGGAACACATTCATATTCCATTTGTGGTGATGACCGAATACGCTTCCTATCCTGACGCGGTGCGTGCGATCAAACTCGGAGCAAAGGACTATCTGGTCAAACCGGTTCACAGGGAACAACTCCTTGAACTTGTGGATACATTCCTCAAGCACATGTCCGCTGTCTGGAACGGTGAAAAGCATCTGTTCAAAAGGACAAGCGCACAAGCCGTAAAATGTGAAAAACAGGCAAAACTGGTCGCTCCATCCGATATGTCGGTACTGATATTGGGGGAAAACGGCACCGGTAAGGAATCGGTTGCGAGGATGATACATAACTACAGCGACAGGCATGAAGCTCCGTTTGTCGCGGTAAACTGCGGAGCCATTCCCGGGGAACTCGCGGCTTCACTTCTGTTCGGCCATGCAAAAGGGGCATTCACCGGAGCTGATACAGCCAGACAGGGATATTTCGACCTTGCAAAAGGAGGGACACTGTTCCTGGATGAAATAGGGACGCTGCCTTATTCCGTACAGTCTGTCCTTTTAAGAGTCTTGCAGGAAAACACGTACATACCTGTAGGGGACAGCAAGGAAAGACATGCGGATGTAAGAATAGTTGCGGCCACGAACGAGGATATTCCCAAAGCCATAGCGGAAAGACGCTTCCGTGAAGACCTTTATCACAGACTGGGAGAATTTGAGATAACGCAACCTCCATTACGCCAGTGTCCCGAAGACATTCTGCCACTCGCGGAATTTTTCAGGAAAGAATCTTCCGCCAAACTGAGAAGAAATACGGAAAGATTTTCCATAGAAGCCCAGCAGCTTCTCCTTTCCTACGAATGGCCAGGGAACATCAGGGAGTTGCAGAACAAAATAAAAAGGGCCGTGCTACTGACAGAAAAACCGGTCATCGAAACGGAGTGCATGGATATCAGCATCAATACGAATACCGTATCTGCAAATTCTGTCTATTATGATGGCATGACAGAAGAAAAACTGTCCATCATCAAGGCTCTCAAAGCCACAGGCGGCCACCGGAAAAAAACGGCAGAACTGCTCGGCATCAATCCTGCTACATTGTACCGTAAGATGAACAAATATGGGCTGAAATGAATATTTTTTGCAGTGAATTGCCTGTAATTCCAGCAAAATGACTAATTTTGTAAAAGACTGGTCTATTGGCCATGTCTGTATTTTGAAATAAAATATGACGACGCCGCAAAGCGGCTGTCGCCTATTATACATAAGTCGCAAGACGTCTCGGACGGGAATCTGACAAATTCGAAAATACAGAGACTTTTGCGTGCAGCTTATGCTATGCCTAAAAATAGCGTGAGCTCATGCAAGTTTCTGTATTGGGCTTTGTCAGAGCCTCCGTCCGAAACAGCGTGAGTTTCACGCTTTTATTTATAACAGATAGAGGTATGGCAAAAGTTCAGATCGTATTCGCAATGACCATCGACGGTTACTTCCCGGATGATGACAGGCTGATGGAATGGATAAGAGAAGACAGGAACGGATTCCTTCTCTGGAAACAGCACGGCACATTTTCCATAGCTCCTGACTACCCGATGGTCGATCTTATCTGTTTCAAGGATACCACTTCCTCTGATTCCATATTCCAGGCAATAATATCCGAACGTGAAGATACGGAAATATTACGCAGACTGTCTGTATATCACCTTCCCGACGAAATTGTCATCTACATGCTGCCTGTAATTTCCGGCCATGGAATACGAATATCTGATTTTCTTGATTCCTGCTCCTGGAATCTGCACTCCTCAAAAAGTTTCCGTAACGGTATTTGCCGTCTTATATATCGCAAAACATTGCAATAGCTTCTCGCAACTGCAATGTTTCTGCAACGTTACCCAAACATGTCTTTTTGAATTTCTATTTTTTATCTCACTGTAATCCAGTGGGATATATTTTTATGTGGGTGTGTCTTGCTGCATTGGTCCATGTTTTGGCCTATATCATAATGAAACCTGTTGCGCAACACGGTGTAAAAAATGGAATTATTACACTAAAAACAGAATTCATTATGATACAGATAGACAGGGAGACATTCCAGATGATGCTCCATCAGATAATGGAACGGTTTGACAGGATAGATGACAGACTGAACCGCATGAACAGGCAGACGGCCGCCCTTGAGGGTGACAAGCTGCTTGACAACCAGGATATGTGCGAACTCCTTGGTGTTACCAAGCGTACCCTTGCACGCTACCGCCAGAAGAAGCTCGTCACATACTACATGATTGACGGACGTACCTATTACAAAGCTTCGGAAGTCCAGGACTTCCTGAACAAAAAGGGAAAGGTACTGCCTGCGAAAATAAAAAAGGAACTCGGTCTTCAATCCTAATAAAATGACGGTATGGAAATTATATGTATGGAAAAACAGACCTTTGACGAATTGGTTGTCCGCCTCAGCCTGATTGAGAAAAAAGTCATCGGTCTATGTAGTCAGACCAAAGACGCGGGACTGAAAAAATGGATGGACAATCAGGAGGTATGCGGGATTCTCCGAATATCCAAGAGAACACTTCAGGTATATCGCGAAAAAGGACTGTTGCCTTTCACCCGGATCAAGAACAAGTTCTTCTACAAACCGGAAGATGTACAAAGCCTGTTGGAATCAAGTTATCACCCACAAAAAAGAAAGCCATGAGTTACGATCTTATAAACAGAAAAGACCAGCGGATTGATACTATTTTCAAAGGGCTGGAAAACATGGAGCGCATGATAGACGCAATACGGACGGCTCCAAGGCCCGCATTTCACGGTGATTATTTCCTCACGGACGAGGAACTTTCAAAGCTGTTGAAAGTAAGCCGGCGTACCTTGCAGGAATACCGGACCCTCGGTGTGATACCTTACTATCTTGTGCAGGGAAAAGCCCTTTACAAAGAGTCAGACATACAAAAAGTTCTTGATGACGCTTATAAAAGATGCAGGGAAGAACAGCGATGGGTATGAAGCAAAAGTAAAAGAAACGGCCTCTTTACAAGGTCGTTTCTTTGTTGTCGGACAATTGGTATCCGAATCTCCTTCTTCGTTTCCTGACAATAACATCTTCTTCATACAGACCAGGAATCCGATCCATTCCGGCTGCTTTCAGCCGTTTCATGTCCTCGTCCACTTTCCTGTCAGTCACTTTGGCGTAAAGCTGCGTGGTCTCAATACGCATATGCCCCATCATTTTGCCGACTGTCTCGATTGGAACACCCAATGAAAGGGTTATATGGGTTCCGAAATTGTGTCGTGCCTTATGAAATGTAAGTTCAAATCCGTAAACTTCACCCAACTGGTGGGCGAGCATAATGAAATACGTACGACTATACAGATTGAAGACCTTGTCATCCTTTCTCTGTTCCCGATATTTCTCTATTATCTTCAACGGAATATCCAGCAATCGGACAGAAGACAGTGTTCCTGTTTTCTGGCGATGGATATGGATCCACCATGAACCGTCTTCAGATTGGGTAATATCATTTACCCTCAATTTTTTCAAATCCGTATAGGCAAGTCCGGTAAAAGTGGAGAAGATGAACATATCCCTTACAAACTGAAGCTGTGGCTTCTCGACAGGTGTTGTAAGCAGTGTCTTCAGATCTTCCAGCTTTAGATGACGACTTTTCCGTTTGGGCAGTTCAGGATGAAGGCGACAATACGGATCACGGCGGATTGTTCCCTGGCTGACAGCCCGCATGGTCATCTTCTTCAGCCTGTAAAGATGTTCATGCACGCTCTTCGGGCTTAAATTCCTGTCCGTCCTGAGAAAAAGTTCAAAGTCATCGTAGAACACACGGTCAAGACTACGTAGCAGTACATCCTCTACGCCGCGTTTTTCCTGCACGAAAGCCGAAAGGTGCTTATATGAACGTAAGTAGGAATCATAACTCTCCTTTATACGATCCACACCGATACGTTTCTTAAACTCCTCGTTATGCTCTCTGAAAAGAGCCAGCAGAGTTAGCGGTTTCTGACCGACTCCCATCACGGCATTCTTTACCTGCTCTGCCGTAATAAATCCCAGACTGTTCTTAATCCGCCTGTAATGCTCCTTGATTTCTTTGGTCAGATCATCAATAGCCCGGTTGACGGTAATGGCATTCTCACTGCGGCCGTCAGCCCGTCCTTTTTCAGGATTCCAGATTGCCGGATTGACGGATACTTTCGTTCCTATCTGTTCCCATTTGGCATCTATGCTTATCTTGCACAGCAACTGGCACGTTCCATCCTTACGGACTTTGGTGCGGTTTATATAAAACAGTATCGCAAATGTACTGCGACGTTTGATTTCCATATTGTCAGTATTTCTTTTCATAATCCTATTTTTTGCCATTGTCAAATAACTACAGAAAACCGCTCAGCAATTATTTTATCCAATGCTTTCGTATCTGTATCTATCTTATTGTCTGTCACCTTTGCGTAATGCTGTGTGGTCTCAATACGACTGTGCCCCAACATCTTGCTGACCGTTTCAAGCGGTACGCCATGGGAAAGTGTAATTTCTGTCGCATAGGTATGACGGGCGACATGGAAGACCAGCTTACGTCCTATACCGCAAATTTCGGCGATGCGTTTCAGATAACGATTCAATGAACTGTTGGAATACATGGGAAGAAGCTTTCCTTCAGGAGCCATATCGCGGTATTTTTCAATAATATGGAACGGCAGTTCCATAAGCGGTATTTCAAAATCTACACCGGTTTTCTTGCGAGAACTCCTGATCCACCAGGTACCATCTTCCGCGAGAGAAAGGTTTTCATTTGTCAGCAGACACATGTCGCTATAGGGAATACCCGTATAACAGGAAAACAGGAACATATCTCTCACATGATAAAGAATCTGATCATGGAGAGGTGTTGTCATAATCCTATTCAATTCTTCGGAGGTGAGATATTTCTGTTCCGGTTTCGGATGTACCGGTTCATATCCGACAAACGGGAATACTGTTATTATACCGTCAGCAATAGCTTCTCCGACAATTGTTTTCAGTTGGACGGTAAGATTGACTATTGTGCCTGAAGCCAGACAACATTCCGTACGTAGATACAAGTCATATTTTTCAATGAAGGAACGGTCCAATGCGGCAAAAGGGATATCTGACAGCTTATATTGCATCTGTAAAAAACGTACCAGATGATTGTAGGAATTGCGGTAAGCCCTCAATGTCTTTTCCGTACGATTGATCCCAACGCGTTTCTCGAAATTTCTAATGAAAAGTCTGAAATAGCTTAATAGGGTTTCCTGTTCCGAAGCCATACCCAAAAGTTGATGCTTTACATCCTCTGCTGTTACATCCTCACGGATTGCAGATTGTTCCGCAAAGATGCCGAGCGCGGCAGCTCGTATTTCATCCAGTCTGTTGTTTATGTCTCTTGCCGCAACACTTTTTCCACACGCCCGTCCGGATGACCACAATGACTGTGGCACACGAAACTTGACACTGAATGCTGTTTCAGAGTGCTTGCCGACAATAAGCCGTGCCATCACGGGACAGTTTCCCCTGGCATCCGCCTCGCTCTTTTTAAGGTAGAACGAAACCTTTACATCTGTCTGATTCATAATCTGTTCCATTGTTTGCAAAATTAACAGAGACAGAGTTAATCATCGGCATGTAAAATATCGTCAGACATCGACAAAGCTATCACCATTGACTTCCGGAACCTATATTTTTCATATCTCAAAAAAAATAAGTACCTTCGCTAAGCCAAAATGATGAAACTGCGTTCTTTACGGTCGGAGCAGAAAGGATTTTCAAACAACTCCATACAACTGGAATGGGCAACGGATAGGTAGCAATTTTTTCGCTTAACTATTCAAAAAACGGCTTCAAAGCACACATTTACAAATGCGGAATAATGCTGCGTATCTCCCTGAAAGCCCAATAGTTTACATTATTCTTCCTAAATCCATCCGAAATCGGGCGAGTTTGCGTATATTTGTGCAATATAAAATTATTCATTAAAAAACGATTATTCCTCTATGCGTTTACATGTTATTACTCTGAAAGCTGTTTCTTCAGGTATCGTATTGATTGGATAACTGAATACTAATTTTTCAGATGTAATATCTCCGATTAACGCACCAATAGTTTGCGGAACATTATTAATTGGAATTCCCTCTGTTCTGACAATATTTATCATCAATTGCTTATCGTTTCTTATCCAATTGAATAATATTTTGGCTTCAGGATGCCAATCGGTATCAGGGTCCTCTGTTCCATTATCTACATCACCGTAATGTATCCCAGTTTGAACACCAGATTTATTCGACGTAAATTCGAATGTTCCAGGATGTTGACAACGGTAAATAATTTGGTTGCCATCACTATTGTTAATATAAGTATCAATTTGTGTTATTACTTGCCATTTCCCAACTAAAATCTCATATTCAGCCCGGTCGTCTGATACCATTGTTTTATCATAGATTTTGAATAGTGGGCGGACATAATAATTTTTTTCCTCTTCTATATTCTCTATCTCAAATGTAAACATTCGTTTTCCAACTTCCATATCACTTTTTACGTAATAACTATCTTCCAATACCATGCGGATTGGCTGATCATTCTCATCATCTAAATCATATAAGGCGTATCCCATCTGTACAGATTCTGTGAAAAGATACCCTGAACATTGATAGGAAAATGTCGCTTTACGTTGCTTATGTTGTACATCAAAATTTAAATCATCAAAAGTAGGTAAAAGTTTTCGTTTCAGAAGTTCTTTTTCAGGGATTATTGATTCCTCCCAACTACCTTCAATTTCCATTTCCTGATCCTTATCATTAGAGTCTTCTTTTTTCTTTGTTATTAAATTGCAAACAGCTTCGGCGTATACACAAGCTTTAAAGGTGCAAGATAATTCATTTTCATTTAATGAAGCGTATGCTTTTCCATTCTGCAATAGAGCTTTATCAAAGTTGTTAAGTTTAAACTTAGCCTTTTCTGCAAATATTAGACGAGTTCCTAACTCAATGCGTATATTTTCATAATTAAAAAGACGAGCCTGAAATGCAAGAGCTATATTTTCATTTAATTCCGCCTCCATTTCAATGCCATTCAATTTGAAATTTAACAATGGCCATGTGGGGTTTTCCAAACCATAACCTAATTGTCCTTGATTATATTGTATGTATGGTTTCATTCGAGAATTAGTTGTTAATGATGCGCTTAGTGAAACCTTACCGTTGCCATCCAATTGAGCATATACCACAATGACTGGAGTAACTACAACATTGGCAGGAATTGCTTTTATTATAAATTCTCCTATTTTCTTAAGAGGTTTAGCTGTTGCCGTTTTCTTAAATTCAACTTCTTTTGTGAACGAAACGTTCAATTCACTTTCTATCTCATAATCTAAGTCAACTCGAAAATTATGAATATCTCCACCTGAAAAAAGTATTTTAGCTTTCATGTCAAAAGAGCCTCCCACAGACCAACCATCTCCATTAAGTGTAATATTGACTTTAGTCTCAGGTTCTATTCCTTTTGTTATAGGATTTATTACATAATGTTCTTGTACCACGGCTTTCTCTCCGTCTGACTGGATAAACTCTGTAATATAACTAGATATATCAAAAGTTTGATCAGGAAGTGATGTAAAAGCTTCACTAAGTGGAACCCATTCTGTACTTACAACAAAATGATCATTTTCTTTATTTATTTGTGCTACCTTTCCATAAAAGCCTGAAGGGAATTTATCTGAAAGTTCATTTTCAAGGATAATCTCTCCTGTAGTTGGCAATAGTTCAGTAGGCGTATTAGCATCAAAATATAATACTCCTTCATTACTATCAATAATATGTACCTTCTGATTACTTGTGAGACAAACAACGTCGTCAGTTACCCACTCTTTTAGATTATCAGGAACAGATGAATTGGTTTTATTTTCCAGAACGCTTTCATCTTTACCACATCCTGACAACAAAAATAAAAACAGAAAAATGTATTGTTTCATATATAGATGATTAAAGCACAAAGATATGATAAAATAAACAAATAATTTCCCCTTTCTTTCTTATATATGAAATGAACAGCCAATAAGGGAGATTAAATGTTTAAAAAAAGAGATTATTTGGATGTTTTTTTCAGTTTCATGATTATACAACAACTGTATTTACCTTATTTGAAATCGTCTTTGCAACTTAGTTGCACGAATCATTCGCTACCTTTGTACCCAAAATACAAGATGAATGAGTATGGGACATTGTAGTTGTTGTGCACATACACATGAATGTGCGACCGAAAAATATGAAGATAAAAGGAAAACGATATTCCATGAATATTGGAAAGTCGGACTTTCATTTATATTGCTGATAGCCGGTATCGTAATGAATGCTTTGGATGTGGCATTTTTCCTGAAGGAATATGTTGCTTTGGCCTGGTATGTCATAGCTTATCTCCCGGTAGGGATTCCTGTGATGAAAGAGGCTTGGGAAAGCATGAAGGAACGCGATTATTTCAGTGAGTTTACTTTAATGATTGTGGCTACAATCGGTGCGTTCTATATAGGCGAGTATCCGGAAGGGGTGGCTGTAATGCTGTTCTATACAGTCGGAGAGCTATTTCAGGAGAAAGCGGTTGATAAAGCGAAACGTAATATTGGCGCTCTCTTGGATGTGAGACCGGAAAAAGCTTTGGTGCTGAGAGATCATGAATTGATTGTAGAGAGCCCGAAGAATGTCAAAGTCGGTGAGATAATTGAAGTAAAAGCAGGTGGGCGGGTACCTCTGGACGGAACGATGGAGAGTGAGGTCGCTGCATTCAATACAGCGGCGCTAACGGGTGAAAGTGTGCCGCGCAATATTCGGAAAGGAGAGGAAGTACTTGCCGGAATGATTGTGACGGATAAGGTTATTCGTATAAAGGTGACAAGACCTTTTGATAAAAGTGCGCTTGCCCGGATATTGGAACTGGTTCAGAACGCTTCCGAACGGAAAGCACCGGCAGAGTTGTTTATTCGGAAGTTTGCGCGTGTCTACACCCCGATTGTAATAGGGATGGCAGTATTAATCGTTCTTCTGCCATTTGTCTATTCATTGTTTGGCACGCACTTTGTATTTACATTTAATGATTGGTTGTACAGAGCTTTGGTTTTTCTAGTAATTTCGTGTCCATGCGCTTTGGTGGTGAGTATCCCGTTGGGATATTTTGGAGGTATCGGAGCCGCATCCCGGCTTGGCATCCTGTTTAAAGGCGGGAACTATCTGGATGCTATTACGAAAATCAATACAGTTGTATTCGATAAAACGGGGACTCTGACAAAAGGAACGTTTGAGGTGCAGGAATGTAAACCGGTGTCCGGTATTGCGAAAGAAGAGCTGATCCGATTGATAGCTTCGGTAGAACGAAATAGCACACATCCGATAGCTAAAGCCATTGTGGAATATGCGAAACAACAGAATGTAGAACTGGTGTCAACCTCCGATACGAGAGAGTTTGCCGGTTTTGGTCTGGAGGCGACGGTTGACGGAAACACTGTGTTGGTCGGAAACAGTCGGCTGTTGTCCAAATTTAATATTGCATATCCGGCAGAATTGTTGAAGATAACCGATACGGTTGTGGTCTGTGCTATCGGAACTAACTATGCCGGTTATTTGTTATTAGCTGATACGCTGAAAGACGATGCGAAAACAGCGATTGATAACCTAAAAGCGTTGAAGGTTAAAAACATTCAGATATTGTCCGGTGATAAACAAAGTATTGTTACTAACTTTGCTGAAAAGCTAGGTATATCGAAAGCGTATGGAGACTTGCTGCCGGAAGGGAAAGTGCGACATCTGGAAGAACTGCGGCAGGATGAGGCTAATCAGATAGCGTTTGTAGGCGATGGCATGAATGATGCGCCCGTATTGGCGTTGAGCCATGTCGGTATCGCTATGGGTGGCTTGGGCAGTGATGCGGCAATAGAAACCGCCGATGTGGTGATTCAGACGGACCAGCCGTCTAAGGTGGCGGAAGCTATAAAGGTAGGAAAACTGACACACCGGATTATCTGGCAGAATATTATGCTTGCATTCGGAGTGAAACTGTTAGTGCTGATATTGGGAGCGGGTGGAATCGCTACTCTTTGGGAAGCCGTTTTTGCGGATGTCGGTGTGGCGTTGCTTGCTATTATGAATGCTGTAAGAATACAGAAAATGATAAAATAGGAGAGAATATGGAAGAGAATATTTATTTGGATAAGTTGGCGCGGAGAGATATCAAACCGACGGCGATAAGGCTTCTCATACTGAAGAATATGATGGAAGTCGGGCGTGCGGTATCATTGCTCGATTTGGAAACGTTATTGGATACGGTTGACAAGTCGACTATATCCCGGACAATCGCTCTCTTTTTATCGCATCACCTGATACATAGTATAGATGATGGAAGCGGGTCGTTGAAATATGCTGTTTGTGATAATTCCTGCAATTGTGTGGTTCAGGATTTACATTCACATTTCTATTGCGAGAAATGTCACAGGACATTCTGCCTGGAAGGCACGCATATTCCGGTCATTGATCTGCCGAAGGGATTTGCACTGCATAGTATAAATTATGTGTTGAAGGGCGTTTGCCCGGAATGTTCTTCCCTGCCTGCGTCGCACTCATAAACAAAATAAGCCGGAACTCCGATATAGAAAATATCGTTCAGTTCCGGCGTTATACTAATATTATCCGTTTAATGGATGTTTGGATTTAATGTATGCCAGTCTTTGATGGCTGGGATGATTCCCATTTCAATGACTTCGTCGCGGAGCTTGCACAGATGTTCGTAGCTCTTTTCCAATTCTTCCTGTTCGGCAGGCGTTCCCGCTACTTCCTTATAAGTAATGCCATCTTTGGTGATCGAAGTTTCCATTGCCATCATGATATGATCGAACTTCCCGTTTGAGACATAGGTTCCGGCAGGCCAGCGGAAAGGTTGTCCTCCCATAGCGGCGGCAATCATTTCGATGGAAAGATAGGCCGGACTCTGGAAAGAAGAACGTCCGCGCAGGTCGATGATATGTTTTCCACCTTGTATGACGCGTACTTTCAGTTCTTCCCATTCGTTCAATGGCAGGCGGGTGGTACCGATAAAGTCAGTCAGCGGTTCTCCCTTTATTTTTGTTGTAGAGGCAAATACTGCCATTTGCTCGCCATGACCGCCGTAAGTGCGGCAATTCTGAATGTCGGAAGCGGGGATATGGAAGTATTTCACCAATTCGTTTTGTAGGCGGGTGCTGTCCAATGCGGCGAGGGTGGAAACTTGTGAAGGTTTCAGACCTGAATATAATAAGGTAATCAGCCCGGTGATATCCGCAGGATTGAAAATGACTACGATGTGCTTTACATTCGGGCAATATTGACGAACGTCTTTGCCGAACTGAGCGGCAATTTCTGCATTACCTTTCAGCAAATCTTCACGAGTCATGCCAGCCTTGCGGGCTGCTCCACCGGAAGATACGATATAAGAAGCTCCGGTCAACGCTTCCTTGATGTCGGAGGTATAAGTGAGGTTGACGCCTTCAAAGCCGCAGTGATACAGTTCTTCCGCCACTCCCTCCAAAGCCGGGGCGAATGGATCGTACAGACAGATATTCGGAGTCAGTTTCATCATCATGGCTGTTTGCGCCATATTAGAGCCGATCATTCCGGCAGCTCCCACAATTGTAAGTTTCTCGTTAGTCAAAAATTCCATAAAGCTTAATATTTTTAAAGGTGAATAACTTTTTCATTTCTTTTTGCCGTTACAAAGTTAACATATTGCGAGCCTGATTGTTCATTGCAAATAGTTTTACCCGATAACGAAAAGTTATAGTGCCTGAAAGGGTAGTTCTGTTCAAAATAGATTATCTTTGCAATGGATATAAATATGATAGTGTATAAATAGGAAAAATATGAATATCGAATTAGGAAAGTTCAATCAGCTTGAAGTTGTGAAGGAGGTAGACTTCGGTGTATATCTTGATGGAGGGGAAGAAGGTGAGATTTTATTGCCTACCCGCTATGTGCCCGAAGATTGTAAGATAGGGGATATCTTGAATGTGTTTCTCTATCTGGATATGGATGAAAGGCTGATTGCTACTACGCTGACTCCGTTTGTGCAAGTAGGACAGTTTGCTTGTCTGGAAGTGTCTTGGGTGAATCAGTATGGGGCTTTTCTGAATTGGGGACTGATGAAGGATTTGTTCGTACCGTTCAGAGAACAGAAGATGAAGATGCAGGTTGGACGGAAGTATGTGGTTCATGCGCATCTTGATGAAGAAAGTTACCGTATTGTGGCCTCGGCAAAGGTGGAACGTTATCTGTCGAAGGATAAACCGGAGTACACTGCGGGGGAAGAGGTAAATATTCTTATCTGGCAGAAAACAGACTTGGGCTTTAAGGCAATTATAGATAATAAATATAGCGGCTTACTGTATGAGAATGAAATATTCAGTTCGATAGAGACCGGAATGGAGATGAAGGCTTTTGTGAAACAGGTGCGTGAGGATGGAAAGGTGGATTTGATTCTTCAGAAACCGGGCTTTGAAAAGGTCGATGATTTTGCGAAGACATTGCTTGATTATATTAAAGAGCAGGGAGGACGGATTCATCTGAACGACAAGAGTCCTGCGGAAGATATTTATGATACGTTCGGTGTGAGTAAGAAAACCTTTAAGAAAGGAGTAGGCGATTTGTATAAGAAACGTCTGATTGCCTTGCATGAGGATGGCATTGCTTTGGTGGAATCCTAAATAGAATAGGGAAATCCCTATGCACGAATAGAGGGAATCATTGGGGTGGGGAGTTTTCTCACCCTATTTTTGTACTATCAGATTAGAGATATTAATAATAAAAACTGGATAAGTATGCGTAAGATTGTAATAAGTTTCTGTATCCTACTCGCTGCTCTCTCTTTAAAGGCTCAGACTGTAAGTGGAATCCGTATTGATGGCGGAGATACCCCGATTCTTGTATATTTTGGAGGAAACCAGATGTGTCTGCCGACTACAACATGTTTTGTCGCTAACTTGAAATCAGGATATTACACCGTTGAAGTGTATGCTACACGCTCTGCCCGTCCGGGAGAGAGAGTATGGAAAGGGAGGCGGTTATATAATGAACGTATTTATTTTGATGGGAATAGCGTGAAAGAGATTTACGTGGATGGACGTGGAGAGATTCGTCCCGGTAGGCCTGGCCGCCCCGGACAAGAGGGATATTGTCCGGATAATGGTCAATATGACAGAGTGATGAGTGAGAGACTTTTTAAGAAGTTTCTCAGTGAGGTGAAGAAAGAACCTTTTAAGGATGACCGCATGGAGATGATTAAGACGGCGTTGGCCGGTTCGGATTTTACTTCCGGACAATGTCTTGAATTGACTCGACTTTATACTTTTGATGATGACCGGATGGAGATTATGAAGATGATGTATCCGCGTATCGTTGATAAAGGGGCTTTCTTTACAGTCATTGCTACGCTGACATTTTCGTCTAACAAGGATGAGATGAATAAGTTTGTGCAAAGCTACGGCAGACGTCGATAGTGATAAATGATTAAGTGTGGGTGTTTATTGAAATAATAAATGATAGGAGGTTGAATTATGAAGCGGATATTATTTTTACTTTTTGCTATCGGTTTGGGTGCAGGTATGACTGTGATGGCAGGAATGAGTACTAGCAAGATACGTAAGGAAACGCGTTTTCTTACAGATAAGATGGCGTATGAACTGAATCTGACCACTCAGCAATATAATGATGCGTATGAGATTAATTACGACTTTATTTATTCGGTCCGTAATATCATGGATTACGTGGCACGTGGTTATGAATGGGCGATGGATGACTATTATGAAGCGTTGGACATTCGTAATGACGATCTTCGTTGGGTATTGAGTGATGGGCAATATCGCCGGTTCATGGGAGCCGATTATTTTTATCGGCCGATTTATGTGACCGGAGGAAGATGGAGTTTACGGGTTTATATCAATTATCCGAATCGCGGCTTGTTCTATTTCGGTGTGCCTTATCATTATCATACCTATTGTGGAGCGCACTATCGTCCGCATATTCATCATGCCAGCTATTATCGGGGTAGATACAATAATTTTCACCATTATTCTACGCCTCATCGGGTAAGGGATCAAAGAGTGTATCACTCTTACCGCCGTTCGGATTTTGGCTCTGTAACTGTACGTCCCGGCTCTGACCGTGCGCCGTCGAGAGATGATGTGTACACTACCCGTCGCAGTAGTTCAAGTAGCAATCGCACTACCACTCCAAGCACTACCCGCAGGGAAAGTACGAACAGCGGTGCAACTACTAATACCAGCAGCAGTTCACGTCGTACCAACAGTAGTACGAAGAGTAGTGCTACTGACACTAATAATAGCTCGCGTACCAATAATAGTAGTTCACGTAATAGTGGCAGCTCTCGTACTAACAGTGGCAGTACGCGTACCAATAGCAGTAGTGAAACGAAGAGCAATACAAGCTCTTCCCGCCGTAGCAGCAGTACTACACCGAGTACCGGACGTAAGGAAAGCAGTTCTTCCAATGTAAGGAGTTCTTCCGGAAGCAGTACACGCAGTAGCGGTTCTTCTTCAACAAGAAGCAGCAGTTCCGGTAGTTCCAGCCGTTCTTCAGGCGATCGTCGCTAAGCAAAAAACGAGCGAATTATTTGTGTATCTGCCGA
>ERZ791645.871-NODE-871-length-22347-cov-5.998699_pt1 | contig 22347 bp, 14 predicted proteins | sample MGYA00509939_ERZ791645 | MGnify/ENA primary metagenome ERZ791645 (study PRJEB30046, sample SAMN00715249) | human gut metagenome | study: EMG produced TPA metagenomics assembly of the A metagenome-wide association study of gut microbiota in type 2... | reverse complement strand
CTTGAAAAAAATGTTGCCCTCAGTGAGCATTTCTGTAATCTGTCATTTATCTCGTAGTCCTTATCAGCCATGACTCCCATGAAAAAGCAAAATTTCTCACCCGGATACATCTGCATGAGGCTTTCCTTAAGCGCATCAACTCCATTGCTGTTGTGTGCTCCGTCCACCAGCAGAAACGGCTCCTTTGATACTATCTCCATGCGTCCCGGCCACACAGCCTCTTCAAGTGCACTCTTTATCCTGTCATTCAGATCTGTTTTCTCGCTCTTTGGCCCAGTCTTATCATATTGCATTTCGTATTCCGGCCCGCCATAGTGCTTTTCCAGCACATACCGCGCTGCAAGCTCTGCCGCTGCTGCATTCTCCCACTGAAATGTGCCGCAAAGCCTCAGTGCGTAGCCGCTGCAGCGTGCTATATCGCTTTGCTCCACAGTGATTATCCTTGCATGCTTTTTTTGCGCTTCCTGCTCAATCACCTGCATGGCACGTTTATCCTGCTGTTCCACCACCACTGCACTGTTTTCCTTTATGATACCGGCCTTCTCAGCCGCTATATCAGCTATATCACTGCCAAGGATAGCCATATGGTCATAGCCTATCTTTGTAATAATGGCACATTGCGGTGTGCCGATTGCATTTGTTGAGTCAAGCCTGCCTCCGAGCCCTGTCTCAATGACCATATAATCGCACTGCTGCTCCTCAAAGTACAAAAGAGCCATGGCAAGGCAGTAGTCAAACATCGTAAGCCCTATACCAAAATCTATATCAAGCAGATAGTTTCCAAGCCGTGTGACATCCTCCTTAGGTATCATACGCCCGTCAACCGTGATGCGCTCCTCAAAATCCACCAGATGCGGTGATACAAACGTGCCTACCCTCATATGCTCTTTTTTTAATATACTAGAAAAAAAAGCGCACACCGAGCCCTTTCCATTGGTACCTGCCACATGGATATACGGTATTATGCGCTTTTGCTTTCCTTTTTCTCTCAGCACCTTTATGACCTGTGCTGTCACCACCACTCCTGGCTCATTGCCGAAACGGCGTGTGTTTTCTATTTTGTTTAAAACCTGTGTGTAATCTAAATTTTCCATGCCATCATTATAATATATCCGGCCGATAAAATAAAGACCATATCCTTATACTGCTATAATAATTCCTCCGTCATTTGCGTACATGCTTGAGATGCCGGCTGTATCCACAATGACAATCTTTTTAAATCCGGCAAGCTTCTCAAGGCATGACTTCACATACTGCGCACGCTCCGGGCAGTTGCAGTGTGAAATTGCAAGAATCCTGTGCTCACAGTCCTTTGTGGCAGCCACAACATCCTCTACCATTTTGGCAAGTGCCCTCTTCATGCCGCGGGCCTGGCCAAGCTGCTGGATTGAGCCCTCATCTGTTGAGCCCATGACAGGCTTTATATTTAAAGTGCTGGCCACAAAAGCCTTCAGGTTGCTTAATCGTCCTGCCTTTCTTAATGTATCAAGTGTCTCAAGCACAAAGAATGTATTCATTGAAGCTATATACTCCTCAGTCTTCTTTACAATCTCATCAAATGAAAGTCCACTTTCCTCAAGCTCCTGCACCTTCATGCCTATAAGTGTCTCGCCTATAGATGCTGAGCGGGAATTGAATACATAGATTTGCTTGCCACAGTCCTCATGCTCCTCATTGTACAGATTGACTGCTAAAACAGCGCTGTTGTATGAGCCGCTGAGCTTGCCCGAAAGTGTGACAACATAGATATGATCAGCCTCTCCCTCAAAGGCCTGCATATATTCCTCAGGAGACGGGCATGACGACTTTGGTCCCTTTACACTCTCCTTTACTCTTCTTAAGAAATCATGCTGGTCAAAGCTCTCATCATCGCGGATTCTGTATCCGTCAACATCAAGCTCGAGTGCCACATTGCAAAAATGTCCATCCTTCTTAAGGCTATCTGTGAGCTCACCACAGCTATCTATTATAATCTTATACATATCTATTCCTCCTGCACTATATGATAATAAAAGTTTAAATTACTTTTTTAAAAGTTATTTCATTCCGTAACAAGTAGTTTTCATTACTACGTCATATTAACACTAAAACTAAACTTATGCAAGAGGTTTCTGTATTTATTTTTCCATAATGGTTATCTGCCCTTTAATGGTACCCGAAAAAGGCCGTCACACAGTCGCTTAAGGCTTTCATGTCGCGTACTCCCATAAGCTCACAGGCTGAGTGCATTGCAAGAATAGGTATACCAATATCCACAGTCTTTACCGGCAAAAGCGTACCTGCAATCGAGCCCAGTGTGCTGCCGCCACGGCTGTCCGAACGGTTCACAAAACGCTGGTAAGGTATACCCTTTTCATCACACAGCTGACATAGAATAGCAATAGCCTGTGCATCCGTAGCATACGACTGCGAGCACGCCTGCTTGATACAAAAGCCTTTTCCCATGACAGGCATATTTGTGATATCAATCTTTTCCTTTTTATTAGGATGAAGCGCATGAGCCACATCGACAGACAAAAGCATGGTATCATATATGCTCTCATCTATTTCATTTTCTGAAAGGTCCATATTTCTTAAAATACGCCTGAGCATATCGTGAAGCATTATAGAGGCCGCGCCCTGCTTACTGTTACTTCCAATCTCCTCATGGTCGAAAAGCGCTATGATGTTTATTCCATCAGCTCTGTTTCCATCCTCTATGGCATCAAGAAGTGCCCTGCAGGATGACTGGTTGTCGATTCTCGGTGATGAAATCATGGTGTCATTCACACCGACAAAGCAAGGCTCCTCCATACAAAATGTATTGAGTTCAAAGTCTATGATATCGCTCTTTTCCACAGACAGCTCTCTAGCCAGAAAGCTAAGGAAATAATCCGTGGTCCTTTCATCCTCAGGTATTGAATCAAGCACCGGCATCAGATCCACCTGATTATTTATCCCGACACCCTTATTCACATCCCTGTTCATATGAATGGCAAGATTTGGAATAATCATGACAGGCTTTTTGGACCTATATAGCACCATACGCGGATTGAACACATCCTCACTCTTTATAGCCACGCGCCCTGCCACTCCGAGAGGTCTGTCAAACCATGTGTTTAAAATCGGTCCTCCATACACCTCTACATTAACCTGTGCATATGAGTTTGTCATAAAATCCGGATTTGGCTTTATGCGAAGATATGGATAGTCTGTGTGAGCTGCCGCTATTCGCACCATATCCTTTTTGTTGTAGCCGCTTCCTACAGTAAACGCAAACATGGTCGTATCATGGTGATTTAAGACATACCTGCCACCGCGCACAAGCTTCCAGTCGCCTGTATAATCTATCTCCTCAAATCCGTTTTCCAAAAGCTCCTGCTTTGCAGCCTTCACACACTCGCATGGTGAAACAGCCGCTTTTAGTAAATCAAATAATTTTTCCTGTTTCATGGATTGCCTCCTGTTTTCATTGCATAACGCATTTATTCTACCACGGACTTTACAATTATTCCAGTTGAACAGGCTTTATTTTTAAGGCTATTTTTATATCTATTTTTATGGCATAATCTACGAATCTGATGTATGATATAATAATCGATAACTATTCAAAACCACTTAAAACAATCATTCGCTGTCACATACAATGTGGAAAATGAGGAGAAATTATGATATCAATTGAACTGACAGACACAAAGGACTTTATGAACAAGCTGCTTCGCACGGAAATCTTTGACAACTTCCTGCTCCAGGAGGCCGTCATCACAAAGGCAGCCTCATACGTCATAGATGGTCACCTGCAAAAGGGCTTTTACAGCTCCACAGAGCTTGAGGAAAATGGTATAGCTGGCTATAGCATACTCCCCTTTAGGATGCTTCGCACAAACTGCTTTGACCTGATAAAGGGCAGACAGACTCCATCGTCATTCAAGTTTGTCTTTCTGCTTTCACCTGAAAACATGGAGCACACCTTAAATAGTCTGCACTCGGTCTTCACCATATCTGATATCAGTGGTTTTTTCATAAATATCAGGTATCAGAGCCAGCTTCTGACTCTGACAACCGGAATATCCTACAATATTTTTTCAGCGGATAAGACCTTAGACGGTGAATGGGATAAGCTTGTAATGAAATTTTTAGCAAATAATGACATAAACTTTAAAGAACTTTGACTTTATTGCTTTACATCTTAAACCTGTTATGCTATTCTAACGTTAGTTGCGTAAGCAGCATTATTATTATTTGGAGGTACTTTCGATGAGCAAAGGTACAGTAAAATGGTTCAATAACCAAAAAGGTTACGGATTCATCACAGCCGAGGACGGAAAGGATGTATTCGTACATTTCTCAGGACTTAACATGGAGGGCTTCAAAACTCTCGAGGAAGGTGCAGCAGTAGAGTTCGATATCACTGATGGCGCTAAAGGTCCACAGGCAGTTAACGTTGAGGTAGTTAAATAATTTTGACCCCTCAGGCAATCTAGTTTCTATGTACCTTTTTCTTTATTATATATTTAGGTAAAATTATAGTTACAAAAATGTTAATTGGGGAATAAGATATAAGAATCATGATTAAAAAAGAAGAGTTCATTTCGAACTCTTCTTTTTTGTGCTTTTTTATTGTTTTGGTGCTTTTAGTTGTTTATGCGATGATGAGACATCGGTGAACTCGTGGTAAGAGGTAAAAATGTGTAACCATTCGCCTGTCCCCACTGGATGATCTGCTCGACCGCATTGACACTGAATTCCTTTATGTCATGCTGCAATACAACTGATACATTATGGCTCTGCACACCGGAGATGACATTCTGTACCACCTGTTCCGTGCTGATTGGCTTGGGGTCTGCATCTCCGCTCGATACATTCCAGTCACAATATAAAAGTCCTCTTGCTGTCACATCATTTACGAGCTGTGTCATAATGCCCGGACAATAATCCTTACTTACAGTATTTGATGAGCCACCCGGGAATCTGATGATTGACGCATCATTTCCTGTCTGTGCCTTTATGATACTGTTCATCTGCTCAAGGTCATCAAAAAATGCCTGCTCACTTGTATATATCTGGTTGTATTTGTGGCTGGCAGAGTGGATAGCCACTGTATGTCCTCTCTTTGCCTCCTCTGCTATCATGTTCTGATAGTCAGGATGTGTATTTGTAACAAAGAAGGTGGCCTTTACATTGTATTTATCAAGCACATCTAATAGCCCCTGTGTATACTTTCCGGGACCATCGTCAAAGGTCAGATAAATAATCTTGTTGCCCGGATTTACCGTGTCTGCCGTGGCAGCCGGATCATACACACTTACCACTCTTGTAGCTGTAGCCTTATTTCCTGATGAATCTGATACCTCATAGGTCACAGTATACTTTCCTGCCTTATCCTTATCTACCTTATCTCCTGATACCTTGACACTGTCTGTGATATCTCCGTCACAGTTGTCTGTTGCCGTATATCCCGGATCACTGTATTTATCGCCTTTTTTAACTGACACAAAATCATCACCTGAGAGCTTAATCTGCGGTGCCGTGGTATCTGTGACATGCACAGTCCTTTTGACCTCGCTCTCATTCTTTGACGAATCTGCGACACTGTACTTTATCTCATAGTCTCCCGGCTTTGATGTATCGACAGCTCCTGTGACAGATACCTTGTCTGTCAGATCCCCATCATAGTTGTCTGTTGCCGTATATCCCGGGTCACTGAACTCGCTGCCTGCCTCTACAGTCATCTCTGCATCGCCATTTAATGTAATCTCCGGAGCCTTCTTATCCCTCACCTCAACCTTTATGGTCTGTGTCGCTGTTTTTTTACCGTATTGAGCCGTTACCTTTATCTCGTATGAACCTGTCTTTGTTGCATCTACATTACTGTCTATAGTGCATTTTATCTCTTTTCCCTTTCGGTTTATAAGCCTGCCTCTGACATACGCCTTGATTTTGGGCTCCTCAAACTTTTTGCCATACTCAACAGTGATACCGTTTTTAAACTTGCTGCTGAACTCAATGTGTGAATCAAAGCATGTGATATATACTATAAACGCCACCACCAGAACTATTGCAGCCACAAGTATCCCAATAATCATCTTTTTATTTTTGTCCATTTTTACAATCCTCTTTAGCATTTTATAATTATTCTCTCTATATTATTACTCAAACCTGATAATATTATTTCAAGCAATATCTATTATAGCGTTAAACAATCTTTTTTGCTACTGCAAATTCCTTGAGAATTTCTTAATGTTGGCTTCATATATTTCAGTTGTGTTACAATTGTTTCTTTATCCCGAAAACCTGTGATAGAGTCGTAATATGTACTTAATTTATTTAATATCTTGGTTACTATTCAATTCTCAATATGACTAACCACATATCTTTTTGCAGATATTCACAATCACAAAAAGCCCCCGGACAAGCCGGGGGTTTTAAAAAACTTATGCTGTAACAATTATTTTATTACTGCTCCTTGCGGTGCATCTCAAATGTCTCCATATGGTAGTTGGCGATGTTGTCACGAATCTTTCTGTCATCTGCTCTGCTTAAGAGATCATCACGGAACTTCTTTGTAGACACCATGTCATTGTATGAGCTTGGTCCGCCTACACAGCCGCCTTCACATGCCATTCCCTCGATGAAGTTCTCAGGAAGCTTGCCTGCCTTCATGAGGAGAAGTGCTTTCTTACACTCTGCTGCTCCGTTTGCCTTGCAAACCTTGCAATCAACATCCTCTCCCTTTTCCTTCATGCTCTCGATTACGGCTGCTGTAACTCCGCCTGAGTTTGCGAAACGCTTACCGTATACTGATCCCTCCTGGTATGAGGTGTCATCAGCCTCAAGCTGTACTCCCTTTGCCTTCATAATAGCACGAATCTCACTGAAGGTAAGTACATAGTCTGCATTGCCCTCTATCTTCTGATCATGTACCTCTGACTTCTTGGCAACACATGGTCCGATGAATACTGTAACTGCATCAGGATCCTTTGCCTTGATCATTCTTGAAACTGCACACATTGGTGAAACAGTTGTAGAAATCTTGTCAGCAAGCTCAGGATAGTGCTTTCTAACCATATTTACAAATCCAGGACAGCATGATGTAACCTTCTTCTCTCCTGCCTCGTATGCCTCAAGCCACTCATCAGCCTCGTATGCTGCTGTCATATCTCCTCCGAGTGCTACCTCAACAAAACCGTTGAAGCCAACTGCCTGCATGGCCTTCTTCCAGCTGTTCATTGTGATGTTTACACCAAACTGTCCCTCTGCTGCAGGTGCAACCATAGCGTATACATGCTTGTTCTCTGACTTGATTGCATCTATTACATCTACGATATATGTCTTTGATCCGATGGCTCCGAATGGACAGCTGTGGATACACTTGCCACATCTGATACATTTGCTCTCATCAATTACTGAAATGCCGTACTCATTGTATGTAATGGCATTTACAGGACAAGAGAACTTACATGGTCTCTTTAAATGAGCAATAGCGTTGTAAGGGCACGCCTGGGCACAGCGTCCACACTCCTTACACTTCTGTGGGTCGATATGTGAGCGGAGGCGTCCTGCCTCAATTGCTCCGAACTTACATGCATTGATACAAGCCTTGCCAAGACAGTTCTGACAGTTCTCAGTAACTGTGTAGCTTGAAATCGGGCAATCCTCACATGCTGAGCTGATTACCTGGATGATATTGCCGTCATCGTTTGCGCTTGGTGCTTTACCCTCTGCAAGTCTGACACGTTGACGGATGATCTCTCTCTCCTTGTAGATACAGCAACGGAACTGAGGTGTCGGTCCCGGAATCAGTGTAAATGGGATGTCATCTCTGATCTCATCGAGGTTACCTGCAAATGCAGCCTTTGCGACCTCAAGCAAAACTGCATGTTTGATTTTGATTACGTTTTCGTCAGCGTACATATTATCTCCTTTTCCTTAAAATAATGTATATTTTGTTACCTAATAAATTACATACTTAGAAGAATCATTACATCATGTGACACTTCCCATATCACATGACCTGATTCCTCTAAAAAAATGCTCCTAGTATTTATCTACTAGGAACATTCTACAAAATTTTTTAAAATTTTTCTACCCTTGTATTCATCAAAATACAAAGAATTGTTATTTTTTTCACAATAGCAGCTGTTTCAATAAAATTACTCATGGCGCAGAGCATCAATCGGGTTTAGGTTCGCTGCCTTGTATGACGGAAGCATACCGAATATGATTCCGATTGCCATCGAAAAAAGCACCGCAAGTATAGCTGCTGCCGGGCTTATCGCTGTCGGCGTGCCGTTCAGCATTGAAATGACCTTCGAGAGTATCACTCCGACAAGCACTCCCACCAATCCTCCAAGACTTGTGAGCACAACAGCCTCTGTGAGGAACTGACCAAGGATTGCTCCCTTTCCTGCTCCGATTGCTTTTTTAAGTCCTATCTCTGAGGTACGCTCTGTGACTGACACAAGCATGATATTCATGACGCCGATACCGCCGACGAGCAGCGATATTCCGGCAATCCATATGAGCATCATGTTGGTTGACTGGCTGAGCTGCTGTATCTGCTTTGCCTGCTCCTGTAAATCCTGTGCCTTGTAGGTCACATCAGAGCCGTCTGTGACATTTAAGCTGCTGTTAAGTATCTCCTCAGCTGCCTTTCCCACTGTAGCCATGGTATCGGTGCTGTCTGCCTTAAGCAGAAGGTTCTGCGGCTCATCATAGCCAAATATGACAGGCCATGTGCCGCTTGGCACAAATACATTGCCCTGGCTGTCATCATAGGCATACATATAATAATCATCCATTGAATTTATTACCAGGTCATAGCTGTCCTTTTCCGTGACTACACCGACTACTGTAAACGGATATCCCTGTATCTCTACTGTCTTGCCGAGCGCGCTCTCTCCTGAAAACAGGCTACTCTCCACGCTCTCGTCGATAAGAGCTACCCTGCGGGCCTTTGCATAATCATTCTTTGAGAAGCCTCTGCCCTTCATGACTACATAGCTTGCTGTGTCGAAATATCCGTCATCGACACCTGTTATATTGCCGCCTGAAAGCGCCGTGTTCAGATAATATACTGCATTGTAAGCCTGTCTTGTGCGGTAAAGTGCTGCATTTTGCACATGGTCGAGCTCCTTTATGCTGTCAAGTGTGGCAGCCGATACCTCTGTCACTCCTGCCGGCGCCGAATCATATGACAGATCCATATCATAACCATCCTTCTGCAGTGTGACCTTTACGTTATTACTTCCTGAACCTATAAGGTTCTTTTCTATCTGTTCGTTTGTGCCCTGAATTGTGGAAACAATCGCAATAATTGCTGCAATTCCGATGATGATTCCAAGCATGGTCAGAAACGAACGCATCTTATGTGACCAGATTCCCCTAAAGGACAATCTAATATTTTCAAGCATCTTTAATCCTCCCTGCTAAACTAATACATACCATCTTCGGACACCTTGGTTTTCTCGCCTTCTCTGACTCCATACGGGAATGCGATATAGTCATCATTTGTCAGGCCTGACTTTATCTCCACATATGAGCCCCAGAGCGACTTGCCTGTTTTGACAGACTGCTTTTTGAGCTTTCCGTTGTCATCCTTGTATATATATGACTGTCCGTTTTCTGTTCTGACATATGACTTGTCGATATAAAGACCACTGTCAGATCCCTCTGATGACGTATCTATAGTAAGCTGCAGCGAATCGCCCTTTTTGAGATTCTGCGGATTCTCAATGTATGCAGTGTACTCATAGAATGATGAGTTTGGATTGCTGTCTCCATAGTAGTTAACACTGTCTGACGGCACATTACTTATCTCTGATATCGTGCCCTCATAGGTATCACCTGTCATGTAGTTGACTGCTGATACGCTCTGCCCTACCTTTACTGTATCCAGATCCAGCTCACCGATTGTTCCGCTGATATACAGTCCTGAGGCTCCTGAAAGCTGCAGGAACGGTGTACCATCCTGAGGTGGATTGGCAGGATCACAAACTGTTGTCACAATTCCATCCTTCTTTGCATATACCACGCCATCCTCAAGCTCGCTCTGCAGTTCCTTTAAATCAGCCTGTGCAATTCTCTTTTGTAAATCAACATCTGCAACACTTCTTGTCTGCTCCTTTATGGCATCCTTAAGCTCATCTGCTGTGTATGTCTTTTCTTCTGCTGCGGTATCAGCTTCTGTCTGTGCGGCCTGTTCTGTGGCATTGTCTGCTGCGGCATCTGACGGCTCATTTACTGCTGTATCAGCAGAAGCATTTCCTGCTGTAATTGAACCTGCAAGGAAAAGCTTTATCTCATCGCTGTCATCATAGCTGCCAAGCTTATCTCCTCTTACGATAAGCTCCATATCAGGCGCGTTAGCATCTCCTATTACAAACCGGGCTACCGCACTCTTATCAGCAAGTGTATTCAAAAGCGATCCGGCTACATATGAAGCCTCTGTGCATGTAAATACATAAGGATCGGCCTCTGTACCGCTTCCCTTAGCCTCTGACAAATCCGATATCACATCATGCTGTTCATCAGGCTTTTGCTCAGGTGCAGCCGGCTGTGTGTCAGGCTGTGGCTCAGGTGTAACAGGAGTCTTGGGCTGCTTTGCAACCGGCTTAGTATTCTTTAGCTTATCAAGCTTCTGCTTTTCCGATACAAGCTGGTTCTCAAGACTCTGTATCTCAAGCTGCTTCATCTCAACCGAGAGTGAAAGACTCGTCACATCATATGCAAGGAGCTTATCCCCGGCCTTTACCTGCTGATCCTTTGTGACATAAACCTCTGTCACCTTCTGTCCATCCTTTAAATTGATTGTCTGACATGCATCGTCACACACCATTCCCTCACTTGTCATGGATGTGTTGTCGTTTGTCGTGCTGATCATTGAAACACTCATGACGGAAGCAAGCCCCTTGGAGTTCTTGTAATAAACCACTCCTGTGATGCTTCCCGCTACAACTGCAACTACAAGGACAGCTATTATAATGATCTTAATTCTCTTTTTCTTTTTCATTACCTGCCTCCTGTCCTTCCTCTGTTATCTCACCATCTATGATATGGACGATGCGCTTTGCCTGCTTTGCAACCTTTCTGTCATGTGTAATCATGACAACCGTCACGCCGGACTCATTAAGGCTCTCAAAGAGCTCAAGCACCTGGCTGCCTGACTTTGAGTCAAGTGCTCCCGTAGGCTCATCCGCAAGCAGAAGCTTTGGATGATTTACCATAGCTCTCGCTATCGCCACTCGCTGCTTCTGTCCTCCTGAAAGCTGTGTTGGCTTAAAATCAGCCCTGTCTGAAAGCCCTACGCGCTCCAATGCCTCCATACCCATCTGCCTTCTGTCCTTTTTGCTCACACCGGCATATATGAGTGGCAGGCATACATTGTCAAGTGCGCTCTCACGCGGCATGAGCTGGAAATTCTGGAATACAAATCCTATTGTATCCCGTCTGACTCTCGTAAGCTCCTTTTCCTTGAGCTCACTGACTTGTCTGCCGTCAAGTATATATGTGCCCGATGTTGGCAGATCAAGACATCCCACAATATTCATGAGAGTGGTCTTGCCAGAGCCCGACGGCCCCATGATTGCCACGTACTCTCCCTCCTCAATCTGGAGTGAAACATCCTTTAAAACCGGCACCACAAGCTTATCCTGGTCGTAGTTTTTGTAAATATGCTGGAGTTCTAGAATCATCTACTGTACCTCCGCGTCACTTGAACCGGTGGCATCTGCAGCACCTTCGTCCATTGTGCCATCATCAACCGGACCGCCCTCAGTGCCCTCAAGCACCTGGTCATCAAGAGCTTCTGTACCCATATTATCATAAACTGTGTCTTCACCGCCGCCATTTTCAATGTACTCTTCCCATGTCTGTGCCGGCTCACCCTCATAAAGGTCATCCGATGCCCACACTATGTAGTCATCCTTTGAAAGCCCTGATTTGATTTCATACATCATGAGATTCTCGTCATAGTCTCCAAGCTCAACCTTTGTCTTCTCAAGCTTATCCTTTTTATTAAGTGTCCAGACATATGCATCATCGCCATCCTTTACAACGTAGCTCTCATCAATCCATATGCCTTCCTTCATCTGTGTCTGTCCAAAATCCGGCTCCACATATACATGCTGTCCTAAAAGCATATCGCCTGTGCCTGTAAGCTGCACATAGAAGTTGTACTTTGAGGCCTTCTGCTCGCTGTTTCCATCATCATACATGCCTGAATTGCTGTTATCAGTCTGAGGATTCTCAGTGTCAACCTTGCTGATGGTACCCTGCCAGGTCTTTGACTCATCAACTCTTGAGCGTACGATAACTGCCTGCCCCTCTGCCAGTCCGCTGTTTAAAAAGCTCTGCTCATCGATTGTGCCCTTTACCCTGTAATCGCCGGTGGCAACAATTGTCATAAATGCAGAATCTGCTGTGTCTGCACTCTGATTCTCATTGATTTTCTTAACAACACCGACCATTGTGCTATTTACAGTGGCATTTTTGATGCTCTCATCGTACTTTTCTATCTCTGCCTTCTTCGTGGCAACATCGTACTGTGTCTGCTTCTGCTGTGTCTGCACCTGCTGAATCTGCAGTGTATAGTCAAGCTGCTGATCCTTTGACGCTTCCTTCTTTTCCTTGTTGAGCTGCTCTATTTGGGCATCATAGCCGGAAAGCGTATTGTTTAAGCTCTCAAGCTCAAGCGTGGCACTTTCCTTTTTCGCAGCAAGATCCTTTGTATCATAGGTAAAAAGAGGTGTACCCACCTGTACCTCATCACCCTCTGACACGAGAATATCCTTTACTTTTTTCTCACTATCAGCCTTGATATCCATGCTATCGGCTGCTTCCACGACACCGCTGTACCTGTCAGTGCCTCCCGCCTGATACATGACATCAGAGACCTTGTTTGCATACACCCCCGATGACTTTTTTGCATTCTTTCCCTTTGTCATTGCAATGACAACAGCTGACACAATAACTGCTATAATCAGCACAACTGCAATCACTGAAATGATAATCTTTTTCTTTTTACTCATTTCGACCTCCCGGTTTCTTATAATTAATTGATTGATTATGAATTAATCATACCAAATATATATTGCATCTGTCTTTTAAGATTTTTTTAATATTTTACTAATAAAAAATGGAGGTTAGTATGGAAATAGCATTTAGTGAGAAAATTTCTCCACAGCTGTCCGCCGCCCTGCTGTCCACCCCTTATGAGCTTGGTAAAGAGGGAGGGCTTTCAAGCGGCTATCTGCCGGAGAGTGATAGCTGGGAAGTGATAGTAAAATATGTCGGTGACATCGAAAAAATAAAAGAAAAATATCCTTCTGTACTCATCACAAAGCTTCTTGGAAACTATGCGGTGCTTGTAATTGAAAAATCACTTGTAAATACCGTCGCCCTGTGCGATGAAATCATATATATGGAAAAGCCAAAGCAGTTTAACTACGATGTATACGAGGGCTCGCAGGCCTCATGCATCACTCCCGTACACACCAATCCATATAATCTGACCGGAAAAGGTGTGCTCGTAGGCATTATCGACTCCGGAATTTACTATGCCCATCCGGCTTTTATACAGGATGGTGTAAGCAGAATCGCCTATCTGTGGGACCAGACTGTTTCCGATGATTCCTCACGCAGTGATATCATCCCTTTCGGCACCTTATATGACCGCGATACAATCACCAAAGCCATAAATGCAGAAAACAGCTTAGAAATGCAGCGCATCTGCCCAAGCATCGACATATCCGGGCACGGCACTCATGTGGCAGGAATCGCTGCCGGAAACGGAAATGGTAATGAACAAAACACAAAATACCGCGGTGTTGCTTATGAAAGCACTCTTATAATCGTAAAACTCAAAACCTCAGGCGGTGCCAGCTTTCCCACAACCACGCAGATTATGCTGGCAGTGGACTTTTGCATAAGAAAATCAATCGATATGAATATGCCAATCTCCATAAACCTAAGCTTTGGCACAAGTAACGGCTCGCACAGCGGCACCTCACTGCTTGAAGCATACCTGGACTATATAGCAGGAAACTACCGCTGCGCTGTCTCAGTCGGCTCAGGTAACGATGGAGCCGGCTTTGGTCATGCAAACGGCAGCTCATACCCTGCCGATGCAGAGCTTGCGATAGGCTATCCTGAACCGTCTCTTTCCATTGATTTATGGAAAAAATACTGGGATGATATACAGCTGCGCATTAGTGCACCAAATAATGATATGCTGGAGATTCCCGATACAATTACCAATCAGGCAAAGGGCTTTACATACAGATACAGACTCGATGGGACAGACATATATATAACAGGCGGCGGTCCCTCACCCTACTCTCCCTTTCAGGAAATATTCATTGAACTCATGGGATCACAATACATCTCACCCGGCATCTGGAAAATATCACTTGAACCCATATCTGTAAAGGACGGCTCATGGGATATATGGCTGCCGTCAGGTGCTCTGCGCAATGCACAGACCTCATTTATCCATGCATCGCCTGATATCACCCTGACCATCCCCTCAACCGCTCAAAATGTCATATCTGTCGGAGCCTATGACAGCCGAACAAACCGCACAGCCGCCTTTTCCGGCCGAGGCTATACCTGGGCCTTTGACAGCATAAAGCCTGATATCATTGCGCCCGGTGTGGACATTATTTCATGCTCAAACACGGGAGGCTATACTTCAAAAACAGGGACATCTATGGCTGCACCGTTTGTGACCGGTGCGGCTGCGCTTCTGATGGAATGGGGAATTGTGCGTGGAAATGACCTCTATATGTATGGCGACAAGCTTAAAGCTTCTCTCATAAAAGGTGCCGGTGAAAATGTATTTACAACTGCCTCACGGGCTGTCTCTGAAAACAGTTCCAAAAATACAAAATACCCCAACCCTGTGACGGGCTGGGGTACATTGTGCTTACTGGATAGTATTCCTTAACGGAAGCTGCTATTCGTATACATGCTTCTGATGCTTCTTTGCATCTGCCTTATTCTTTTTCTTCAATGGATGCTTTGGGTTTTTATCCATTATAATCGCTTCCTTCCGTTCGTTCTGACTACGTTATACACCTGCAATCAGCACTTGTCAAGCAAGAGTGCTATTTTTAATTAATTGTTTATATTTAGCATGAAATCACAATCATTTTGATGTTAAAACACTAATTTGTATGCACAATTATTGACAGTTTGCTATATTTAATTTTTATCTCTTCATCCCACTCTTTTTTGACACAGTCATCGCAATTGCGAAAACACATCATTACATAGCTGCCAGATATACAAAATATGCCGCATAGCAAAGCAGCATCACCACTCCGCATGGCTTTCTAAGCTCTTTATGTCTTATCGTACCGCCCCACAGGAGCACACCGCACAGGATTGCCACAACTGTATCAATCACAAACCTGCTCTCAAACGGTACAGGACATATGAGTGCAACTGTTCCTATTACAAAAAGTATATTAAAAATATTGCTGCCGACTATATTTCCTATTGCAATTCCTGCATTTCCCTTGCGTGCTGCTGAAACAGATGTCACAAGCTCCGGCAGTGATGTGCCGAATGCAACGATTGTCAGTCCGATAAAGCGCTCACTCATGCCGCAGGCTCTTGCTATGGTTGTGGCACCGTTTACGACAAGCTGGCTTCCAATTACGACACAAACACCGCCCAGCACAATAAAGAGCAGGCATTTCCATACCGGATATAGCTTTACCGGTTGCTCATCGCCACTATCATTGCCCTTTTTTGCCAGAAAATACAGGTAAAGCAGATATGCAATAAATAAAACCCACAGTATAACTCCCTCAATGAATGTGATTTCATTGCCTGTCATTCCAATCACGAGAAGCACCGCTGTGATAAGAAGCATGTATGGTATCTCGTATTTGAAGGTGGTTTTTTGTATGGCTACATTTGTGATAAGTGCTGTCACTCCAAGTATTATAAGGATATTTAGTATATTGCTGCCGACTATATTACCAACTGTAATACCCGCATTACCCTTTATTCCTGCAGTGATGCTGACTGCCGCCTCCGGCAGCGACGTACCCATCGCCACAATCGTCAGTCCAATCACAAGCTGCGGAATACCAAATTTCCCGGCGAGTGCCGCCGCTCCATCCACAAACACATCCGCGCCCTTCACCAGTGCTACAAAGCCTGCTATAAGCAGTAAAATTGCTACAAAAATCATAATTTTCCTCCCTCTGCCGTCCTTTTTAAGGATGCCTGATTAATTGATAGTTACAGCTATGTCCTATCAGCAGAAGGCTTTTATATACAAAAAAGGCGACACTTCTGCTGTATAAAACAACAAAAGTCTCGCCATTTAATCACTCTCCGGATTGCTGCCATATATGTATGATATGTATGAGCAATCGTACTGACGGATAAGTAAGCACTCTCGTGCCGGCTACTCCCTTTCACTTATATACTATGATATGTCAACGCAGGGTATTCGTCAAGAGAAAGTTTTTCTTGCCTTTATCACGCTAACGTGGTAGCATGGTTACTAAATAAACTATTAAAGAGGTACTACAAATGAAAACATCAGAAATTATTGTATTTATCGTCTATCTGCTGTGCATGCTGGGTATCGGTATTTTCTTCTTCGTGAAAAACAGAAACGGCGGAGAAAAAACCTACTTCCTTGGTGGACGTGAGATGGGACCATGGGTTGCGGCGCTGTCAGCCGGAGCCTCAGACATGAGTGCATGGGTACTCATGGGACTTCCTACTTCTATCTATGCACTGGGCTTAGGTCAGGTATGGATTCCTGTAGGACTTGCAATCGGCTACACTATAAGCTGGCTGCTTGAAGCACCGAGACTGAGAAAATTCTCGATTGTAGCAAACGACTCAATCACCATTCCGCAGTATCTGACCAACAGATTCCTGTCCAAATCACTTGCACTGCAGGTAATATGTGCAATTGTGTTTTTGGTTGCATACACTATCTATGCGGCATCAAGCGTAAAGGCATGCGGTACTCTTTTCCACACTGTAATAGGAATGGACCCACAGATTGCCATGTATCTTGCTGCAGTGGTCATCGTAGGCTATACCTTCCTCGGCGGCTTCTCGGCTGTATGCTGGACAGATTTCTTTCAGGGCATGCTCGTGCTTGGTTCTATGTTTATAGCACCGATTTTTGCAGCATTTATGCTTGATACATCATCTATGTCAGCACTCCCGGGCGGTTACTTAAATCCATTCTCAAGCTGGCAGGATATCGTGTCAGGACTGGCATGGGGACTTGGTTACTTTGGTATGCCACATATCATCATCAGATTCATGTCCATCAAATCACAGAAGGATTTGAAGAAATCAGCAAAAATCGGTATCACATGGACATTGCTTATTGTATTTTTTGCAACCTTAATCGGAGTAATCGGAAGACTTTTCCTTGGCTTTGACGAAACAATCAATGAAAACTCTCTTGTTTTCATCCAAATTGTAAGAAAGATTTTCCCGGGTGTTATCTCAGGTATACTCCTCTCAGCAGTGCTTGCCGCTTCCATGAGTACCGCAGACAGCCAGCTGCTTGCTGCTTCATCTGCATTCTCAAGTGATGTGTACAAGCCTGTCATCAGAAAAGGCAGGGCAAGTGATAAAGAGATGATGTGGACCGGCCGTATTGTCGTTCTTGGAATCTCTGTTGCAGCACTCATCATCGCATCAAACCCTAATGCCGGCTCTATCATGGCACTTGTTTCCAATGCATGGGGTATCTTTGGAGCTGCCTTTGGACCTGCAATCATGCTCAGCCTCTTCTGGAAGCGCTTTAACTTCAAGGGTGCTGTTGCAGGAATCATAACAGGTGCTGCCGTTGATATATTGTGGTATGCGTTCCTTACATCAACCGGAATCTACGAGCTGCTGCCGGGATTTTTTTTAGGACTTATCGCAGCCGTTGTTGTGACACTTTGCACAAAGGAGCCTTCAAAAGAGGTTTATGAGCTCTTCGATAAGGCCGAAAAGTTTGATGAGTAATTAAACAATTAATCAGTAAAGCACATAAGCAAAACCGTCGTACCCTGCCATTTACGGCCCGGTACGACGGTTTTATTTTTGTGCTTTATGTTACGCCTTTAGAAACACTGCTATGCCTGCTCCTTTTTGCGGTTCATAAGAGCTGCTATTGACACTCCAAGACCAGCCATTGCGATAACAAGCCACATATACATATTGCTGTCATCTGAGGTCTTTGCTGCGCCTGCAGGAGCTGCTTTAGTACCTGCATTGGTATTTACCTTTACAAAAGCAAATGTACTGAAATGGTCTGTCTCAAATACAAGCTTTCCATCTGCTACCCTTGATGTGCAGGCTATAAGCTTATCTGAATCCACACGGAATACCTTGATTGCCTCATTGTCAGCTAATGCAAACGGCATATCCATAGTTACTTGAACCTTGTCTGCAAGCTGATGAAGCTGTGTAGTGCCATCTGTCAGATTAAGCTCATATATTAAAACATCCTTTACTCCTACAATTTTATCCTTTACTACATCTGTAACCTTTGCCACTTCCTTCTCATCAGTTACCTTCTTTGACTCGAATTTTACTGTATCCGGAAGGATTCCCTTAGTGTCCTTTACAGTTGTTTTGGTGTCGGATGTGCTTGCTACAACCGCTCCCGGTGTAAGAGCCTTTGCAGGCTGTGTGGCAGTATCACCGTTTCCTGTATTGTCCTTGTTATTATCATCAGTAGATGGGGTATCCGGCTTCTTGTTTTCATCATCACCGGTATTGCCATTATCGGCATCACTCTTGTCGGCTGACTTTGTCTGATATAAGTATAGGTCATCTGCTGTTCCCCAACCACCTTTTGCACTCACGATTCCGACAACAAGAGTAACCTCGGTTTCCTTATCAAGCTTAAACGAAACGCTTGGAGTCTTCCAGTTTTTCCAGCCTGCAAGTGTTACATTGTCACCCTTAGCAATGACATTACCTTTGGAATCAACAGCCTTGGCATAAAGCTGATCTCCATCGGCACCCTGTCCTACGTACTCGAAAATATACTCTCCTGAAGCAAGTGTGATAGCATTCTTGTATGTAATTTCTGCCTCGGCTACATCTGTGCCGCCATTGTACCAGTGAGCACATGCTGCTCCTGACTTCTTATCATCCTTGGTAGAAGAAACCGAATCGACAATCTTGTTATCGACAGTAAAATTATCAGCCTTTTCAAAGCCTGCATCATCTGCATCTGTAATGAGATTTTTCTGTTTTATAACTACTGTACATTTTGTTGTACCTATTGTCTTATCCTTATAAGCACCACGCTCGATTTTTCTGCTGAATTTGACAGTTCCCTCTGCAGTGTATGTTCCTGCCTTTGAAAAATCAATTCCCTCTGTGTTCCAGATAACGTTCTCTTCAACCTTTTCGGTATTGTATGTCACATTGATTGTTTTTGGAAGCTCTATCTCTTTACCTGCCTCTGATGTGACATTTGCTGTTTCTATATCCTCAACTCCAATTTTTGTAACCTTTGCACCGGTCTTTACATACTTCCATACCTTAAGACCTGCTGTTGCTGTTCCATCCGGATAAAACATTGCCTGATTGTCAACAGCAGAACCGCCATACCATTTTCCAGCATCCTTTGGATCATACTCACCGCCGTAGCTTGCTGCCCAGCCTGAGCCTTTTTCTTCCCAAATCTTTTTATTTGCTTCATATCTTGCTGCTGCAGCCTCCTCTGAAAGACCTGTGGTATCTCCCACGGTAATCCATGCCGGCTCCCAGTAGTATACACCAAGGCCTCCTGCCTCATTTACTGCATTGATGAGGTTTCTTATGAAAGTAGACTGTCCCTGCACAGTGAAAGGCTCTGTGGCATCTGCCGAGTCATCATTATTTCCCTCACGGACAGTATTTCCATGACCATCCGAATCATCAAGTGTATATGCATAGCTTGTTTCTACAACCATTGCATCCTTGTTGTGCTTCGTCTGAACATAGCTGAGTTCTTTCTTTAAATTGCTCAGTGTTCCATGCCAGTATGGATAATAGCTTGTTCCAAGAATATCATAATTTACATTATAATTTTCAAGGTTATCTGACCACGTTGTGAGTGTATTCTTCTGTGGACTTTCCACATGAATCACAACCTTTACGTCACTGCTGTAATCCTTAACACCTTTTGAGCCTGCGGAAAAGAGCTTACACATGGCATCTGTTTTTGTTTCTCCTATAAAACCGCCTGTTGTCTCATTTCCAACCTGAACCATATCTACAACATCCTTTGATGCATCAATTGTGTTTAATGATTCGTTGATAAACTCCTCTACAGCTGCAGCCTTCTCATCAACTGTATAGCCATTCCATGCCTTAGGCACCATCTGTTTACTCGGATCAGTCCAGAAATCTGAGCAATGGAAATCAACAAGTATTTTTATTCCGGCACTGCGGCATGCATCAGCAATTTTCTTTGCAGTTGCCACATCGTTATTTCCACCACCATATCCATTTCCGTTTGAATCATATGGATCATTCCATACTCTGACACGGATATGGTTTATGCCGTTTTCTGCCAAAAATTTGCAGAAATCTGTCACATTGTTAATTTCATTTCCGTTATAATCCTTGTATACAACACCACTGTCTAATTCTGTTATAACAGATGAAATGTCCATTCCCATTATGAAATCAGATGACAAATCCTTTACCTTTGCAACAACAATATCGTCATTGTCTACTGATGTATCAATTTCAGGTGCCTTAGATGTAATAGTTGTGCATACATAACCAAGCACATTTTTATCTGCATCCTTAAGCTGGGCTACAACATAATACTTACCGGCTGACTTTGTTGTGTAAGCAGCCTTAAGAGTTTTTCCGGAACCATTGTCATTTTCTAATGTTCCGTCATCCAATCCATCTATGTGGTCGTTCCATTTATCAACCCACCACCATAAATTTACTCCCTCAGGAAGTTCACTTATTTCTTTTCCATCATAGGTAATCTTTGCTTCAAGATTAACTGTATCACCATTTTCTACGGTAACTTCAGTCTGGTTTACTGAGATTGTGTAGCCTTTCTTGTTTTCTTCGGAAGAGTCAGTATCATCTGCTTTTGTTTCATAAAGCTTTTGAAGCTTAATATTGTCAATATCGCCCCAATAGCCGTTCGTAACATCTCCTCCAATACATATATCAACATCTTGTACAGCTTCAATTGTAAATTCATCGGTTGTAACTGTTTCCCAATTATCCCAGTCTGTTGTAGCCGGAAGTTCTTTAGCCTGTTCCAAATATTTCACATACAGGCCTGATTTAACATCTTTTTGCCCATCCTGATCAATTGAAATCCTATAGGTTCCCGGCTCAACATTCTTGATTGTTTGAGATAGCGAATTGTCCCCAGTTATGTCCTTTATCTTTGTAAACTGAGTTGTATTATTTTTCGCCCACTCATCTTTTGTGACAAATAGTCCACTTCCCGTTGACTTAGTCCAACCGGTTATACTTCCATCCCCATTTATAGACGACTCAAAGTCTCCATTCACCACATACTCTGTGTCTACCCACTTTGCGGTATTCTCTGCTGCCTTAACCTGCTCTGTACCCAGATCCGCCACAGCGCTCTGGCTTAAAAGCATTGCAAACACCAGTCCGGCACTTGTTATAGATGCCATTTTTCTCTTCCTGCTCATATTTTCCTCCTTGTTTTTATGCAGTGGTAAATGACTATCAAATTGATAAATATCAAAGCCATTAAGCCACTGTCATGCACCTGCTCAAATTGCATGCCGCGCATGATTTCATCTGTTCCATGCGCAACAGCGCAATCGGTTGCAATAACTATATTTACAGTTTATACATTAAGCGTTTACGTTTCAATAGACATAAATGCCAACTTATTTCTGCAATATTTAGCAAAAATACATCAATTTAATATTTGTAAATATGGGAAAATGTACAAAGATTAGTATGTTCAAACGGTTTTTCAAATAATGATATTCACATAGATTTTGTGGAAATTTCACAATACTTTTACGAGTTTAGAAGTATAATAATTTTTTATGCAAGCTAAATATATTAATATGCATCAGAATCTTTAGTTTTTTCATAGGCAAATTGCCAGAGTCTCCGGTACTATATAAAAAAGCCGTACCGTAGCTTTTTAATTTAATATCTGTCAACGCACCACCAAAAAAACCTAGCATTATCTGCTAGGTTTTTTATCGAAAGTAATGCCGCCATTACTTAGCGCCCTTAAGGGCATCTCATTTGTTGTGTGCATTATACTACTAATTAATAAAAATGTCAAGGAAATTATAAAAAATATTTTGTTTCCAAAAATGAATTTCTAAATTCCACCGCCCAATGGGGTGATGGAATTTACTCTCG
>ERZ791645.866-NODE-866-length-22447-cov-5.717176_pt1 | contig 22447 bp, 14 predicted proteins | sample MGYA00509939_ERZ791645 | MGnify/ENA primary metagenome ERZ791645 (study PRJEB30046, sample SAMN00715249) | human gut metagenome | study: EMG produced TPA metagenomics assembly of the A metagenome-wide association study of gut microbiota in type 2... | reverse complement strand
CATCCCTGCATAATTTCGTACTTTCGCCTTTGACCACTTTCGCCAGAAAGTCGAGCATAACAGCCCGGTCCTCCGGATGAAAGTGAGAATGGATACCGATAATTTCCGGTAGGGGCGTGCCTTCCTCTTCTCCTACATTTTTATACCAGCTGCTTAAGGCATAACCATTGCGGCTTAACGCATCAAAATGAGCGTATCCAACCTTGGCATAATCTCCTACCAGTTCAAAGAAATTTTTAAATTCCTGAATTTTGTTGTAGGCGATGGTGTTTTCCGTCTTATCTACGTTTATCAACAGATAATTGATGGGCTGCCGGTCATGATCATAGAGTGTTGTTATTCTTGTTGTCAGATTAATGAAACCGGATGTTTTTTCTGATTCATAATATCCTTTGATTTTTGAAAAATCATATTGGAAGGTGAATTCAACCTCTTCATTATCTCTGATCTTTAGCTTTATTTCTTCGGGTAGTGCCGGATTCTCAAAGATATTGATACCAATAACTTTTTCTTTATGGGTGATATGGAACATTTCCAGTTCCTTTTTATTCAAGTCAAGCAGATAACCGTCTTTATTATACAGTTCAATGCCGACGGGAAGGTTTTTATAGATATTGTGCAGGATACGTTCACTGTTTTGCAGTGCCTGATAGGCGGAAGCCATGTGGGGACCATCTTGAGTTTCTGCTATTCCGTATATTTTGGTGTTTCCTTCCTCATCAGTTTCCTGAAAGCATATTTTACTGCGAATCCATACTTCCCCGTGGGGAGTATGGAGCAGGTACACCTCCTCAATGCTCTGTTGCAATTTATCGAAAGAGTAGCTGGTAGTATGGTGCTGATCCTCCCTTAGGATACGTTTATTGAAATCTTCAAAACTGATCACTCCGTCTTCGTCTATCCCGAGTAATCGGGAGATAAACTCGGAACATACATAACTTTCTGTTTTTAAGTCCGCTTCCCACCATCCCATATTCGCTTTATTCAGCTGTTTTTGCAGGAATGTGTATTCTTTCTGTTTGCTTGTTTCCAATGTCTGACTTGTTTTAACTGGCGGTTGAATATTCATTTAGTCCGTAAAAATAATCATTTTTATTGAATTCTTTTCAATAAACCATCACTTTTAGGTATTGATACCTGCTGATTCTTTCGTGAACTTTGTAGAGTAACAAAATGTTGTATATATAAAAAGATGAAAGGAGATCATTAAGAATGAAAAAGATAGTATTACTTCGTCATGGAGAAAGTGCTTGGAACAAAGAAAACCGTTTCACAGGTTGGACGGATGTAGACCTGACGGAAAAGGGAGTTGCCGAAGCGGAAAAGGCGGGCGTTACGTTGAGGGAATATGGCTTCAACTTCGATAAAGCCTATACTTCTTATCTGAAGAGGGCAGTCAAAACCTTGAACTGCGTGCTTGATAAAATGAATCTGGACTGGATTCCTGTCGAGAAGAGCTGGCGTCTGAATGAGAAGCATTATGGCGACCTGCAAGGACTCAATAAGGCGGAAACAGCTGAGAAATACGGAGAAAAGCAAGTGCTGATATGGCGCCGCAGTTATGATATTGCTCCCAATCTGCTTTCCGAAAGCGATTTGAGAAATCCGCGTTTCGATTTCCGCTATCACGAAGTACCCGATGCGGAGCTGCCGCGTACCGAATCATTAAAAGATACCATCGACCGTATTATGCCGTACTGGGAGTCGGATATATTTCCGGCTTTAAGAGATGCGCATACCTTGCTGGTTGTCGCGCACGGCAATAGTCTGCGAGGTATCATCAAGCATTTGAAACATATTTCTGATGAAGATATCATCAAACTGAATCTTCCTACTGCCGTTCCTTATGTATTCGAGTTTGACGAGAACCTGAATGTCTCCAATGATTATTTTCTTGGAAATGCGGAAGAAATCAAAAAAATGATGGAAGCGGTAGCCAATCAAGGAAAGAAGAAATAAAGTGTTGTATATTTAAAAAAGTAAAGTTATGAGTAAAGTAATTGATTTGTTGGGAGATAAAGCCGGATATTATCTGGATCACACTTGTAAGACTATTGATAAGTCTTTGATTTATGTGCCTTCTCCCGATACGATAGATAAAATATGGATTGATTCCGACCGTAATATAAAAGTGCTGAACAGCTTGCAAGCTATTCTCGGACATGGACGTTTGGCTAATTCCGGTTATGTATCCATTCTTCCTGTCGATCAGGATATTGAACATACTGCCGGAGCGTCTTTTGCTCCGAATCCTATCTACTTCGATCCGGAGAACATTGTGAAATTGGCTATTGAAGGTGGTTGTAATGCGGTCGCTTCTACATTCGGCATTCTGGGAGCGGTGGCACGCAAATATGCCCATAAAATTCCGTTTGTAGTTAAACTGAATCACAATGAATTGCTGACCTATCCTAATTCGTATGATCAGGTGATGTTCGGTACAGTGAAAGAAGCATGGAATATGGGAGCTACGGCTGTCGGTGCTACTATCTATTTCGGTTCGGAACAAAGTCGTCGCCAATTGGTGGAAATCGCTGAGGCTTTCGAGTATGCTCACGAATTGGGGATGGCCACTATCCTGTGGTGTTATCTGCGTAATAGTGATTTTAAGAAAGATGGTGTGGATTATCATGCTGCTGCTGACTTGACCGGACAGGCCGACCGTCTCGGAGTTACGATCAAAGCAGATATTGTCAAACAAAAACTTCCTACGAATAATGGTGGTTTCAAAGCAATAGGTTTCGGTAAGACGGATGAACGTATGTACACCCAACTGGCTTCGGAACATCCGATTGACCTTTGTCGTTATCAGGTTGCCAATGGTTATATGGGGCGTGTCGGTTTAATCAATTCCGGTGGTGAGTCGCACGGAGCTTCCGACTTACGTGATGCGGTTATTACAGCCGTAATCAATAAGCGTGCCGGAGGTATGGGGTTGATTAGCGGACGTAAAGCGTTCCAAAAATCGATGAATAAAGGTGTAGAATTATTGAATGCTATCCAGGATGTTTATCTTGATCCGGCAATTACCATTGCCTGATTATAGGAAAGATGAGAATTAATTCTTATCTTTGACTACTAGATAGTTAACCATTAAAATTTAGAAGTATGAAGTTTTTTATTGACACAGCCAATTTGGAGCAAATCCAAGAAGCGTATGATCTCGGAGTACTTGACGGAGTGACTACCAATCCTTCGCTAATGGCGAAAGAAGGTATCAAGGGAACCCAAAACCAACGTGAACATTATATTAAAATCTGTAATATCGTCAATGGTGATGTAAGTGCCGAAGTGATAGCTACCGATTACGAAGGGATGATTCGTGAAGGAGAGGAACTGGCAGCACTCAATTCGCATATTGTAGTGAAAGTGCCATGCATTGCGGATGGCATCAAAGCTATCAAGCATTTTACGGAAAAAGGGATTCGTACGAATTGTACATTAGTCTTTTCTGTGGGACAGGCTTTGTTGGCGGCTAAAGCCGGAGCTACTTATGTTTCGCCTTTTGTAGGACGGTTGGATGATATTTGTGAAGATGGGGTAGGGCTTGTTGCTGATATTGTACGTATGTATCATACGTATGATTATAAGACACAAGTACTGGCAGCCTCGATTCGTAATACGAAGCATATTATAGAATGTGTGGAAGTGGGTGCTGATGTTGCTACTTGTCCGTTGAGCGCTATTAAGGGATTACTCAATCATCCGTTGACGGATTCGGGATTGAAGAAGTTTCTGGAGGATTATAAGAAAGTGAATGGGTAAAATCAAATGAGTGATAAATTTTAGGTGCGGAGTCCGCATCTGGAAAGTGAATATTCCGGTGACTGTGTCAACAGTCGGTGAATATTCACTTTTTTCGTTTCTCTTTGTATTGTGTAGGAGTTTCCCCTGTATATTGTTTGAAAGTTGTACTGAAATAACGTGAAGTGGTGAAGCCGACTTTCTCGGCTATTTCTGTAAATGTCATATCCGTTCCGGTAATGTATGCTATTGCTTTCTCCATTCTGAACTTATTGATATAATCATTAGCCCCCATATCGGTCAGGGCTTTCAACTTATTGTAAAGTGAAGCCCGGCTCATACCGATTTCTTTGCAGATAAAGGCTATATCCAAACTGCTGTTGTCCAGATTTTCTTGAATGATCTTATTTAACTTGAGCAGGAAGGTCTCGTCTGCCTGGCTGAACGTACTTTCTTCCGGTGCAGGGATTACTCCGGCATTCAGGTATCTTTTCTTGGTAGACTCACGGTTTTTCAATCGGTTACGAATGATTTCCATAAGCATTTCTATCTCAAAAGGCTTTGTCAGATAGGCGTCCGCTCCATTCTTGTAACCGCTTAATTGACTTTGCTGGTCGTCTCTTGCCGTTAGCAGAATAATAGGGATATGGCTGATTGTGATATCTTCCTTGATACTTTTGCAGAGTTCATATCCATTCATTCTAGGCATCATTACATCGCTGACAATTATGTCCGGCGTGTGGCTTCTGATAAGTTGAAGGGCTTCTGCACCATCCGAAGCTATCACTACCCGTTTAAAGTATTCTCCCAACGATTTTTTCAGGAAGTCTGTTAAATCCGGATTGTCGTCTACAACTAAAACTGTATATGGAGTTGTATCGAAATCATCATTGCCGGGTGCTTGTTCATGGCTGTCGTCACTCATCAGTTCGTTCAGATAGGCTTTCGGTTGACAGATGATTTCTTCTGATTCTTGTCTTAACGGCAATTCAATGAAGAAAGTCGCACCTGCTTCCTGATTGTCGTATGCGCCGATGGAACCACCTTGCAATTCAACCAGAATCTTTGAATAAGACAGTCCGATTCCAGTTCCGTTTTGTTCTCCGGAGCCTTGATAGAAGCGTGTGAAAAGTTTTTGTGTATTGACTTGCTTCAAACCGCTTCCTTGGTCGGTGATAGAGATACGTATTCTGTCTTTTTCAGGAAGCAATTCTGATATAATAGTGATTTCCGTATTCTCCGGACTGTGTTTCAATGCATTGATAAGCAAGTTGCTCAAAATAATTTCGCATTTGTCTTTATCGAAACTTACCGTTTCTATTTGCGGATCCAGTTGGTATCGGATACGTACGTTTTTAGCTTCTCCTTCACTGATGAAATCCTGTGAGATGTGTTCTATCCATTGGTTGAGGAAGTGAGGCTGTATCTGTATTTTACTTTCACCCACTTCCATTTTTCGTACGTCAAGTACCATATTAATCAGATTCTTCATCCGTTGTGACTGCCTGTAAATCGCCTTTATGGGCAGATATTGCGGCTCTTCAGGAGAGAGTGATTTCAATATCCGGCTAAGTGGAGCGTGTATCAATGTCAACGGTGTGCGTAGTTCGTGGCTGATATTAATGAGGAAACGTACTTTTTCTTCGTATACCTGTTGCTCATGCTCTTTCATCGCCCATTTCAACTTTTCTTCTTTGCGTTTCAGAGCCCTTCTGAAAGTCTCGATAATAACGACAGTAATGAGAACCGCACAGCTAAGGATAAACCACCATGTGCGATACCAGGGAGGAAGAATGGTCAATACCAATACTTGTTGATTGGGAATCCAACTACCATCTTTTGCTGTGCAGGACGCTGTGATTTTATAACTTCCCGGAGGGAGTGAACGTATAACCAGTTCAGGGTTATATGATTCTATTTGTTGGTCGTTCAGTCCTTCTATTTGATATCGGTATACTTTCTGTCGGAAGATGTCTTTTTCTTTAGACATTATCCGAATGATTATATTGCTGTTCCAAGGAGCGGAAATACTCGTTGGATTATTGTTTAGCTTATCATTGACGGACTCACCATTGATGATGATATCCGATAGTTGAAGTTGGGGTATTTCGGTAGTGATTAAGGGTAGGGTACTATTGATGTGCAATAATCCCTTCACTCCGCCCATATAGATATTGCCTTGTGAACTTAACAAACAGGGTTTGGATAAGTACTCGTTTTGAATGACACCGTCCGATTCGCCGAAAAGCACAAATTTCTGTTCTTTGATTAGCCAGGCGAACAGCATATTATTGGTTCCTATCCATACTTTTCCTTGTTGGTCGCACACAATCGATGTGACTTCCGAGAAAAGGGAAGTGGATATGGGAGTTTGTATTTTTTTATCGGGATTATAATGAAGCAGCCCGTAATTATTTCCTATCCAGAATTCTCCATGCTCATCCAATGAAACAGAGTTGATAATAGTGTCCTTGTAGCATTGATACAGAACTTCCAGTCGGTTGGTGCGGTTATCCAGCCGATAAATGTGCTTTATGTCGTTCAGATAAGTATAATTCCCATAGTTTGTTATGGGTAAGAAAGTGCCGATAATGTCCAGTCCTTCTTGTTCGGTTGCAATATTGAAAGTTTGCTTCTTCAAGTCATATTGATATACATGGTCTCCAAGTAACAGAACGCTATGAGGGCTGTTGGAAAATAAATTGACTGTCTTTCCCCGCTTCCCGAGACGCATGGAGGTTTCCGGATCTATAATCATGAATGGTGTTTTCTCACCTGTTTCCGGGTTGAATACGAATATTCCTTTTGAGAAAATGGAAACCAACAGATTGCCGGAAGTGAATGGGGAAATGGAAGCGACTTTGTCTTCCCAAGTGGATGGGTAATGGGTGAATTTCTCTGTGATAGGATTAAAGAGATTAATACCGCCGCCGTCTGTACCCACCCAGATACGGTCGTTCGATTCCTGATAAAGACTGAGTACGGTATTATAACTTAATCCACGGTTACTGCCCGGAAAGACTTCCGTATAGGTTTTCATGGAGACTTCCCGGATATTGATCAATCCGTTGCGGATACTTCCTGCCCACATATTATTGTTCCTATCATTGTAGAGACAAAAGATAGAGGTGGCGGGAAGTGAATAGTTATCACCTCCGGAAATGTGTTCCAGCAAGGATAAACGTCCTGTTTTCGGTTCAAGGATATTGATACCGCCTCCGTCTGTTCCTATCCATATTTTTCCTTCCCGTTCGGCAAGACTTAAAACGACGTTGTTGCTTAGGTCGGAATTGTGAATAGTATAGGCTTTCACCAGCTCTCCGTTATGGGTGAAGCATTTTATACCTTCATTGTAAGGGGCAATCCAGATTCTGTTTTGTGAGTCGATCAACATATTCATGATTTCCTTTCCGCAATCGAAAGGTGGGAGACGATGCTTTCCCGTATTCAGATCCAGCAAAACAAGACCTTGCCACCGGCTGCAACAAAGGACAGTATGTTCGTCCCATAGGCTTAGTAAAGAGATATTAAAATTACTCCCTTTATTCAGCTTCTGCAGAAGGCGAAGAGAAGAATCCCGATAACTATAAAAGTATACTTTGTCTTTAGAACCAAACAAGACCCCGTCTTTGGTCAGGCAGGTTGAATAGGCGATAATAGGATTACCTTTTTCATCCGCAGGTAAGAAAAAATCATCGCTTTGGCGTTGATAGCGGGCTATTCCTTTGTCGGTCAGAATCCAAATATTGCTCATTTCATCTTCTGCAATCTGATGGATTAAGTTATTGGGAATCGACTGAGGATTGTTTGGAGAATGAACGTATTTCTTTAGCTCATGTCCGTCATATCGGCTTACTCCAGCCTTCGTTCCTATCCATACAAATCCCTGTTTGTCTGTCAAGATACATCTCACGGCTGAAGTCACCCCATCTTTTAGGGAGAGCTGTTTATAGTAATAATGGCTGGCTTTTAGGTGCGTGACACCGGCAAACTGCATAATAACTGTCAAACATAGTAGGATAAAGATTTTTATTCTCATGAGATTAGGTCAGTTAAACGAAAGCAAAGGTAGTATTATTTGTTTATAATTCCTATCTTTGCTCGAAAATATGTAACTATGATTACCGAAGAATTACAGAAACTTTATCAGTCATATACGGGAGTTCCCGCTGAAAATGTAACAGAATTACCTTCCTCCGGTTCCAATCGCCGTTATTTCCGGCTGACAGGAACACAAACACTGATTGGAGTATATGGAACTTCTGTTGATGAGAATGAGGCTTTCTTTTATATGGCGGAACATTTTCGTAAGAATGGGCTTCCTGTTCCCGAAGTACACATCGTGTCGGAAGATAAAATGTATTATCTGCAAGAAGATCTGGGAGATACTTTACTTTTTCACGCTATTGAGAAAGGACGTGCTACCAGTGTGTTTTCCGAAGAAGAGAAAGAGTTGCTTCGTAAAACGATCCGTCTGTTGCCTGCCATTCAGTTTGCCGGAGCTGACGGATTTGATTTTTCCCGTTGCTATCCCCAGTCGGAATTCAATCAGCGTTCCATACTTTGGGATTTGAATTATTTCAAATATTGTTTCCTTAAAGCTACCGGAATGGAGTTTCAGGAAGACAAGCTGGAGGATGATTTCCAGAAAATGAGTGATGTTTTGCTCCGTAGTTCTTCCGCTACTTTTATGTATCGTGATTTTCAGAGTCGCAATGTGATGATAAAGGATGGAGCCCCTTGGCTTATCGACTTTCAAGGAGGACGAAAAGGTCCGTTTTATTATGATATTGCTTCTTTCTTGTGGCAAGCCAAAGCAAAATATCCCGATAGCCTTCGGAAAGAATTGTTACGGGAATATATAGAGGCTCTTCGCAAATATCAACCGATTGATGAACCTTATTTTTATAGTCAGCTCCGTCATTTTGTACTTTTCCGTACTTTGCAGGTGTTGGGGGCTTATGGTTTTCGCGGCTATTTTGAGAAAAAACCTCATTTTATCCAGAGTGTTCCATACGCTATCGCAAATTTGCGCGAGTTGCTTAAAGAGGAATATCCGGAATACCCGTATCTCTGCAAAATGTTGCGTGAACTGACCGGACTGAAGCAGTTTACGGATGGCTTGGAGAAGCGTCAACTGACGGTCAAGGTAATGAGCTTTGCCTATAAAAAAGGTATTCCCGATGACCCGACAGGCAATGGCGGAGGTTTTGTATTCGATTGTCGTGCAGTGAATAATCCCGGAAAATACGAACGTTATAAGTCTTTTACCGGATTGGATGAGCCCGTGATAACTTTCCTGGAAGAAGACGGTGAGATTCTTCGTTTTCTCGACCATGTTTACGCTTTGGTGGATGCTTCCGTCAAACGTTATATGGAACGCGGATTCAGTAATTTGTCGGTTTGCTTCGGTTGTACCGGAGGACAGCACCGTTCCGTTTATTCAGCGCAGCATTTGGCGGAACGTCTGAATAGAGAGTTTGGGGTTAAAGTGGAATTAGTACATCGCGAACAGAATATAAAACATACATTTGAAGCAACTATATAGAAGATCGTTATGAAAGCAATGATATTTGCGGCCGGTTTGGGAAGTCGGTTGAAACCGCTGACGGATACTATGCCTAAAGCTCTTGTTCCCGTAGCCGGGCGTCCCATGCTGGAGCACGTTATCTTGAAGCTGAAAGCATTCGGCTTTACTGAAATAGTAATTAATATTCATCATTTTGGCGAGCAAATACTTGAATTCCTGAAAGTGAATGACAATTTTGGACTTACTATCCATATTTCCGATGAACGTGATGTGCTACTTGATACAGGGGGAGGAATCCGGAAAGCCAGTTCTTTTTTTGAGAACTCCGATGAGCCTTTTCTTGTACACAATGTAGACATTCTTTCGAATGTGGACTTGAAAGAACTTTATGATTATCATTTGCAGACTGATGGTTTGGCTACTTTATTGGTAAGCCAACGTAAAACTTCACGTTATCTGCTTCTCGATGCGGAGAAGAGACTTTGCGGATGGATAAACAAGGATACAGGTCAAGTGAAACCCGAAGGTTTTCAATATGAACAATCATTGTTCCAAGAATATGCGTTCAGTGGCATTCATGTGCTTTCACCTGCTATATTCCAATTAATGGAAGTTCCCCTGTGGGAAGGAAAGTTCTCTATCATGGATTTTTATCTCTTCACCTGTCGACAAACGAACTTCTTTGGTTATCCGGTGGAAAATCTGCAACTTATTGATATTGGTAAACCGGAAACACTTGCTAAGGCAGAGGAGTTTATAAGGTCTTTCGGCAAATAGTATTGTTCGCTGGGTCGAATAACATGAGCTTGGCTAATTTAGTTTTTGTATTTGTTTGGGATTCCAACATATTTCCTTTACCTTTGTTATAATGAAAACAGAAATAGAAAAAGGAGGCGAACAAATGACAAGTAATTATATTCGTTTCGATTGGGCAATGAAACGCTTATTGCGTAATAAAGCTAATTTTGCCGTACTGGAAGGTTTTTTGACTACCCTTTTAGGGGAATCAATCCTTATTCAGAAATTATTGGAGAGTGAAAGTAATCAAGAAGATGAGTACGATAAATATAATCGTGTGGATTTGCTTGCCGAAAACTCTAAAGGTGAGCTTATTTTAATAGAAGTTCAAAACAATAATGAATATGCTTATTTCCAGCGTATGTTATTTGGAACATCTAAGTTGGTTACCGAATACATAAATCGTGGAGAAGGTTACGACAAAGTTCGTAAAGTGTATAGCGTTAATATCGTCTATTTCTCTTTAGGTAGCGGTAAAGATGTTGTATATCATGGTAAAACGGAATTTCGCGGAATTCATCAAGGGGATGTTTTAGAACTGACTCCATTCCAAAAACAAACTTTCAAAGTGGATACTGTCAGCCAACTTTATCCGGAATATTATATATTGAAAGTGAATGATTTCAATCAAGTAGCAAGAAGTCCGCTTGAAGAATGGATTTACTATCTGAATACAGGAGATATTCCCGATAACGCTACTGCACCGGGATTGAACGAGGCACGCCAGCGATTGAAATTGGATCGGATGACAAAGGAAGAACTCAATGCTTATTATAGACATTTGGATAATATTGTTATTTTGAGAGATAATATATTCACGGAACGTGCAGAAGGACGTGCAGAAGGACGTGCTGAGGGACGTTTGGAAGGACGTGCCGAAGGGGAAAGAAATAAGCAAATTGAGATTGCGCGTAATTTAAAGAAGGCAGGGGTTTCAATAGATGTTATTTCACAATCTTCGGGATTGACAGTAGATGAAATAGAGAAGTTATAAAAGTATTACTTTAAGTAGAAATAAAAAAAGAAAAGGCGGGAATGCTCAAAAAGGGTATTTTCGCCTTTCCTATTTTGTTTTATATACGTATCCAAAAATGTCTAAACAACTCGTATTATCCGATGAAATGGACGATTTTAGACAAAATTGGAAGAATCGTAGCTAAAATAGAACACATACAATCTTGAATCTTCTATACATTTGTAGCAGAGAATGACGATAGAAAGTCATTGCTATTATTAAAAGGTAATCTTAATTATTAAACTTATGAGAAGCAAATTCCTATTTTTTTGTCTCTTCCTCTTTGGAATGTTGGCAGCTTGTAAAGACACAAAATGGGTGGATGTTCCAGCTGGCACTCCTCCTGAAGGTTCAGTTGTTGGAAAACCGGGTGATGACGAAGAACCAGATGAACCGGATCCAACAGAAAAATCATTTATTAATTGTTCTTATATACGTGGTGATTTTTTTGAGATAAATCGAATCTCTGGAGCAAGTATGGGTGCTTGTAATGATTTGATTTATCTGACAGCTCGTCCTTATGCTGACGGTGACTTGACATTTGATCTGCCGGTGAATGACGCAGAATTTACAGGAGTATCATATATGCCTTCTTATGAAGGTCGTAATGGAGTGGTGAAATTTGATGGTGCCGGAAAAATGAACGGTGGAGATGGTTTACTTCATTCCCCGGATGGGGCATACAAGAAGTTTACATTTGGTACTTATCTATATATAACTGAATGGATAGATGGTGCTTATTTATTTAATAAGGTAAACAATAACTCTACCATTATATCTTTCCAACTTGGTGAAACTGAAGGAAATTTAAAATTTACTATTGGAAATTCTACGACAACTATTGTCAATGACAATTTAAAGCCGGGTGCTTGGCATTATGTAGCGATAACTTATAGTGGAGGAAAGGCTAAATTATATGTAGACACTAATAATACCCCTACAGAATTTACGGGTTCTCTGCCTGCTGAAATTCCTAATACTCGTGCAGATTTCTTTCTTGGAGAAAAATTCAAAGGATATTTGGATGAGACATTCGTTAGCAGTTTGGAAGTAGGTACGTTGGGTAGAAATCCTATCTCTTTTGATACTAATATTTGGAATAATACAAAAACACTTGCTTATTGGAAATATGATGATTCTGCACAGCTCGGAAAAGATTCTCATACTTGGGCTATTCGTTTAGAACAAATACGTGCTGCATTAAATGGACAAGTAGGAGACCGAAAACTACGTTTGGGTATCGCTGGTGGTGAATGGTTGAAGATGGTTGGTAATGAAACTGCGCGCACTAACTTTGCTAATAATGTTAAGAATGTTTTGGATAAGTATAATATGGATGGGGTCGATCTTGACTTTGAATGGGCTTATTATGCTAGTGACTTAACTAATTACAGCAAAGCCATAGTAAAACTGCGCAACGTATTAGGAAAAAATGTATTTTTTACGGTTTCCTTGCATCCGGTTTCTTATAAGATAACTCCTGAAGCAATTGCTGCAGTTGATTTTATCTCTTTCCAATGTTATGGACCTCAGGCGGCTCTTTTTTCTTTCGAACGTTTCAAATCAGACGGTCAAACTGCTGTTGAATATGGAATTCCTCAAAATAAATTGGTGATGGGAGTACCTTTTTATGGAACTACCGGAACAGCGGGTGAACAAGTTGCTTATTATGATCTGATAAATAAAGGTAATCTTACTAACACTTCTGTGGATGAATGGATGTATAATGGAAAGAGCTATACACTCAATAGTCAGACTACAATTCGCCAAAAAACACAGTATGTGTGTGAGAATGGTTTCGGTGGAATAATGAGCTGGGATTTGGCTACGGACGTAGATGTGACAGATGATAAGTCTTTGTTGAAAGTGGTGAAAGAAGAGTTTGATTACTATGCTAATCCTGCCGTAGAATAACAGTATAATCTTAATTAGTAAATATAATATTATGGAAAAAAAGAAGTTCGTGAAAAAACAGGGACGGGTTGTTCTTTTTCTGATGCTCCTGTTATTGTTTCCTCTTGGTGCATTAGCACAACAAAAGATGATAAAAGGACAGGTCGTGGATGATAGTGGTGAGGCGATTATTGGTGCAACGGTCATGGTAAAAGGCAACACTGGAGGAACGATTACTGATATTGACGGTAATTTTTCAATTCAGGGAAAAGTTGGAAGTATACTTTCTATTACATACGTTGGATACGCTCCGATGCAAGTAAAGGTTACTAAATTGGAAGGAAATAAATATGTGATGAAAGAAGATGCCAAAGTATTGGATGAAGTGGTAGTTGTGGGTATGGATACACAAAAAAGAAATACGATTACAGCAGCTGTTGCTACGTTGAAAGATGATGCCATTGTCAATCGTCCTGTTACAGATGTCACAAGTGCCTTGCAGGGTAATATTGCAGGCTTAAATTTTGCTACGGACGCAGTGGGAGGTGGTGTCGGTGGTGAAACCGGTGCAGATATTAAATTTAGTATTCGTGGTATTGGTTCTATCAATGGTGGAGAACCATATGTATTGGTAGATGGAGTAGAGCAGAGTATGCAGAATGTGAATCCTGCCGATATTGCTAGTATCAGTGTTTTGAAAGATGCTTCCGCTTCTGCTGTATATGGTGCACGTGCAGCTTATGGAGTAGTATTGGTTACCACAAAAAGTGGTAAAAAGGAGAGGGCTAGCGTCACCTATCGTGGAACAGTTGGTTTCAGTTCACCTATTAATATGCCAAAGATGATGAACTCGTTGGAATACGCTATGTATAATAATCAGCAATATGATAATGGTGGAGCGTCTTCCGGTTTACAGAGAATTCCGGATAAAACTATTGAGAAGATTAAAGGTTTTATGCAGAATCCTTATTCAGCAGAATTTCCGGGTATTGAGGCTAATACTTCCGGTGATGATTGGGCAGGAGCCTATTATAATCAGTATGGCAATACTGATTGGTTTGATTATTATTTTAAAGATAAGTCTATCCGTCATTCTCATAACTTAAGTGTACAGGGTGGTTCTGACAAGGTAAACTACTATATTGGTATGGGATATACTTATCAAGAGGGTTTGCTGGATCAAGTGCAGGATGATTTGAGTAAGTATAATTTGAATACCAAATTACAGATGAAGACCAATAATTGGTTACGATTTAATTTGAATAATAATATTACTTTGCAGATGATTAAACGTCCGATGGCGAATCAGATGATTCTATATAATAAGATTGGTAGCCATCGTCCTACTCAGGTTACTCAGTTGCCTGTTGATTCAGAATACAATTTGCCGAGTTGGAATGAAATGTTATATTTGAAAAATTCTCATTATCAGAGGAACCGTATTTCAGATGCTTTGTCACTTTCTGCAACAGTAACTCCATTGGAGGGATGGGATATCACCGGAGAAATGAAAATCCGTTTTGATATAGAAAATAACGATCTGATAATGGAAAATAATCAGAAGTATGAAACTCCTGTGGGTACTTTTAAACCGGGTGATGCTACTAATCAAAGACAAGGATTTACTTATCCTGGTATTAGTTGGAAGAATATGTATTTCGGATCTTATACTCGTGGGAGTATGTTCAATTATTACTTATCACCTAATGTCTCGAGTTCATATACTCATCAATGGGGAGATCACTTCTTCAAGGCAATGGCAGGATACCAAATGGAATTAAAAGAAGATTCACAGGAATATATGTACAAAGATGGTATGCTGAGTAATGATATTTACTCATTTGACAACGCCAGTGGAAATGTAATAGCAGGTGAAGCCCGTTCACATTGGTCTACTATGGGATTTTATGCCCGTTTGAATTGGAACTACAATAATATTTATTTTTTGGAGTTCAGTGGACGTTATGATGGTTCTTCCCGTTTTTCTCCTGATTCACGTTGGGGAGCATTTCCTTCTTTCTCTCTTGGATGGCGTCTCTCGGAAGAATATTTTATGGCCGGAACAAAAGATTATTTGTCAAATTTAAAATTAAGGCTCTCATATGGAAAGTCTGGAAATAATCGAACTTCAGATTATGCATGGCAGGGTACTTATGGTACAGCACCTGTTGTAATTGACGGTAAACAAACCATGGGGTTAGCGGTTTCAAAAATAGGAAACAACTATCTTGAATGGGAGTCTACCAAAGCTTTGAATGTAGGATTAGACTTTGGTTTCTTTGACAACCGATTGACCGGTGAGGTGGAGTATTATAATAAAAATACGACAGGTATTTTGTTTACTCCTTCCATTTATATGACGATGGGCTTTAAAACAGCAGCTACTGAGAATATAGCGGAAGTAAATAATAAAGGATTGGAAGTATCAATAAAGTGGAATAGTCATATACATGATTTCTGTTATAGTTTGGGAGGAAACTTTTCTTACAATAAGAATAGAGTTGAGAAATACAAAGGTGCATTGCAAAAGTATTGGGGAGAAGATGGACAATATGTAAATAACTTTGCAGAAGTTTCAGAAAATGGGTTTGGTGGTAGAATTGCTGAAGGGTATATGTTAGGTGAAACTTACATATATAAAGTATACCGTGGTAACGGAAATTATGATGGCAGTGGCATTTTAGACCTTAATGCCGGTCCGAAGGATGGTGTTATACGCACAGAGCAGGATATGGCGTGGGTAAAGATGATGATGGAATCCGGATATAAGTTTGCTGGAAATACGCAAGTCGCTAAGAACCAGTTGTGGTATGGTGACTTGATCTATCAGGATACAAATGGTGATGGTAATTATGGTGATTCTAACGATCAAGATTTTTCGGGACATTCTAATATGCCCAAATATTATTTTGGCTTTAATCTTTCCTTGTCATATAAAAATTTCGATTTCTCTGCTTTATTATCTGGAGCTGCCGGCTTCCATTTGATTTGGGTCACACAACCTGCTTTTACTACAGGCTATAACTCTTATCAGTTTATTGCTGATGATCACTATTTTTACGATCCGGAAAAGCCGACAAGTCCCAAAACCAATCTTACTGCAACTTATCCTCGTTTGGGTAATAAAAATGGAGTATCCAGTGACTTTTGGGAATACAGTGGTAATTATCTAAAGTTGAAAAATATACAGATTGGATATACTTTGCCACAGTATATCACAAGGAAGGTTAAGATTGAAAAGGTACGTCTGTATGCCAGTGCAGATAATCTAAAGACATGGACGAAATTTCCCGGAATGGATCCGGAAATTGGGACTAGCATTACCTATCCTTTGATGAAACAATGTGCGTTTGGTTTACAATTAACTTTTTAATAGCTATATATGAAACAAATTATATTTATATCATTGTTGTGTGTGTGTGCAATCTCATGTATTGATTTGGATACAAAATCTACGGCAGCCATAGGTAGTGCACAAATGTGGACTACAGAGGATTTGGCAGATGCAGGAGTTGCGGGTATCTATAAGGTTTTCTACCCTAATTCGGCGGTTACCACTGTTCCGGGAAAGATAGAAGCTATAGGACGTTTTAGGGTTGAAGCTGTCTCGTTTACAAGTAATGCACAGCATGAACCCTATCTGAAAAATATGTCTCCATCGGCAAGTGATGAATTCTTTGCTAACGAATGGAAAGCTGCTTATGAAGGCATTTATCGATGTAATGATGCAATAGCTAATTTACACAAAGCAACTATGTCGGAGGCTAAATATAAGCGCTTGGTGGCAGAATGTAAATTTTTGCGTGCTTATTTTTACTATTGGTTAAATGCTCTCTTTCAGGGAGTACCAATATATCTAGAACCGTTTGTGACAACTGAATGTACGAAAACACAAAACACAGTGGATGAAGTGTGGCAGGCTGTATTAGATGACTTGGATGATTGCATTGCAGAAGAAAATTTGCCCAATAATACATTAAAAGAAAACTATGGGCGTCCTTCTAAGGGATCGGCTTATGCATTACGTGGTATTGTGTATATTTGGAAAAAAGATTACAAGAAGGCGATAGCGGATTTTGAGCAGGTAGGAAAATGTGGTTATGGATTATGGGAAGGAGAATATATAGATTTCTTTAAGAAAGAAAATGAACGTGATAAAGAAATGATATTCCCTATTCAGTTTGATGCAGTTGTAGGATATAGTGATTGTATACAGGCTATATTTGGTTGCCGTTCTACCTTACAGTCAGTGACTTTTATACAGCCGAATGCTGATTTTGTGGATTCCTATCAGAATGCCGATGGCTCTCCTTTCAAATGGACTGATATTTTCCCCGATTGGGATAAATTGACGCCTGCGCAAAGGGAGATATTTTTTGTCCGAGATGGAATGAATACAAATATGAATACTGATTTCCAAAATGCGAAAAAATCCATTATCGGACGAGTGTCGCAAGCCATTTGGGATAAATATTATTTGAATGAGGGGAATGAAGCTAGAATTCTTACGGCATACTCTACCCGTGATCCACGCTTGATGCAGACTATTTTTGCTCCTTCTACCACTACACTTTGTTATGCTAATACAGGAGGTAAACAATCTGCTAAAACAGTTCGTTGGCCTTTTCTGATTGCTGGAAATGGAGATGCTGCTGGTGACCACTGGCCTGATGCACGTTACTATTGTAATTACACTTATCGAAAGTTTGTGGTGACGGATGACAGTAACCTTAACCGTATCATTTGTGATGAAGATTGGCCTTTGATTCGTTATACGAATATCTGGTTATTATATGCGGAGGCGTTAAATGAAGACGGACGTTTAGGGGATGCAATCAGTGTAGTGAATAGAATTCGTGAACGTGCTCATATGCCGTTACTTACTAATGGTGGTAGTGGTTACAATGCAGTAATGGGGAAAGAAGATATGCGCAAGCGTATTCAGTACGAACGTCGGGTTGAGTTGTGTGCTGAAGGCATAAACTTTCTCGACGAAGTGCGGTGGGGAACTTATAAAGAGACGAAGTTTCAAGGAAAAGAATCCAACAGTTTCAAAAATATGTGGGGAACTGTTGGTCATGGTATGTGGTATTGGAATGATTATCTGTGGCCTTGGCCGGTTCCCATGGCAGAGGTGCAGCGTAATCCGAATCTTGTTCCTACTCCGGGATGGCTTTATTAAAGAATGAATAATATGAAATTTAATTAATAAAATGAAGATAATCATGCATTTAAATAATATAATTATTTTACTGTTTTGTTTGGCGATCAATTGTTTTGCTTGTTCGGATGAGGAGGTAAAGTCTATAACCTCTGATTTCCCAAATCGGGAAGAAATGCCCCATCCGTGTTTGTTGCTAAAAGAGGGGGAAGAGTAAAAGATAAAACAAAATCTACAAAATTCACTCGAATTGAAAAGAGTGAGTGAGAAAGTTTTTATTCAAGCTAATAAATGTGTAAATACTCCTCCTTCTGAATATGTATTGACGGGTACACGTTTACTTTATGTATCTCGCCAGGTATTGCAGAATCTTTATTCTTTGTCTTATGCTTATAGGATGAGTAAGATGGATCTTTATCTGAATAGAGCTATTTCAGAACTGAATGCAGTATGTGCATTCAAGGACTGGCATCCGTCGCATTATTTGGATGTAGGTGAGATGACAATGGGCGTAGCTATCGCTTATGATTGGCTTTACCAATATTTGCCGGAAGAGACTCGGTTACTTGTTGAAAAGAGTATTGAAGAAAAAGCCAGAGTTGCACAGGAGACCGCAGATATCTCCAAGCAGTCCGCACAGACGGTTGCTGATGGCAATGCCAAGATGCAGGAACTGAAAGTCGCAATCGGTGAGATCAGTAAATGTTCCGAGGAGATTCGTTCTATCATTCAGGTCATTGAGGATATCGCTTCCCAGACCAACCTCCTGTCACTGAATGCCTCCATCGAGGCTGCCCGTGCCGGAGAAGCAGGCCGCGGATTTGCTGTCGTAGCCGAGCAGGTCAAGAATCTGGCGGAACAGTCCACCGAGGCTGCCGGAGAGACCACAAAGCTGATCGGGAGCACCATCGATGCTGTCAACAAGGGAATCGCCATTGCAGAAGAAACCGAAGCCAGCATGGATCAGGTAATGGAAGAAGCCGAGGCTTCTACCAAGCGTATGGTTGATATGGCACAGGCCCTTCAGGCTGAAGTGTCCAGCGTCCAGCAGATCGATGAAAACATCGCTCATGTGGCCGGAATCGTGGACAACAACTCCGCATCTTCTCAGGAGACCGCCGCTGTCAGCGAAGAACAGTCCGCGCAGGTACATACTATGTTACAGCTGATGCATCAGTTCCAGATCTAGTTTTCAGAATGATAAAGCCTGAGTGCTTCTAAAGAAGCCTCAGGCTCAGACTGTAGACAAAGCTCCTTCCTGTGAGGGAGCTTTTCTTGTGTCATGACTGCAAAAATTATGTACTTACAAGCATATAAGAAGTAGTGAAAATGCCGTATTTACGGGACTTTTCACTACTTTTTTGGTATAATGAAAGTATCAAAATAAAGGCGGTGTTTCCTATGATGACACAGAATGCAGATAAGAAAAGAGAGCAGATTCAGATGTTCTGCATGGATGACCTTGTTCCGCAGGATCATCTGCTGCGCCTGATTGACCAGGCAATCGACTGGAGTTTTATCTATGATCTTGTGATCGATAAATACAGTGCAGACAATGGCCGCCCCAGCATGGATCCGGTCATGCTCATTAAAATTCCATTCATCCAGTATCTGTACGGCATCCGAAGTATGCGCCAGACAGTAAAAGAAATCGAAGTCAATGTCGCATACCGATGGTTCCTCGGTCTGGAAATGATGGACAAGGTTCCCCATTTCTCTACGTTTGGAAAGAATTATACCAGACGCTTTAAGGATACTGATCTTTTTGAACAGATCTTTTCCCGTATCCTGCAGGAATGCTATAAATACAGACTGATTGATCCTTCCGAGGTCTTCGTGGATGCCACCCATGTAAAAGCACGGGCAAACAGCAAAAAGATGCGGAAACGGATTGCAGATGAGGAAGCACTGTTCTTCGAAGAGCAGTTAAAGAAGGAAATCAACGAAGACCGGGAAGCGCATGGGAAAAAGCCTCTGGAAGAAAAGAAGGAAGATCCCAAAGATCCCCCCTCCTGTGGTGGCAGCTCTGATGGAAAAGAAGAAAAAACGGTCAAGGAAAGTACAACGGATCCGGAAAGCGGATGGTTCCGAAAGGGTGAGCATAAAAATGTTTTTGCGTATTCCGTGCAGACAGCCTGTGACAAAAACGGATGGATTCTGGGTTATAGTGTAAATCCCGGCAACCAGCATGACAGCCGGACATTTAAATCCCTGTATGATAAGATAAAAGACATTGGCATTCAGACACTGGTAGCCGATGCAGGATACAAAACACCAGCGATAGCAAAGTTACTTCTGGATGATGGTATCACACCGCTTCTGCCGTATAAACGCCCCATGACCAAAGATGGTTTTTTCAAAAAAGGCGAGTATGTGTATGATGAATATTTTGACTGCTATGTATGCCCGAATGATCAGGTGCTGGCTTATCATACGACGAACCGTTCCGGATACCGGGAATACAAGAGCTGCGGAATCGTCTGTGAAGGATGTCCATATCTGAAGCAGTGCACAGAAAGCAGGGATCATGTGAAGGTAGTGACCTGGCATATCTGGGAGCCGTACATGGAAAAGTGTGAGGATATCCGGCATACGATTGGGATGAAGGAAGTGTATGCGCAACGGAAAGAGACCGTAGAGCGCCTCTTCGGAACAGCAAAAGAAAACCACGGATTCCGCTATACACAGATGATAGGAAAAGCCCGGATGGAAATGAAAGTCGGGCTTACGTTTGCCTGCATGAATCTGAAAAAACTGGCAAAGATGATAGCCAGGAAGGGAAAAAGGGGAACCCAAAAGTGTTTATTATTGATCAAGTACACACTTTTTGAACCGAAAACAAGAAAAACGCTTCTGGAGTGCTGACCAAAAGCGTTTTGTCTACAGTCTGAGGAATTGTGGTGACACAATTCTTTTTTCTTAGTATAATAAACCCATGAAATTCTTATTAACAGCTATTAATGCAAAATTCATACATTCCAATCCCGCCATATACAGCCTGCGGGCCGGTGCGGGAGAAAAGTTACAGCCCTATGTGGAACTGGCGGAGTTCACCATCAATGAGTCTCTGGAAAGTATTCTGGAGGGGATCTGGAAGCGTCAGCCAAAGGTAATAGGATTTTCCTGTTATATCTGGAACTGGAAGCTGATCCGGGAAATTCTGACGGAACTGCCGAAGATCCTGCCGGATACGGAGATCTGGCTGGGAGGACCGGAGGTCACCTATGATGGACCGAGACTGCTTAAGGAATTTCCGCAGGTCACAGGGATCATGGTGGGAGAAGGAGAAGTCACGTTCCGGGAAGTACTGGAACAATATCTGCGGGAGGCAGAAACGGCCGGACAGTCCGAACAACAACCCGAATCCGACAGCACAGAACAGCAGGTAGCAGACCGAAGGGGAACAGTTGCAGGAAAGTCTGTGGTAGAACGTTTCGGACAGATTCCGGGATTATGTCTTGCTTCCGGTTATACGGCACCCAGAGACCTGACAGATCTGACCACATTGCCGTTCCTCTATGAGAACATGGAACCCTTTACGAACCGGATCATCTATTATGAGACCAGCAGAGGATGTCCCTACCGGTGTAGCTATTGTCTGTCCTCCATAGATAAGAAGGTAAGACTACGTGACATAAGTGTCGTAAAGAGAGAACTTCAGTTTTTTCTGGACCAAAACGTGAAACAGGTGAAGTTTATTGACCGTACCTTTAACTGTGACCACAAACATGCCATGGAGATCTGGCAGTATATTTACGAACATGACAATGGTGTCACTAATTTTCATTTCGAGATTTCTGCGGACATTTTGCGCGAAGAAGAGATCGCATTGTTGAACCGCTTCCGTCCGGGACTGGCACAGCTGGAGATCGGGGTGCAGTCTACGAATCCGGAGACAATACGAGCTATTCACCGTGTCATGGATGTGGACAAGTTGGAGAAAATTGTTGCGGCCATTCACAGAGGACAGAATATTCATCAGCATCTGGATCTGATCGCCGGGCTGCCCTATGAGGATTATGAGAGTTTCGGCAGAGCCTTCGACCGGGTCTACGGGATGCAGCCGGAGCAGCTGCAGCTGGGTTTCCTGAAAGTATTAAAAGGCTCCGATATGCATGTGCATGCACAGGAGTACGGAATCCGCTATCTGGAACAGCCGCCCTATGAAGTGCTGTATACCAACTGGATCAGCTATGGCGAGATCCGGAGACTGAAACGGATTGAAGAAATGGTGGAGCTGTATTACAATAGCGGGCAGTTCACCCATACCCTGCCGGTTCTGGAAACAGCATTCCCCGGTCCCTTT
>ERZ791645.845-NODE-845-length-23011-cov-5.172678_pt1 | contig 23011 bp, 20 predicted proteins | sample MGYA00509939_ERZ791645 | MGnify/ENA primary metagenome ERZ791645 (study PRJEB30046, sample SAMN00715249) | human gut metagenome | study: EMG produced TPA metagenomics assembly of the A metagenome-wide association study of gut microbiota in type 2... | reverse complement strand
GATGATGCCCTTCTTCTTCGCCCATTTCACGGCTTCGTAGTAATACGCATCGGTGGGAACATCCCGGAAGGGGCTGGTCTTCACTTCCTCCGTGAATGTGGCCTTGACCTCCACCCTTCCGGCGGGCATGATGAAGGTGAATCTGCCATCGCCCTTGTCGGTCAGCGCAAGCTCCTTGCCGTTTTTGTCAAGCACCTTGAGGCTGTCCAGCTCATAGCCCGCGTCCGGCTTCACCGTAACGGTCACACGGTCGCCCTGGCTGGCGTTCTTCGGGCTGACGCTCACGCTGCCGTTTTCCGTCTTGTCCGGAATTCCGACGGCATAGCTGGGATCGGAGTCATCCCGGCCAGACGAGGACGATCCGCCGTCCCTCGACCAGTTTGCCGTGACGGTCACGCTGCCGTCCGGCATGATGAAGGTCGTTTCTTCGGCGTTGGGATCATCAAAGACAACATTGCTGCCGGACGTCCAGCCGTTGAAGGTGTAACCGTCCATCGTGGGAGACTCCGGCAGGGTGGTCAGTTTGCCGTCCAGATTGGTGGTGACCACCACGGTGGAGCTCACACCGCCGCAGGCGTCCAGACCGATGGTATAAAAGGCGTCCTCTTTATTTCCTGCGGCAAAGGCGGCAGGCACTGCCGCACACAGCAGGCTGAGCAGGACCAGACAGAGTGTCAATGCTCGGAAGATTTTTTTCATAAAATTCCTCACTTTCCCGGGAGTAACCGTGCCCCGCAGCGCTTGCGGTGCCTGCCCGGCGGGGGCGGCATTCCGGCACGGCCTTGAATGACTGAGCACCCACAGCGTACCACAACCGCAACAGTTTGGCAAGGTTTTTCAGCGAATCCCCAAAAATTTTTCAGGAAAGAAGATCTGCCTCCGCGCGGAAGAAAACATGCCGGTGCCTCTTGTGAAAATCCGGAAAATATGATATACTATTTTGCACGATGCGCCATCGCCAAGCGGTAAGGCAGGGGACTTTGACTCCCCCATCGTAGGTTCGACTCCTGCTGGCGCAACCAGAAGAAGGCCGCTGCACAGGAAACTGTGCAGCGGCCTTCTTTATTTTTTGTTCTCCGGTAGCTTGAAGTAGCCGCGGTATTCGTCCGAGTAGATCTTGCTGCCCATACGGCTCACACCGCCGTACAGGTGGGTGCGCATCAGCGGCTCAATGGCGTCCAGATCCTTCTCACGCAGGATGCGCAGCATCTCGGCGTGCTCGCTGACGACGCTGGACACGTTGCGTGCACCCACGATGTCCAGACGGATAAAGCGGGAATAGTCTGCCTGCGGACGGGTCATCTGCTCCCAAAGGTACTCCTTGCTGGTCTTGTGGAACCAGTACTCGTGCATGGCAAGGTCGCAGCTGAGGAAGTGGTTGAAATCAAAGTTCTCCGGGTCGCTGCGCCCTGCAGCGGCTTCCAGCAGCATATTATAAAGGTGTTCTACCGCAAGGATCTCCATGGGTGAGCAGCTCTGCACAAAGTCCCGGAACACCATGCCCTCCACCGCAACACGCTGGAAGATGAGCTGGTCCACCACGCCGGTGTCGATGGCGGTAACAATGGTGCCCTTGCAGGGAATGATCTGCACAAAGCGGTTCTGCTCCAGCCGCTGCAAAACGCTGCGGATAGGAGTGCGGGAAACGCCGAACCGCTTGCACAGCTGGTTTTCGCTCAGCGCTTCCCCGGGCAGGATCTTCAGTGCGCAGATCTCGTCCTCGAGAATATGATAGAGCTCATCAGTGTGCTGTAATGTAGCCATAGTTGTTCTCCATTTATCCGGTAAATATAAGCTTATTATCATTGTACCGTTCCGGCGACAGAATGTCAATGCTTGAATAGAAGTTTATGACAGCTCTTGTATACAGGAACTTACAATCGGGCAAAACACGGATCTTGTAGTGACGAAACTGGTATATTAGATGAAAACACCAGAAAAAAGTTGAATAAATGCTGAAAAAAAAGGTGAATATTGTGCCAAATGCACAAAGAAACCTCAATAAGTTCAGTGAATATTGCTCTTGTGGAAATATGTATTTTTTGTTACGATAGCAGCACGAAGTAAATGCTGTATACAGGCTGACCGGCAAAGAGACAAGCACGAGGCAGTTTCCCGGCGGCCTGACACAAGTTGGAGGACAATCGTATGAAAAAGATCTCTCGTCGCAGCTTTCTGAAGGTATCCGGCGCAGTGGCCGCAGCAGGTGCAATGGCAGCCTGCGGTGGTTCTGCCTCTTCCACCACCACCGCAGCACCTGCAGCCAGCTCCGCAGCCAGCTCTGCAGCCGGCGGTGATGACAAGTTTGCCTCTCTGGGCAGCTTTACCATGACCGTGGGTCATGCACAGCCCGAAGGCAACCCCCGCTTTGTCTCCATGGAAAAGTTTGCCGAGGATGTGGCTGCTGCCACCAACGGCCATGTGAAGATCGAGGTTTACGGCAACGGCCAGCTGGGCACCGAGAAGGAGATGCTGGAGCAGGTGGTCGCAGGTACCATTCAGGGTATGCGCGGCGGCCAGTTCGACTTCAGCCCCCGCCTGCTGATGTTCACCCTGCCTTTCCTGACCAACACCCGTGCACAGGTCACCGCTCTGCTGCAGAGCGAGCTGGCACAGAAGGTGTGCGCTGAGGCCGAGGGCGAGACCGGCACCGTCATCATCAACCTGTGCGATGCAGGTGGCTACCGTCAGTTCTCCAACTCCAAGCACCCTATCAAGGCTCCGGCAGACCTGAAGGGCCTGAAGATGCGCACCAACGGCATGAAAACCATCGACATGACCTTCCAGGCCATGGGCGCTACCACCACCACCATCCCGTACTCTGACCTGTACATGGGCCTGAAGACCAGCGTTGCAGACGGTCAGGAGAACCCTTGGGTCAACGTGGAAGGCATGAAGTTCTACGAGGTGCAGAAGTACTTCACCGAAGTGAACTACCAGTTCCATCCGGATCCCTTCTATGTGAACGCTGCATGGTGGAACGCTCTGCCCGAGGAGTTCCGCGATGTCATCACCGAGTGCGCTACCGCTATGGGCGAGTACAACGACCAGCTGATCGACCAGAACTCCAGTGCTGCAAAGCAGACCATCGTGGACTACGGCTGCGAGGTGTACGAGCCCTCCGCAGATGAGCTGAAGGCTTTCCAGCAGGCTGTGCAGTCTGTGTACGACAAGTGCATCAGCGAGGGCATCTGCACCGCAGACGAGCTGAAGGAGATGCAGGATATCGTTGCAAAGGCATAACCGCTTGCGCGTATATCGTTTTTATTGAGGCACGGGGGCAGCCTTCGGGCTGCCCTTTCTCAATGATAAACCACCCACAACATTACAGGAAAGGGGCTGAGCACAATAGAAGCGCTCAAAAAATTCGGGAAAAAGCTGTTTGACCTGTACTTTTTCATCGGGATCGTCGCTATGGCACTGCTTGCCGCGCTGGTCATTTTTACGGTCATTGCACGCTACTGTTTCTCCCTGAGCTGGAAGCAGCTGGCGGAGTTCAACACCACCCTGTTTGCCTTTACCACCTTCTGGGGCATGGGCATCAACGTCATCAAGGATGAGCACGTCATGATCGACATCATCTACGACGGCGTCAAGCCCGCCCGCAAGCGCTGGCTGGCCATCGTCAACTATCTCATCGTACTGGCCGTGGATCTGGTATTCACCTATCAGGGCTTCAAGTATGTTGGCGTTGCAGGCAAGCAGATCAGTCAGGGCATGGAGATCCCCATGATGTATATGTACGGCATCATGCCGGTTTGCGGCATCATTTGCGCCATCTGCGTCGTGATCAAGATCATCACCCTGTATAAGGCCGACATTTCCTTCTTTGCGCCCAAGAACAAGGCGCTGACCAAGGAAGACGCATAAGGGAAAGGAGAGAAAATACTTATGGCAATGCTCATCCTTCTGGTGCTGCTGATCTTCTTTGCTGCGCTGGGCGTGCCGCTGGCCTTTGCAATCGGCGCTTCCTGCGTGAGCTATATCCTGATCTACGCACCCAACTTTATCACCATGCTGCCGCAGCGCGTATGGAACGGTGCTTACAGCGAGCTGATGATAGCCATGCCGCTGTTTATGCTGGCCGGTGAGCTGATGAATACCGGCGGTATCACCCAGCGCATCATCAACTTCTGCATGGAGCTGCTGCGCCCGGTGCGCGGCGGTCTGGGCGAAGTGAACATCGTGGCGTCCATGATCTTCGGCGGCATCTCCGGTTCCTCTGTGGCAGATACCTCTGCTCTGGGCTCCATCCTGATCCCCGCCATGGAAAAGGAGGGCTACCCTCCGGAGGCCTCTGCGGGCATCACCGTTGCTTCCTCCACCATGGGCATGATCATCCCGCCCTCTACCCCCATGATCGTTTACTCCATGATCTCCGGCGCATCCGTGGGTGCTCTGTTCATGGCAGGTGCCGTGCCCGGCATCCTGATCGGTCTGACTCAGCTGGTCCTCGTGTACATCATCAGCGCAAAGAAGGGCTGGCACCCGGCAAAGGCCAAGTTTGACGCAAAGCGCGCCGCCAAGAGCCTGCTGAGCGGCATTCCCGCCCTGATCATGCCGGTGTTCATTATCATCTGCGTTTCCTTTGGCGTCTGCACCGCCTCCGAGAGCGCAGGTGTCGCTGTGCTGTACTCCATTCTGGTGGGCTTCTTCGTTTACAAGGAGCTGACCTGGAAGGGTGTCTGGGAGGCACTGAAAAAGACCCTGATCTCCTCCTCCTCCATCATGCTCATCATCGGCTTTACCACCATCTTCACATGGGTGCTCACCATGCAGAAGGTGCCGCAGACCGTGGGCGCATTCTTCATGTCCCTCAACCTGCCCGCGTGGGCCATTGCGCTGATCTTTGATGTGCTGATCCTGCTGATCGGTACCTTCATCGACGTCAGCCCCGCCATCCTACTGCTGACTCCCATCCTGCTGCCGGTCATGCAGCAGTACGGCTTCTCTCCGCTGCAGTTCGGCGCTATGATGATTACCGGCCTTGCCATCGGTCTGGTCACGCCTCCCGTTGGCATGTGCCTGAACGCCTGCAACAAGATCAACCGTATGCCCATCATTGAGATCTTCAAGGGCGCTGCACCTTATGTCATCTGCAACGTCATCGTGCTGATTTCTATCAGCCTGTGGGGCCCGCTGACCACCGCCCTGCCGCAGCTGCTGGGCTACAGCATCTTCTGAGAGCAACGCGTATACCTCTTATAAAAAACAGGCAGCGCTCCCTTGCGGGGCGCTGTTTATTTTTTTGCACGCAAACAGGCGGAACCGTTGTATTTGACGGACAGATATGGTACACTAAGGCCACTTGTGTATAGGAATATAGGAAAAGAGGAATTAAATCATGGATACGCAAAAACAAAAGCGCAGCGCCTTTTCCGGCAAGATCGGCTTTGTGCTGTCGGCCGCAGGCGCTTCGGTGGGTCTGGGCAACATCTGGCGCTTCCCGTATCTGGCAGCCAAATACGGCGGCGGCATTTTTCTGCTGGTATACATTCTGCTGGCAGTCACCTTTGGCTATACCATGATCGTGGCCGAGACTGCGCTGGGCCGTATGACCCACAAAAGCCCGGTCAGCGCCTACGCCCACTTTGGCAAGGGCAAGGGAATCCGGTTTGGCGGCTGGATCAACGCCATTATCCCCATTTTGATCGTGCCGTATTATTCGGTCATCGGCGGCTGGGTCATCCACTATCTGGCAGAGTATCTGTGCGGCCGCGGCAGCAATCTGGCGGCAGACGGCTACTTCTCCGCCTTTATTACCAATGGCTTGCAGGCCGAACTGGCCTTTTTGCTGTTCAGCCTGTTCACGCTGGGCATTATCTTTGCCGGTGTGCGCAACGGTGTGGAGCGCGTCTCCAAGGTGATGATGCCGGTGCTGGTGGTGTTGTCGCTGGTCATTGCGGGTTACTCGGTCACCCGTCCCGGTGCACTGGCGGGTGTGAAGTATTTTCTGGTGCCCAACCCCAAAAACTTCTCCTGGATGACCGTGGTCACCGCCATGGGGCAGATGTTCTACTCTCTGTCCATTGCTATGGGCATTCTGGTCACCTTCGGCTCCTATATGAAGAAGGACGTCTCCATCGAGGAATCCACCGAGAACGTGGAGGTGTTTGATACCGCCATTGCCATCATGGCAGGCCTGATGATCATCCCGGCGGTGTTCGCCTTCTCCGGCGGCGACCCGGACACCCTGCAGGCCGGCCCTGCACTGATGTTCATCACCATCCCCAAGGTGTTTGCCAGCATGGGTCTGGGCACTGTGGTGGGTGTGCTGTTCTTTGTGCTGGTGCTGTTTGCAGCCATTACCAGCTCCATCGCTCTGACCGAGAGCGCTGTCTCCACCTTTGAGGACGAGCTGGGCTGGGACCGCACCCGCTCCACTGTGCTCATCGGTGCCATCATGGTGGCGCTGGGCAGCCTGTCGGCACTGGGCTACGGCCCGCTGGCCGGGGTGACGGTGTTCGGGATGCAGTTCTTGGACTTCTTCGACTTCCTGACCAACTCGGTCATGATGCCTATTGCAGCCATTGCCACCTGCCTGCTGGTGTCCCGCGTCATCGGCGTGGAGCAGATCGCGCAGGAGGTGGAGCAGGACGGTCAGCGCTTCCGCCGCAAGCCGGTGTTCAATTTTATGATCCGCTGGCTGTGCCCCATTTTTGCAGCCATTATTCTGGCAAGCTCGGTGGCAAACGCCTTTGGCTGGATCGCCATGTAAACGGTACGATTCCGTGGATGCGGCTCACGGCAATCCGCTTTTGCAGCTTGACCCAGAGCAAAAGCCTTCCCCCCCTTGGGGGGAAGGTGGCATTGCGTCAGCAATGACGGATGAGGGAAAATTACCCGTAAGCTGCTGCTTACCTGCGCCCTCATCAGTTACCTTCGGTGACCGCTTCCCCCGACCGGGGGAAGCCTTCATATAGAAGCTTTTTACAGGAAAACAGGACAAGGGGGCCCTTGTGAAAATGGAAACCTTGAAGCAGCAGATCCTGACAGCAAAGGGTGACGTGCGGGCAGAGCTGGTGCTGAAAAATGCCCGGGTCATCAACGTGTTCACAAACGAGATCGAGCAGGCCGATGTAGCCATCCGTCAGGGGGTCATCCTTGGCGTGGGGCACTATACCGGCGAGACTGAGTTGGACTTGCAGGGCAAGTATGTCTGCCCGGGGCTTGTGGATGGGCACATCCACATTGAAAGCTCCATGCTCTGCGGCCCGGCCTTTGAACAGGCGGTGCTGCCCCACGGCACCACGGCGGTGGTCACCGACCCGCACGAGATCTCCAATGTAGCCGGTACGGCGGGGCTGGATTTTATGCTGGAGACCACCAAAGATCTGGCGCTTTCGGTCTACTTCATGCTGCCCTCCTGCGTACCTGCCACCGGGCTGGACGAGTCCGGCGCGGTGCTGGAAGCAGAGCAGCTGCGCCCCTACTATCAGCAGCCCCGGGTACTGGGGCTGGCTGAGCTGATGAACTCCTACGGCACAGTGCGCGCGGACGAAAAGATCCTGCAGAAGATCTGCGACTGCACCGCTGCGGGTAAACGCATCGATGGGCACGCCCCCTTCCTCAGCGGGGAGGAACTGAACGCCTATATCGCCGCCGGGGTGCAGTCCGACCATGAGTGCTCGGACATCCATGAAGCCATGGAAAAGCTGCGGCGCGGACAGTACATCATGGTGCGGGAGGGTACCGCAGCGCAGAACATGGAAAGCCTGCTGCCCCTGTTCCGGGAACCCTATTGCAGCCGCTGTATGCTGGTGACCGATGACAAGCACCCCGGAGACCTGTTGCAGGGCGGGCATATCGACTATATCATCCGCAAGGCCATTGCCGCCGGGGTAGACCCGGTGGTGGCGGTGCGGATGGGCACCCTTGTTCCGTGCCAGTATTTCGGTCTTGCGCACAGCGGCGCGGTAGCCCCGGGCTATACCGCCGATTTGATCGTACTGTCGGATCTGGAACAGTTCACGGTGGAGCAGGTGTACAAAAATGGAAAACTGGTGGCGCAGCAGGGCAAAATGCTGCACCCCGCCGCCCTTGCCGTGGACAAGGCGCGGTTTGCGCGGGTGTTCGATTCCTTCAACATGGACGAGATCACCCCGGAGCAATTGCAGCTGAAGCAGACCGGCACCCGGCAGCGGGTGATCTGCCTGACCCCGCACGCCCTGCTGACCACGGAAAAAATCGTTCCGTTCTGCCAGCACCCGGGCACAGCGCCCGGCGTGGATGTGGCGCAGAAAATCGTCAAGCTGGCGGTGTTCGAGCGGCATCACCGCTCCGGTCATGTGGGCTTGGGCTTTTTGGGCAACTACGGCCTGCAATGCGGCGCGGTGGCTTCCAGCATCGCCCACGACTCCCACAACCTCATCGTGGCGGGAACCAACGATGCCGACATGGTGCTGGCGGGCAACACGGTGCGCAAAAATAAGGGCGGCCTTGCCTTTGCACTGAACGGACAGGTGGTAGGGGAGCTGCCGCTGCCGGTGGCAGGGCTTATGAGCACCGAGAGCGCCGAAGCCGTGGAGGAAAAGCTGCAGGCGCTCAAGGCAGCGCTGAAAGCTCACGGCATCTCGGAGGACATCGACGCCTTTATGACCCTTGCTTTTGTAAGCCTGCCGGTCATCCCGAAGCTGCGGCTGAACACCTACGGCATCGTGGATGTGGAGGCCCAGCGGATCGTCCCGGCGGTGTTCTGAGAACACGGTCTGAGAGGAACGGCTTTTAAACCTGATGTTTTGATCGCAATGCCGGACAGTCTGCGGGCTGTCCGGCATTGCGTTTTACGGCAAGAGGACTCTTGACTTTTTGCCACAGAACCGGTATGTTGATACTGTCCGTCTGACACACAGCATTGCATTTATAATACAAGGAAGCTTTATGGAAAAACGCAGTACACCCTCTTTGCAGATCACCGACCGCTTTGGCGCGCAGACGGCCTTTGCCAGCCTGCGTCTGCCGGATGGCACCGAGGCCGCCGTACCGGCAGAGCACGCCGCCGCCATTTATGTGAACGAGCAGCCTGCCTTCCGGGTGGTATGCACCCCGGCACTGCTGCCGCAGCTGGCTTTGGGGCGGCTGCTCACCGAAGGATGGATCGCGTCTGCGGACGAGGTGGAGCAGATCGCCGTCTGTGCCGAGGGCGCAAAGGTGCAGGTATATCTGCGCCACCCGCTGCCCACTCGCCGCGCCGCCGCGCAGGAGGTCGCCAGCTGCTGCACCGATAATATCGCGCTGGGCAGCCCGGTGGAACTGCAGCCCCTGCGTCCCGTGCCCGGGCTGGATTTGCAGCCGGAATGGGTGCAGACCCTGACCGCCGCCATGCACGCCGGGCTGCCGCTGTACCGCGCCACCCGGGCGGTGCACAGCTGCTTTGTGCTGCACAAAGGGGAAATTGTTTTTGCCTGTGAGGATCTGGGGCGGCACAACGCGCTGGATAAGGCGGTGGGCTGCGCGGTGCTGGCAGGGCTGCCGCTGGCAGAATGTGTGCTGTACACCAGCGGCCGGGTGCCGCTGGATATGGTGCGCAAGGCCATCCGCGCCGGGGTGCCGGTGCTGGTAAGCAAAAGCATGCCCACCGTGCAATCCGCAGAGCTTGCAGCAGAATACGGCCTGCAGCTGGTGTGCGGACGTAAAATCCCTAAAGTTTAAGCAAATATTACAAAAACAATAGTTACAAAACGGAAAAGCCTGTCTGTTTCTGTTGACATACTCCGCGCACGCATGTTAATATATTATCGAAGAGACCGCTCCGCTGTTGCAGCAGCCAGAGCGGCCTCAATTGTTGTCCGGGGTTACCCGGCGAAATAAAAAACAGGCAGGTGATAACATGAAGCAGGCAACCAACCCGTTTGCGCCCGTACCGCTGTGGCGCAAGCGGCTGCCGGGCTATGCAGCCATGGGCGTTGCGACCATCGTCTTGGCGGTCGGTCTGACCACCTTGCAAAGCGCACGCACCACGGTTGCCGGTACCCTGCTGCCGGTGTCGGAGACGGATGCAGCCGCCTACGGCATCAGCGCAGTGTACCAGCTCGACGATGGCAGCTACCGCGTGGAGGGCTCTCAGAAGGGCTTCCAGAGCGATGTACAGGCTGCCGTGACCATTGACGCCGAGGGCAATGTTTCCGCAGTAGAGATCCTCTCTCAGGACGAAACGGAAAGCCTTGGCGGTCAGTGCGTCAACCCGGAGTTCACGTCCCAGTATCAGGGCGCAGCTCCCTTCACGCTGGCGGGCAAAAGCTACACCGTAACGGACCCCGTTACCGGTGCCGCCTATGCCGCTGCCGGTGCAGCGGAGGAGCAGCCCGCTGCTGCCGGGGATTTTGACCCCGCACAGTGGCGCACCTCCGATACCTCTCCCGAGGCCGAGGCTACCCGCAAGATGTATGCTGCGGGGCTTACCCTCTCGGCGCTGAATGGAGAACCCTTGGACGATGAGCTGGCCCCGCCGCTGGATTCCAGCGCAGAGGCCGTGGCACGGCGCAAGCTGTACGCAGCCATGCTCAGCAAGAGTGCACTGGACGGCGAGCCGATGGCGATCCCCTTTGCGGATCTCTCGGCAGAAGAGCAGTCCAAGGCGCGTCTGGAGCAGGCCAGCCTGACCACTACCGGCAATGCGTCCGGTGCCGTCAGCGCAGACCTGACCGAGGTGGACGCCCTTTCCGGTGCGACCATCACCTCTTCGGCTGTGACGACCATCGTCAACAACTCGTATTTCTATGTGACCGGGGTACTCTGCGCAGAGTGACCTCAACGGAGGAATGGAACCTATGGCAAAAACTGATTTCCTGACGGCTGACATGACCCGCCGTCAATTCATGAAGATCTCGGGCAAGAGCCTTGCAGGGCTCACCCTGTCCGCTTCCATGCTGTCCCTGTTCGGCTGCTCTCAGCAGCAGGTGGACTCCGGCGCAGTGGCCACTTGGGCACTGCCGCAGGGCCTGCTGGTGGTCAACGCAGACCTGTGCACCGGCTGCCAGCGCTGCGAGATCAACTGCACCCTGACCAACGATGGCGTGTGCTCCTCTTACATCAGCCGCGTCAAGATCCAGCGCCGTCTGAATCTGGACGGCGCAGGCAACGGCCTGCTGTCCGGCACGGATAACTGTTTTGTCTACTTCCCGGATACCTGCCGCCAGTGCGAGGACCCCGCCTGCGGCAACGCCTGCCCGCAGAAGGCCATCACCACCGACAGCCGCGGCATCCGCGTAGTGGATACCGACAAGTGCATCGGCTGCGGTGCCTGCCATGATGCCTGCCCGTGGCATATGCCCACCGTCAACCCCGAGACCGGCAAGTCCTCCAAGTGCATCGCCTGCGGTGCCTGCGTGGCAGGCTGCCCGTCCGGCGCATTGTCCATCGTGGATTGGGATGCCGTTACCAGCGCAGCACAGGCTGCATACTTGGATCTGTAAGGAGGAACTACAATGGCTGAAAGTTATGGCTGGGCAGGCAAGATCCTGCGCGTCAACCTGACCACCGGCGAGATCACCACGCAGGATGACGAAAAGTACCATAAGTATATCGGCGGTATGGGCATGGCCTACCGCATTATGTATGAGGAAGCTCCCATGGAGCTGGACCCCTATGACGAGAAGGCTCTGGTCATCTTTGGTGTCGGCCCCCTGACCGGCGCAGGCGTGCCCTGCTCCGGCCGTATGAACGTGACCTTCCGCTCCACCTGGTCCAAGGGTCACTCTATTATCGATGCACACATGGGCGGCCACATCGGCTCCATGCTGAAGTATGCCGGTTACGATGGCATCGTGGTCAGCGGCATCTCCGAAAAGCCCGTCTACCTGCGCATCGAGGACGGCAATGTCTCTCTGGAGGACGCAAGCGAGATCTGGGGCAAGGGCACCTTTGCTGCCAATAAGTGGATGGTAGAGCAGAACGGCCGCGAGTTCGAGACCGCTTCCATCGGCCCTGCCGGTGAGAATCTGGTGGACTACTCCACCCTGAACACCAGCTTCGGCAACTCCGGCGGCGCCGGTCTGGGCGCTGCCATGGGCAACAAGAAGCTGAAGGGTCTGGCCATCCGCGGCACCGGCAGCGTCAAGGTCGCTGACCCCAAGAAGGTGCTGGAGCTCTCCAACTACATGATGGGCAACCTGATCGGCGGCAACAACAACCACAACGTGCCCGCACAGCCCCAGAGCTGGGCAGAGTACAGCGCCACCTCCGGCAAGAACCGCTGGTCCGGCGCGCCCGGCCGTATGTGGAAAAAGGCTCCCGGTGGCCCTGTGGATACCGGCGAGCAGCCCTACAACGATATCAACAAGGTGGCTCTGCGCTGCTTCAAGGGCTACTTCGATTTTGGCGCTCCCGCTGCCGAGTACACCGTGAAGAACGGCGGCTGCTCTTCCTGCCCCATCCGCTGCTACACGGAGTATGATGTGGATCCGCTGGCAGATTACGATCTGCCCACCCACAACTCCAACACCTGTATGCCTGTGCTGTACGGCACCCGCGTCTACCCGGACGGCGTGCACGACTTCAAGTACGAGGGCGACGGCACCATGGTCATCAATCTGGCATGGTCTCATGCTGTGGACGACATGGGTCTGTGGGACAACTACGGCAACCTGAACCGCGATCTGCAGTGGATCCTGCGGATGCCGCGCGAGGAGGCCACCAAGTACATCAGCGAGGCCGAGTACGACTCTCTGCCCTGGGAGTGGGAGAAGGCCGGCGATCCCCGCTGGGAGGTCGAGCTGATCCGCCGCATGGCTTACGGCGAGGGCGACCTGTCCGTCATCGCCAAGGGCACGCTGGCCATGATGGAAAAGTTCGGCCTGCCCAAGAGCTGGCTGGACCGCGACGACGGCGCTACCAACTCCAACCTGATCTACAACGGCTTCCCCAACCACCACGGCCCTGCTGAGGCATGGCAGGTTGGTATGCTGTACAACCTCGTCTACAACCGTGACTGCATGATCCACGAGATCGTCTGCGAGACCGGTTCCGGTGCTCCCTATGAGGTGACCAAGAAGGTCATGGAGGACTTCTTCGGCGAGGGCTGCTACGATAAGGCCAAGGCCTACACTCCCATCAACGAGAACAAGGCAAAGCTGGCTGCCTACTGCGTCAACGATAAGAACTTCCACGACTCCGCTACCCTGTGCAACTGGATGTGGCCCATGACCCAGTCTCCCTCCAAGGAGCGCGACTACCACGGCGATCTGGACCTGCAGGCAGACTTTATGACTGCTGTTACCGGCGAGACCTATACCCAGGCCGGTCTGCAGGAGGACGGCGCCCGCATCACCCAGATGCTGCGCGCGATGACCGCCATCAGCTTCCAGCAGAACTGCGGCAGCGCAAACCTGCGTCAGGAGCACGATGCCATCTGCGATTGGGTGTTTGATAAGGACCCCGACTTCAAGGCATTTGAGGAAGGCACCACCAAGCTGGATCGTGCCGACATGGAGAAGGCAAAGGATCTGTTCTACGACATCTTCGGCTGGGACCGCACCACCGGTGTGCCCACCCGCGAGACGCTGGAGAAGTATGATCTGGCTGACATGGCCGATGATCTGGAAAAGCGCGGCATCTACGCACAGAACACCGCAGCAGCTGAATAAATCCCATAGAAAGAGGAAAGACCGTCATGTTGTTTGGCAGACGTAAACCTGGCTACACCACCACGGTGGATGGCAGCGTAGACCCGGAGCAGGCCGTTCTGGAACTGCAAAAGGCAGAACTGGCCGCCAAGAAAAAGCCCAAGGCAGAGGTGTTCGACATCGACGCCGCAAGCGAGACTGCCCGCCGCCTGAAGGAGACCGGCAGCACCTTTGACGGCAGCGCCGCCAAGACTGGCGAGGACGTAATCGCCGCAGTGGAGCGAGAGACCGCCGAGCTTGCCGCAAAGCAGGCCGCCGAGGCCGCACCCGAAGCCGCCGAAGCTGCGCAGCCCAATGCTGCAAAGCCGGAACTGCTGGATTTTCTGGCCGGTGAGCCGGAAGCGGAAAACGATCCCTTTGCAGATCAGCCCACCAAGACCGCCCCGGAGCTGCCGGAGCTGACCCCTGCACAGGAGCTGGCCGGTTACATCCGTGCCCGCTCTGCGGCTGCGCTGATTACCCCCCACGCTTTGCTGCTGGAGGAAGTGGAAAACGCCGACGAGCTGCTGGCGCAGATGCCCGCAGACCCCCAGTGCACCGATATCGTCACCCGCGCGGGTGCAAAGGACACCTACTACTATTCCAACGCCAACATGAGCGATAACTACGCCATGATCGCGCAGCTTATCGAGGACAAGGATCTGTGTGTGATGTTCGCCGAGATGGTGCGGTTCAACGCCCGCATCTACCCCAGCGCCACCCCGCTCAAGTACTTCCAGCGCTCTCCCTACGGCCTTGCGCCGGAGGTCATCGAGCAGACATGGAAGGCCATGCAGGAGAACCCCGCCTATGCCGATATCGAGGAGCTGACCAACAACCAGAACGAGCGGTTCCTCTTTTCCACCAAGCACCTCACCCGCCGCTACGCCAAGGCTATCAGCGACGTGGATGAGTTCTGCGATTAAACCAACCTACAATTGAATCAGGGTATAAGAGCTTCTTTGAGCAAAGGCGTCTAAACTCCCACAAAGAGCAGGACACCGCGCCGCAATGCTGCACCCGCAAGGGCGGGCATTCAAGGGTGGCGGGGGAAACCCCACCGCCTTCCCGCAGAAGAAACGCTGCAATTTGAAAAAAAGAACTCCTCCCATCTTCACAGGTGCTTTTTGGCTGTGTGCTGCCGCTGCAAGGGCGGCGCATAGCCAAAGGCTGCCACCGGCGTAGCAGACTGCAAACTGCCGCAGCCGGTTTTGTGGGGATATTCTGCGGAGGCGTTTTGATTTTCCGGTCAAGACGTCTCCGCTTCTTTTTCACCTGCCTTTTTTGAAAAAAGAATACCCCTGCCGGTGCCCCGTCTGAGCCATAGCAGAAGGGGAGAGCGGCGGGTCTATGGAGGAAGTTATAATGAACCAGCCTTTCTGCTCCCCCGTCAAGGCGCTGCGCAGCGTGCTGGACGCGGCAGCGCTTCTGCCTTCTCCGTCCCCGGAGACCATCCCGCTGGAAGCCGCCTGCGGGCGCATTGCCGCCGCCGACCTCTGCGCCCGGATGGACCAGCCCCCTTTTGACCGCAGCCCGCTGGACGGCTACGCCCTGCACAGCACGGATACCGCCGGTGCAAGCCGGGAGACCCCGGTCACCCTGCCGGTGGTGATGAAGCTTTACGCGGGCGATGCCCCGGCTGCGGCGCTGCCCGCAGGGTGCGCTGCCCGCATCATGACCGGTGCACCCCTGCCGGAGGGCGCGGACTGCGTTTTGATGCAGGAACTGACCGACAGCGGCGAAGAGACCGTACAGCTCTATGCCGCCGTAAAACCGCTGCAAAACGTCGTGTTCCGGGGGGAAGATGTAGCCGCCGGTGCGGTCATCGCGCCCGCCGGGACGGTGCTCACCCCCGCCCATCTGGGCGTGCTGGCCGGGCAGGGCTACGCCGAAGTAGCCGTCTGCCGCCCGCTGACTGTGGGTATCCTTTCCACTGGCAGCGAGCTGCTGGAACCCGGCGCACCGTGGGCACCCGGTAAAATTTACGATGCCAACGGCATCCAGAACGCCGCCCGGCTGCGTCAGCTGGGCTTTGCCGTGGAACGGCAGCAGTGCTCCGACGACCCGGAGGTCATCACCGGTAAAATGCAGGAGCTGCTGACCCGCTGCGATGCCGTCATCACCAGCGGCGGCGTCTCCGTAGGGCAGAAGGATTATCTGCCCCTTGTGCTGGAAAAGCTGGGTGCACAGCTGCTGGTAGAGGGCGTAGCCCAGAAGCCCGGCAGCCCTATGCTGGCGGCAACGCTGGGCGGCAAGCTGGTGCTCTGCCTGTCCGGCAACCCCTTTGCCGCCGCCGCTACGCTGGAGCAGTACGCCATCCCCGCGCTGCTGCGCGCCGCCGGACGCCGGGAGGAGAGCTGCATCCCCACCCGCACCGTCTGCACCCTGACCAATGGCTTTTCCAAACCCAGCAAGGGCAACCGCTACCTGCGGGCGACTGCCTGCGGCGGCAAGGTGACCCTGCCCGGCGCGGGCAACACCGAGGCACACTCCTCCGGTGCGCTGTCCGCCATGATGGGCTGCAACTGTCTGGTGGAGATCCTCGCCGGCAGCGGGCCGGTAGAATCCGGTACAGAAGTGGAGGTGCTTTGCTTTGTACAGTGAACAAAAACAGGCACTGGCCGAGACACAGGCGCTCAAGCGCCCGGCGGTGCTGGCGGTCAGCGGGGTGCACAACAGCGGTAAGACCACTCTGCTGGAAAAGCTGCTGCCCGTGCTGCGCAGCCGCGGACTGAAGGTTGGCGTCATCAAGCACGACGGCCACGATTTTACCCCGGACGTGCCCGGCACCGACAGCTACCGTCTGCGGGAAGCCGGTGCCGGGGGCGTGGCGGTCTACTCCGGCACGCGCTACCTGCTGACCGAGGAATTCCGCCTGACTGAGCAGGACCTGCTTGCCCTGTTCGAGCGTCACGGTTACGACCTTGTGCTGCTGGAAGGGTTCAAGTCCAGCGGCTGGCCGAAGATCGAGGTGGTGCGCAGCGCCATTTCGGATGCACCCGTCTCCTTCCAGCCGCTGGCGGTGGTGGGGGATATCCCCGGCGCAGATTTTGACCTGAACGATATTCCGGCACTGGCAGACTGGATCGAAGCCCAGATGCCCGCGCTGTAAGGAGAATGCCATCATGAAACTGATTCGTACTGTTGACGCTGCAGGGCAGGTGCTCTGCCATGATATCACCCAGATCATCCCGGGCGAGTACAAGGATGCCCGCTTCCGCAAGGGGCACGTCATCCAGCCCGAGGACATCCCTGTGCTGCTTTCCATCGGCAAGGAAAACCTCTACGTTTGGGAAAAGCACCCCGGCATCCTCCACGAGGACGAGGCAGCCGCCCTGCTGTACAAGGCTGCTGCGGGCAAAAATATCCACGGCACTGCGCCGAAAGAAGGTAAGATCGAGCTGATCGCGGACTGCGACGGCCTGTTGAAGATCAACCGCAAGGCGTTGATGGCCGTGAACAGCACCCCGCAGATGATGATCGCCACCATCCACGGCGACCTGCCGGTGAAAAAGGGGCAGAAGCTGGCCGGTACCCGCATCATCCCGCTGGTCATCGAGCAGGAGAAGATGGACGCCATGCAGGCTGCCGCCGGGGCAGAGCCTATCCTGAACGTGCTGCCTATGCAGGCCAAGAAGGTGGGCATCATCACCACCGGCAGTGAGGTATTCAAGGGACGCATCGAGGATAAATTTACCCCCATCCTGCAAAGCAAGTTGGCGGTCTACGGCTGCGAGATGGTTTTCCATAAGGTCTGCGATGATGACCCCGCCGGGATCACTGCCGCCATTTTGGAGGCCAAGGCCGCAGGGTGCGAGCTGATCTTTACCACCGGCGGCATGAGCGTAGACCCCGATGACCGCACCCCGCTGGCCATCAAGGACACCGGGGCGGATATCATCACCTACGGCGCCCCGGTGCTGCCGGGCGCGATGTTCCTTGTCAGCTATCTGGACGGTGTGCCGGTGTGCGGACTGCCCGGCTGTGTGATGTACGCCAAGCGCACCATCTTTGACCTGCTGCTGCCCCGTCTGCTGGCGGATGACCCCATCACCGCTGAGGATATCGCCCGCTTGGGCGAGGGCGGCCTGTGCCTGAACTGCGAAGTGTGCCACTGGCCGAACTGCGGCTTTGGGCACTGCTGAAACCCTCTCAGTCAAAGCCTTTCGGCTTTGCCAGCTCCCCCGAAGGGGGAGCTTTACTAAGGTGAAAAAATAATATGAGTGAAAATAATCTGACACATTTTGATGCCGCCGGGAACGCCGTGATGGTGGATGTGAGCGCAAAGCCTGTCACCACCCGGGAAGCTACTGCACACGGCATTATTACCATGAACGCCGAGGCCTTTGCCGCCGTGCAGAGCGGCACCGTGAAAAAAGGCGATGTGCTGGGTGTGGCGCGCATTGCGGGCATCATGGCCACCAAACGCACCAGTGAGCTGATCCCTCTGTGCCATCCGCTGCCCCTGACTAAGGTGGGCATCGAGTTCCGTCTGCTGCCCGAGCGGCAGGCGGTGGAAGCCCTGTGCACCGTCAAGACCAGCGGCGTGACCGGCGTGGAGATGGAAGCCCTGACCGGCGTTTCCACCGCGCTGCTTACCATCTACGATATGTGCAAGGCCGTGGATAAGGGCATGGAGCTGGGCGAGATCCATCTGGTGGAAAAGACCGGCGGCAAGAGCGGCCACTATATCCGGGTGGAGGGCGGCTATGTTTGATCGTTACCAGCGCGAGATCCATTATCTGCGCTTGTCGGTGACCGACCTGTGCAACCTGCGCTGCCGCTACTGTATGCCGGACGGCGTGGAAAAGCTGGAGCGGGAAGCCGTGCTGACCTACGAAGAATTTCTGCGCTTGGCTGCGCTGTTTGCCCAGTGCGGCATCGACACCGTGCGGGTGACCGGCGGCGAGCCGCTGGTGCGCAAGAACGTGGCGCAGCTGGTGGCAGGACTTAAAGCGACCCCGGGCATCCGCCGGGTCACCCTGACCACTAACGCTGTGCTGCTGGCAGAGCAGCTGCCCGCATTGCTGGACGCCGGGCTGGACAGCGTGAACATCAGTCTGGACACCCTACGCCCGGAGGTGTTCCGGCAGATCACCGCCCGGGACGATTTTGCCGCCGTGCAGGCGGGCTTGCAGGCGGCGCTGGAAAGCGGCCTGCCCGTCAAGCTGAACTGTGTGCCGCAGGCGGGCATCAACGAGGGCGAACTGGAACAGCTCGCTGCACTGGCAAAGGACAACGCCCTGCAGGTGCGGTTCATTGAGATGATGCCCATCGGCTACGGCGCTGCCATGCCCTGCATCTCCGGCCCGGAGCTGCGGGCGCGGTTTGCCCGGCGCTGGCCGGAGCTTGCGCCCCTTTCCACTGCGCAGGAGCACGCTTTAGGCGACGGCCCGGCGGTGTACTACACCGTGCCGGGCTGGCAGGGCAGCATCGGCTTTATTGCAGCGGTGCACGGCAAATTCTGCGCTTCCTGCAACCGGGTACGGCTGACAAGTCAGGGCTTTTTGCGCCCCTGCCTTGCCAGCGAGACCGGGTGCGACCTGCGCGCACTGCTGCGCGGCGACGCGGACGATGCGCAGCTGCTGACCGCTATCCGGGAGACCATCTGGGCAAAGCCCCGGGAACACCATTTTAACGATAGTTCCATGCCCGCTACCCGCGGGATGTATCGCATTGGAGGATAAATAACTATGGGTAAGATTCTGGCAATCTGCACCAGCCCCAAGCGGGGCACCGTAAAAACCGAGGTACCCAGCGCCGTTTTGACCCCGGAATGGGGCATCGTGGAGGACGCCCACGGCGGCAACTGGCACCGTCAGGTCAGTATGCTCAGCGCCGAAAAAATTGAGGCCTTCCGCAAGAAGATCTGGGTGGACTACGGTGCCTTCGGCGAAAATCTGGTCATCGAGGGCTTCGATTTCCGCAATCTGCCGGTGACCAGCCGGTTTGCCATCGGGGATGCGGTGCTGGAAATGACCCAGATCGGCAAAGAATGCCACAACGACTGTGTCATCAAGCAGCAGACCGGCGAGTGCATCATGCCCCACGAGGGCGTGTTCGCCCGGGTGCTCACCGGCGGCGAGATCCATGTAGGGGATGAGGTGACCCTGCTGCCCGCACTGGAAAACCCGCCCCTGCGCGCTGCCGTCATTACCCTTTCCGATAAAGGCAGCCGCGCAGAGCGGGAGGATAAAAGCGGCCCGCTGATTGTAGAAATGCTCACCGCCGCAGGCTATGTGGTGGAAGAGACCATGATCCTGCCGGACGAAGCCAAGGCGCTGAAAGCGCAGCTCATCCGCATGGCAGACGGCCGTCAGGTGAACCTTGTGCTCACCACCGGCGGCACCGGCTTCTCCCCCCGGGACATCACCCCGGAAGCCACCTGCGCCGTTGCCGACCGCAACGCCCCCGGCATTGCCGAAGCTATGCGCTATCACAGCCTGAGCATCACCCCGCGCGGGATGCTGAGCCGTGGCGTCAGCGTGCTGCGCGGCAAGACCCTGATCGTCAACCTGCCAGGCAGCCCCAAGGCAGTGCAGGAGAACCTCGAGTACATTCTGCCCAGCTTGGAGCACGGGGTACGCATTGCTGCGGGTCTGGACGGCGAGTGCGCCCGTAAGTAAGGGCTCCTGCCCTGCTTTCCTTTACGGGGCGTAGAAATATACTATTTTTTCACTTAAAGTGAGGAGAAACAGAGATGAACGACCATCGCATTTCCCGTCGGAGGTTTCTGGCCGCAGCCGGTATGGCCGGTGCAGCCGCTGCCCTCACCGCCTGCGGCGGTGCTGCTTCCAGCGCAGCATCGTCCGTGGCTTCCTCTGCCGCCGCTTCCTCGGAGGCAGCCCAGAGCGTGGAGTTGATCGTGTTTGCCGCCGCCTCCCTCACCGAGACACTGAATGCTATCGGTGAGTGCTACACGGCAGACCACCCGGAGGTGACCTTCCGTTTCAACTTCGACTCTTCCGGCACCCTCAAGACCCAGATCCAGGAGGGCGCGGATTGCGATCTGTTCATCTCTGCCGGTCAGAAGCAGATGAACCAGCTGGACATCACCGCTTCTGCCGATGTGAACAAGGATGGGCTCGACTTTGTGGATGCCGACAGCCGCGTGAACCTGTTGGAGAACAAGGTGGTGCTCTGCGTGCTGGAGGGCAGCGACAAGGGCATTGACAGTTTTGACGCACTGGCCGAGCACCTGAAGGCGCAGGATATCCTGTTCTGCATGGGCAACAGCGATGTGCCCGTGGGACAGTATACCCAGAAGATCCTTACCTACTACCAGTTGGACGAAGCTGCACTGGCGGCTGCGGGCGTGATCACCTACGGTTCCAACGTCAAGGAGGTGACCACGCAGGTCACCGAGGGCAGTGTGGATGCAGGTGTCGTTTACTGCACCGATGCATACAGCGCCGGTCTGACCCCCGTGGACGAGGCCACCAAGGAGATGTGCGGTCAGGTCATCTACTCCGCCGCCGTACTGAAGGCCGCCCCCAACGCCGAGACTGCCAAGGAGTTTTTGGCTTACTTACAGACCGACAAGGCCATGACCGTGTTCGAGGGCGTGGGCTTCAGCGCCGTATAAAGGAGCAGACATGGACTGGTATCCGTTGTGGAACAGCCTGCGCATTGCTTTGATCAGCTGCGCGGCGGTGTTCTTTCTTGGCATTTTTGCAGCCTACTATATCGCCCGTCTGCCTCGGGTGGTCAAGGGTGTGCTGGATGTGCTGCTCACCCTGCCCATGGTGCTGCCGCCCACGGTGGTGGGCTACTTTCTGCTGCTGATCTTCGGCGCAAAGCGGCCGCTGGGCATCTTTTTCATGCAGCATTTTGGGGTAAAGCTGGTCATGAACTGGTACAGCGCCATCTTTGCATCCATCGTGGTGGCTTTTCCGCTGATGTACCGCACCGCGCGCGGCGCGTTTGAAAGCTTTGACGAAACGCTGGCGTGGTCGGCGCAGACGCTGGGACAGTCCGATACATGGATCTTCTGGCGGGTGCGGATGCCCGCCTGCCGTCAGGGCATTCTGGCGGGCACGGTGCTGGCTTTTGCCCGGGCACTGGGCGAATACGGCGCTACCAGCATGATCGCAGGCTACACCCCCGGCAAGACCGCCACCATTGCCACCACGGTGTACCAGCTGTGGCGCACCAACGATGAACTGGGTGCCATGCGGTGGGTGCTGGTGGATATCGCTATCTCGGCGGTGGTGCTGCTGGCGGTGAACCTGCTGGAGAAAAAACAGAAAGCGGGTGGCCGGAAATGAGCCTTGAAGTCAACATTGAAAAAAAGCTGGACGGCTTCACCCTCCGTGCTGCCTTTACCGCCGGCAACACCTCCACCGCCCTGCTGGGCGCTTCCGGCTGCGGCAAAAGCATGACATTGCGGTGCATTGCAGGCATTGTAAAGCCGGACCGCGGACGCATCGTGCTGGACGGGCGGGTGCTGTTTGACAGTGCGCAGCACATCGACCTGCCGCCGCAGCAGCGGGGCGTGGGGCTGCTGTTCCAGAACTACGCCCTGTTCCCCAATATGACTGTAGAACAGAATATCCTCTGCGGTCTGAAGGCAGAAAAAGACCCCGCCGCCCGCCGCGCTGCCTGCGCCGAAATGCTGCGTGCCATGCGGCTGGAGACGCTTGCCAAGCGCTATCCCGCCCAGCTTTCCGGCGGGCAGCAGCAGCGCGCCGCGCTGGCACGCATTCTGGTGGGCAAGCCCCGCATCCTGATGCTGGACGAGCCCTTCAGCGCGCTGGACAGTTACCTGCGCGAGGCTGTGGAAAGCGAAGTGGGCAGTCTGCTGGCCGGGTTTGACGGCACGGCCCTGCTCGTGACCCACAACCGCGACGAGGCTTACCGCCTCTGCCGCGAGATGATCGTCATGGACGGCGGCGAGGTGCTCCGGGCCGGCACGACCAGAGAGGTCTTTGCAGACCCCCGCCGCCTGACCGCCGCCCGTCTGACCGGCTGCAAGAACATCCTGCCCTGCACCCGGGTGGACGCCCACAGCGTCCGCCTCGCAGGCTGTGAGAGTCTGCTGCACCTCGCCGCTGAGGTGCCGGAGGGCTGCACCGCCGTGGGCATCCGCGCCCACGACTTCGCCCCCTCCGCCCCGGGCGCAGAGAATGCCCTGCCGGTGGAGCTTCTCTCGGCCAGCGAGAACCCCTTCGACTGGAACCTCATCTTCCAGCTGCCGGACGGCACCACCCGTCTGTGGTGGAAGGTGAGCAAGACGAACCTGACCGCTGCGTCGCCGGAGGCACCGGCGTTTCTGGGCACTGCACCGCAGAACATCATGCCGCTGGGGTGACGGACAGCACGCCGGGGATTTTCTTCAGCGCTTCCTGATCGGCCTTGTTCAGGTCCTTGACCGCGAACCGCAGTCGACTCATGCAGTGTGCCACGATGGA
>ERZ791645.827-NODE-827-length-23479-cov-5.331156_pt1 | contig 23479 bp, 22 predicted proteins | sample MGYA00509939_ERZ791645 | MGnify/ENA primary metagenome ERZ791645 (study PRJEB30046, sample SAMN00715249) | human gut metagenome | study: EMG produced TPA metagenomics assembly of the A metagenome-wide association study of gut microbiota in type 2... | reverse complement strand
TCACGTACGGTTCTTAGACGAGAAAGCGGGAGTAATCCCGCCGACTTAGTCGACAAACTCCGCGACATCGGCAAAGCAGTCGGCTTCAATGTGTTCTGGGATGCGGACAGCGGATGTGTGCAAATTGAAACCGACGCGCCTTACACCGGCGAGGCTCCCTCCGCTGAAGCTGTTCCGCCTGCTGCTGCACCTTCTGATGTGGATGCTGCAAAGCGGGATATTGTAGCTCGCACCAATGTCCTCCGTGCGGAGCGTGACATCGCAGCTTTGACTGCCGACGATCAACTGATGCGGGCCGCGCAGGTGCGGGCCGATGAAATGGCTGCCACAGGTACCTATTCTCATACCAGACCGGACGGCAGGAAGTATTACACCGTTACGGACTGCAGGCAGGTTGGGGAAAATATCCACCAGATCCCGCTGCTCTATCTTGCGCAGCAAAAAAACACGCTTGCGGAAACGCTCATATATTCATGGTCAAAATCCGCAGGGCACATGGAAAACATGACCGATGAAAGCTATGCGGCTATCGGCGTCGGCCTTGCACGAGGGACTGACGCCAACGGCTTGGAGTGCTGGTACTGTGTCCAACTATTTCTTCGCAGCGGATACAGCATTTCGGCGGTGGACAAGCCGGCAACGAAGTAAATCCTGTTATCCTATATCACGAATCAGACCGGGGAGCCTCGGTCTGATTTTTCTTGTGCAATTTTGCAAGGAGGTAGCTCATTGAAAAAACTAAGAACCAGGCTCGTCTCGGCGTTTCTCGTTATCATGACGCTGTTGACGCTGCTCCCGACTTCCGCGCTGGCCGCGTCCGGCAGCGGAACGGGCATCAAGCCCACCGACAATACCAATTACTGGACAACACGACTGCTCCATGACGGTACGCCTTACAGCTACAAGCCCCCGATGGCGGCAGGCAAGCTGCTGTACTGCCTGGACCGCGGCTACGGCTACCGCTGGGGCACTGCCAGCTTTCTGAACAGCTACACCTATACCTCCGCCACCGGAGCAGACGCGGATACCGTGCTGAAAACGGCGCTGGCGCAGAGCGGCATGGGTGAACTGGATGCCCAGCAGCTTGAAAACTTCAAATGGATGATGACGTTCATTTCGGACTATAAGGGTGACATCCCCGGCAGCCTTTTTATGGCTGCGCAGACGTATGTGTGGGATCACCAGACCTTCAAGGGTGAGGGCGATGGTGACATCGATGGCGGTGGTTACGCCAACGCCGATACCTATGAAATGTACCTGGGCTATATCGATTGGATGTTGAAAGAAAAGGCCAAGGAAGACGCAGAATTTCAGCGCCAAATTGAAGAATACGCAGAACAGGGCATCATCGCCACTGTGGTAGAAGATGAAGCTGCAAAATGGGCGGTCTACGCGAAATCCAGCGTTAAGGGGCGTCAGGCTTTCTTTAACTATTATGCGCCGAGAAAACTCGTCACCAATACATCTGAGCCGGGAAAGCCGCCGGCTGGGGACGCTGATATTACGCTGCGGAAGGTTGCCGCAGGAACGACCCGTGGTTTGGATGGTGCCAGATTTAACATCTACAGGGACGGCCAGATCGTCGGCAGCGATGTGACCCAAAATGGCGGAATCATTGAGGTCAAGGATGTCACCAAGGGCCTGTGGTCCTTCGTGGAAACCGAGGCCCCGGAGGGCTACTGCGCCGACTCTACGCCCATCAGCGTCTATGTCGATACCACCGACGGTGACAAGCAGTACACGGTCACTGCCGAAAATTACGCACTGCCCGATATGAAGATCACCAAGCGCGACGCCATGAGCGGCAAACCGATTGCCGGCACGGTGTTTTCCATTAAGTCCGTTACCGGCAGCTATTCCACCTCCGTCACGACTGGCACGGACGGTTCCGCCACCCTCTCGTCTATCCCCGCTGATGTTTATGTGGTGCGAGAGGAATCTGTGCCGGAACCCTATATCGTAACCAATACCGAGCAGACCGTGGCACTGCGTCCCGGCAAGACCAGCGAGGTCACCTTTGTGGACTATGAAAAGCCGGGTCTTGAGATCATCAAGAAAAACATCGCCAACGGAGAGCCTATCGAGGGCGTGACCTACCGTATCGAGCAGATCGACGGCAGCTTTTCTACCAGCGCCACGACCGATAACCATGGCCGCATCTTCCTCGACTCTGTCCCGGTCGGCACATTCAAAGTGACGGAGATCAATGTCCCCAACCATGTCATTCTCTGCCCCATCCCGCAGGAAGTGGCGCTGAAACCCGGTGAAACCTCTACCGTCACCTTCTTCAATGCCCTCAAGCCCAGCTTGGAGATCCGCAAGTTGGATAGCGTCACCGGTGATCCCGTCAAGGGCGCCAAGTTCCAGATCTGGTATGGCAGCAACCATACCGACACTGGTGAGCTCAACGACCTCGGCACTTACTTTTCTGACGCAAGCGGAAAAATCATTCTTCCTGAGATCAAGGATGGCTGGTACAAGGTAACTGAATTGGAGCCGGCGTCCGGGTACGCCATCAAGGAGCCTGCCACGCAGGAATGCTTCATCTCCGGTGGTGAGAGCAAGGTGCTGACCTTTGAAAATACGCCCCTTTCCGCCATCATCATCCGCAAGGTGGACAGTGAGAGCGATCAGCCGCTGGAAGGTGCATGGTTTAGAATCCGCTACCTCGGCGGCACCTCCGGTACAGGCGGCACGGTCATCGGCGAGTACCGCACTTCGAGCAACGGAACCATTGTCGTGACCGGCCTCAAGGCAGGCACTTATGTCTGCGAAGAGATCTCCGCGCCGGACGGGTATGTGATCACCGACGCCGCGGAAACGGTCTATCTCTCCGGTAAGGATCAGGACGTGATCACCGTGACCTTCGGCAATGATAAAATGGGCTCTCTGCTCATTGTCAAAAAGGACGCCGTCACCGGCGCCCCCATTTCCGATGTGGAGTTCTTCATCACCGATTCGGACGGCAGCGTGATCGGCAACGCCAACGGAAAGTATGTGACCGATAGCGCAGGCACCATCCGCATTGACGACCTGACTCCCGGCATGACAGTCATCGCCCGTGAGGCGCGGGCAAAAGACGGCTACATTCTGGACGACACCCCGCAGAGCATCAAGATCAAACGAAACTCTGTCATGACGCTGGAGTTCCGCAACCAGCCCAAGGGCGGCGTTTTGGTGAAAAAGGTGGACGCCGTAACGAACGCTCCCATCTCTGACGTGGAGTTCCTTGTCACGGATTCCGACGGCAATCTCATCGGCAATGCCAACGGCAAGTTCGTGACGGACAGCGCAGGTACATTCACGATTACGGATATTGCCCCCGGCACCACGCTTATCATCAAGGAAACCCGCGCAAAGGACGGCTTTTTGTTGGATGATACGCCTCAGACGGTTAAGGTCAAGTCCAATGAAGTTGTCACGGTGGAGTTCCGCAATCAGCCAAAGGGCAATCTCATCATCGTGAAGCAGGACTCCGTGACAAAAGAACCTCTGGAGGGCGTACAGTTCAAGATTGTCTATGCCGACGGTTCCTATGTAGATGCCGAGGGCGGCACGCTGTCCTCCACCGGACTGTACTGGACGGATAAGGCGGGTAAAATCTCCATTTCCGGTATTTCCGGTACCGTGGTGGTGACGGAGGTGCAGACGATCCCTGGCTACACTATCGACGAAAATACCCGCACCCAGACCGTGGTGGTCAATCCCAACGATACGCAGACGCTCCACTTTTACAACACGCCTATTGGTGGCGTGGAGATCATCAAGGTCAACGAGGATAACCACAGTGAGCGCATCCCTAATACGACCTTTGAGATCCGCAAGGTGGATGATGCCTTGGTGGATACCGTTACGACGGACAAAAATGGCCGTGTGTTCGTGGCTCTGGAGGATGGCAGCTACTATGCAAAAGAGGTCACATCGAACAAATCGTTCCGGCTGGATGATACGCCCCACTATTTTGAGATCAAGGACGGCAAGCGTGTGACGCTTCAGGTGACCAACAAAAAGCTCAGCGGCATCGTTATCCACAAGATCGACAGCGCCACAGGCGATGGGATCTACGGGGTGAAGTTTGTCCTCTATGACGCGAACAAGAAGCCCATCGGCGAGTACACCTCGGACGATGAGGGCTACATCTACATTGACGAGATCCCTGGCGGGCTGAGCGGCCGCTTTTATCTGAGAGAACTGGAAGCCGCCCCCGGCTACACGCTGGATAAGCAGTATAAGGCCGTCTATGTCTCTCCGGGCAAGACCGTGGAGATTGAGTGGGAAAATACCGCTGTCACGGGCCAGATCCAGATTTATAAGTACGCCGCTGAGTACAACGAGGTCACCGGCACCGCCGCAGGCACCCCGCTCAAGGGCGCTGTTTATGAGATCGTCAATGCCCGCAGCGGCAAGGTGGTGGACTACATCACGACGGATGCCCGGGGCGTTGCGGCCAGCAAGCCGCTGCCGCTGACCCGCTATCAGATCCGAGAGGTCACAGCGCCCGCCTATTGGCAGCTCGACCCTACCGTGCATGATGTGACGCTGGAATATCCCGGTCAGATCATCAAGCTCTCTGCCTATGATAAGCCTGCCAGTCTCGGCGTTACCATCACCAAGCGCGGCAACGCACAGGTCATGGCGGGCCAGTCCATGCGCTACGATCTGACGGTGGCGAACACCTCCAATGTGCCGCTGGAGTCCTTCTTCTGGCACGATAAAATTCCCTACGATGTGGCTCGCCCCACGACGCTGACCACCGGCACTTACAGCGCGCGGCTCAATTATCGCATCCTCTACAAAACCAACTGCAACGCGAGCTATCAGGTGTTGGCGAGCAACCTGCTCACCAGCAACAACTATAGCTTTGCGCTCAACGCCATTCCCATGCAGGCTGGCGAAGTGGTGACCGACATCTATTTTGACTTCGGCAAGGTTCCTGTCGGCTTCCAAAGCGTTGTTAATCCCACACTGAGCGTGATGGTGAACGGAAACGCGGTCAATGGCTATCAGATGGTCAACCGCGCCGATGTGGGCGGCAAATATCAGGGCACATGGCAGACCGCAACGGCAAGCTGGGTGACGATCATCCGCCGTCTCTGGAATACACCTACACTCCCCAAGACTGGCTACTAAATCCAATCCTTTTCAGGGAAAGCGCCCTATCCGGGGCGCTTTCCCAATTCTAATGTGAGGAGTTGAACTATGAAACACAAAAAAGGATTTGCTGCCGTCCTTTTGACGCTGATCATTAGCGCATTGCTGTCCGTTTCCGCCTTTGCTGCCTCTGACGGCTTTTCTGATGTGCCGGAGGCATCTCCGTTTTATGAAAGCGTCACTTACCTTGCCGGGCAGGGCATTACTTGCGGTACAGGAAACGGCCGGTATGCACCGGACACACCGATTACGGTACGCCAATGGGCAACAATGATCTGCCGGGCCTTTGATAAAGAAGACGCCCTTTCGGATCCTGCCGGCTATGGCGGTGATGCCTGTATCAACCAGGGCTATGCGGATGGATGGCTGAATCTGCCGGCTATGGCGGCGCCGGACTCCCGCCTGTGCCGCTATGCCATCTATGAAAGCGGCTTTGCTGCCTTTGACATTGCCCTTTACAGTTCTCAGCTCTACCCGGAGGGGGAAGCCCTGTCTTCGCAGGGCAATGCTTTCCACGCTGCTGTAAGCTTTGGCTTATGCGAAGACACCTGTGCAGGGACGGACATCATCACACGGGGCGAGGCTGCGGATCTTCTCTATGCTCTTTTGACCGGGGAATTTACCGTTGCGCCGCCGCCCATTCTGGAGACGATCCCTCTGAACAATAAAGAGGGCGTCCATCTGAACAGCTATCTGCTGGAACTTCAAAAGATCCCAGAGCCGATCCGGCAGGCATTTGCGGAAAGAGGGTGGCAGTACACCATTGACTATGAATACCTCGCAAGGCTGAGTGAAGAGCGGAATATGAGCTGTATTGGGGCAACCAATTACGGAAGCCGCCAAATCACTGTATCCTCGGCGGGGGCCACCGTCCACGAGTTTGGTCACTTTCTCGATGAGCTGATGGGCTTCCCGTCTCAGACGGAAGGCTTTTATCAGGAGGAGTCCGGAACCGCAGCAGCCCTGCTCCGTCCGTATGCGCTTACCAACGAGCGGGAGTATTTTGCTGACTGCTTCGTGTACTGGCTCACTTACCGTGATAACAGCAAAAAAATGGCGGCGCTTTGCAGCGCCGCACCAAAAACATACGCATATCTTTTGGCATTGGAAAGTCAAAATTGGCAGCCGGCTGCATAGACCTTCCTGCCTGGCTAGGGCTGTTTGAAACCCCACAACATTGTTATTATACTGTACCGTGTCCTGCATCGTCAATCAAATTAACGGCAATCCGTCTAAAATCAGATGGATGCACAGTTTGCATTATGACTATTTCGTACAATTTGCGGATTGCAAACCAATAGAAAATCTGCTATTTTATAAACACAGAAAGAAAGGTGAGTCCGATGTATTAGTAACCCTCAAATCTGTAGAAATCGGAGGTAACCAATGATGGTAGAGCCCAAGACTTACATAGAATGACCCTTGACTGCGGAACACGAAAGCAGTCAAGGGCCATTCTTATATGCTGGCTCCTGCGTGCAGCAGGGGCTTTTTTCATGTCTGCGGGAAACCTCATTCATCGGCGCGCAGAAGTGCCTGTGTCTTGAGCAGCGCACTCATCAAGGCACGGTGATCTTCCCACTCTTCCCACCAGAGCGGCTTTAGGGCAAGCAGCATTTGTTCGGCCCATTGCAGCTCCGATTTTTGCAAACAGCCCCGTTCCAATCCGACTTGAAATCGTGCAAACGCATCTCGGACATGGTCTGATGCAGAGTCACGATTCAAGTAACTGCTGAGAAAGCCGCCTAAAACAGCGGATTCTTCCTGCGTATAAAACAATATTCTTCCCCTCCTATCGCACACGAGGGGTATTCTACCACAGACTGTTCGGATTGAGAAGTGTGGATTTTTGAAGGCTCCGATCTGCCACGCAAAAAAGCCTGCCGCAAGCGAAGTAGGCGCCACCTTTAGACTGGAAAGGATACGACCATGAGCGAACATAACCATACCGGACTGGATGAGGCAGCTTCTGTTGCATCCAATACCATGCAGGCAGTACGGACTGGCAAGGCCATTTCCGCCGCGGCAAAGGGCGCTGTGGCAGGCGGGCCCTATGGAGCTGCCATAGGAGCGGCATTGTCCGCACGAAAGCATATCGGAAAAATAGCGGTGGCCGCGCTGGTGTTACTGGCGCTGCCGCTGCTTTTTATTTTGCTCCTGCCGGGGATTATCTTTGGAAGCCTGACGGGCAGCGGAGCGTCCGGAGCAGTTGGACAGCCGATCCTCAATGACAACGCAGCCATTACGGAAAATGTGAATCAGGCTGCCTTTGCGATCAATCAGATTCTCGGAGAGGGCATTGAGAATGTGCAGGAGCGCATCGCCAATGATTTTGCCGGAACAGACGGAGATCACTATGAAGTAGTCAATCCCTATGAGGGGGATCTCATCAGCAATGCCAACCTGTTTATCTCTCAATATTGTGCGGCAAAAGAACTGGACTTTGCTGCCATCTCCCTCACCGACATGGAGCAGATCCTGCGTGCGGGCCTCACGCACCTTTACAGCTTCAGCCGAACGATGGAGGTGCGTACTGTCCCTGCGGAGGAGGACGGCGAGGAAGATACGGCGGAGACATGGTACATCTACACGATCCGCTATAATGGTGAAGCCTACTTTGCGGACACCATCTTTGCGCTGACTGACGAACAGAAAGATCTGGCGGAGAATTATGCGGAAAACCTCAGCCTGTTTCTTGGCGACGGCCTGTTCCAATACGCTCCCTCCACCAACACCATTACAGCTCTTGGCGATGTGCGCTTTACCGAAGGGGAAACGGAGGTCATCTACTTCAACCAGCTGGATGAACGCTATGCCAATCAGCCTTATGGCACTGACCTTATTGGGGGCTATGGCTGCGGGCCAACTTCCATGGCTATTGTGGTTTCCTCACTGACCAGTAAGACGGTTGACCCGGTCCAAATGGCACGGTGGGCCTATGAGCATGGCTATTGGTGCAGCAAAAGCGGCTCCTACCACACTTTGATCCCCGGCGCAGCACAGGCGTGGGGACTTTCCGTTGAAGGGTGTACCGCTTCGGAACCGCAGCGCATTCTGGATGCCCTGGCAGACGGAAAACTGGTCGTGGCCCTGATGACCAAGGGGCATTTCACGAAGTCCGGACATTTTATCGTGCTGCGGGGCGTGCAGGATGAAAAGATCCTCGTGGCTGATCCCGCCAGTTACCGGCGCAGTCAAAAAGTCTGGGACTTGTCCATCATTCTGAACGAGGCCAGCAGACGTGCCGGCGCCGGCGGGCCGTTTTGGATCATCGGCTGAAACTGCTGACAAATATAGAAAGAGACACCTCATCTCTGAGGTGCCTCTCTAACAATGCCACGATGAAATAATCTAATCAGCGTTCATTTTCGTTCAGGATTTCCAGCATCTCTTTTGGCGTCACCACATAGGGCTTGACCGGGAAATGCTTGATGTTGCCGGTTACAAGATAAGCGTCGGTAGTTTCTCTTGCTTCCATAACCACCTCATAGAAAATTGCATCATCGGGGTCGGGGACATAGTCCTCAATCGTGGCAGCATCCAAAAAGATACCTCGCTTAACCAAGCCTGTCAGCGCAATTTCGATGTCCCAGCGGTCAAACTTAAATTTAGGGCGGTGCAGAACATCGTTGTATTCGTCCAGAATATCCTCATGCAGCAGAGGAATTACACGCCCCGCAAGAGCTTCTTGCAGAATAATACCGGGAACGGAGGAAATGTTAAACAGAGCGGAAACCACTACATTCGTATCAAGTACAACATAGTATTTCATGGTTACGCTCCGTTCCGAGCATTTCTTGACGCACGGTCAGCCCGGGACGCTGCAATTTCAGCATTGATCTCATCCAGCGACATATCGGCCGTGCCGTTCTGCTGTGCGGCTTCACTCAGGCTTTGCACGGCGCGGATCGCCCGCTCAGCTCTGTATTCCTGCTTGGGCAGCGTCATGGAAAAGGGAACGCCATTTACCACGACAGAGCGTTTCAAAAACATTCGGATAGCGGTGGGAAGGTCGATGCCGAGTTCATCGTAGACAGCGGCAGCCTTGGCGCGGAGATCATCGTCAACACGCACCTGCATAACACTTGTAGACATAAAAGCACCCCTTTCAAATATAATTGTATTGGTTTACAATGCAATTATATTCTATTATACGCAAAAAGTCAAGCGTTAGTCCTTGCGTATTCCCTAATGCGTTTTAATGCGCACAAAAGAAGCAGACTATGCAGGGAAAGCCGTGTGCAGCCGCTTCGGCTATTTATAAAATGTGGTCTTCTTGAATCAGCAGAATATCATCCCGTCCTTCAGCCTGATCGAGCATCCGCTGCGTAAACCCGCTCTTGGAAAACAGCCCGTACAGCACCTTATACCCAGGGAAAGCCGTGCGCAGCTCCGCAGACTTTTTTACCTTCTCCTCCAGCTCATAATAGACTGTCGCATCCACCGGCTTATTGTGGTACTTGCACTCTCCGGCAAATACCTGCTTCTTCTGGTGATCCACCGCCATCACATCGATCTCCGTATCGCCGTTGATATCGTTGAGCCAGTAAGAGCCGATGCGGGAGGGCGCGAAATCCACCGCCTTGCTCTGGCACAGGGAGGCAAAGATATCCTTGCAGATGTCCTCATAGGAGAAGGCAACGAATTTCTGGATAAAGTCCTTCTCCAACTCGTCCAGAACGATCTGCTGATTGTCCAGTTCCAGCTCCCCTTTGTAGGGATAGACATAGCGGAACCAGAAGCGGATGAAATTATCTGAAATGAAGTAGAGGCCCTTTCTGGACTTCTCCGGATTCTTCTCCGTGACCGGCGTTGCCTTTTTCAGAAAGTCCAGATCGATCAGCGTGGAGAGGTAGGGCGTCAGCGAAGATGTCTCCATGCCCAGGGCACCCGCGATCTTGCCCAGCTTGTGGTTGCCGTCCGCAATAGCGCGAATGATGGAAAAATAGCTGTTGGCGGACTGTACCTCGTCTTTTAGCAGGAAGTTTGGCTCCTCATAGAGAAACCCATTCTTGGACAGTACAACTTCCTGAATCTGACGGTAGAGGTCTTCCCCCGGTTCAAAAAACTCCAGATACTTCGGAACACCGCCCGTCACGGAATACTGCTCCACGGCCTGAGAGAACGGCTGCCCCTGCACGGCATAGAGGTCTGTAAACGGCAGCGGCTTCAAGCGGATCTGCGCGCTGCGCCGGCCATAGAGCGGACTATCGTGAGAAAGGGCGTGCTTCTGCATCATGCTGATCAGCGACCCGCAGAGGATCAGCATAACATTGCTGTCCTTCAGGATCTCGTCCCAGGCATTTTGCAGAATGGACGGAAAGGCCGCGTTCGTCTTGACCAAATACGGAAACTCATCAATGACCAGCACCTTCTTTTCCTCCGGACGGTAGTTGGCGATCTCCCGGAACAGATCCAGCCAGTCCGTGAAGGTGACCCGCTGCAGCATGGAGTTGCCCGTTACCCGGGCTACCACGCCGGCAAGACGCTTCATGCTCTGGGACTCCACTTCCTCCGTCGCAAGGAAATAAAATGCCTGTTTATCTTTGATGAATTCTTTGATCAGGGTCGTCTTTCCGATGCGGCGCCGTCCGTAGATCACAACAAAGCTGCCATCCCGGCGGAATTCCTTTTCCAGCGTATTCAATTCTTCTTTTCGTCCGATAAAGTTCACCTGTGCCACCTCCAGCATCTGCGATTTATTTATGATAAATTATATTATGATAATCTTGTTTATATTATACGCAATTTTCTGAAACTGTCAAGCGGTCTGCTATATGCGGGCCGCTTTTTCTATTCTTTACAAAAAGTTCAAATTTTAAGGGGACGATACCCCCCTTGAGCGGCGCGTAATACTACGAGGGATTTTTAAGGAGGCTCCCATGGATCAAATCAAACGAAACCTGTATGAACTGCTGTTCAGCTGCAAAGGAAACTGGCGTAACGCCATTTATGTCCCCTGTGGGCCGTGCCCACATCCCTGCAAGGTTGACTGCTCCGGTTGTCTCGCGGCGATCCGACAGGATGGCGCGCCGTTGCTTGTCGGCGTTCGGGAGTTCGAAGAAGAAACCGGAGAGCGGATCAATCCGGGAGAATGTATCGGAACGCTCAGCAAGGACGCCTTCTCCTCCCTCTTTTCCAGATACTTGATTTGGGAAATGACCAGTTCTGAGCAGTGTCCGATGGAATACCTCACAGATTCATCACCTTGCACCCTCGTTCCAAAATATCAGAAACAGAAAGGAGATCTCGCATGAAACGAATCAACATCACCTGCCCTGCCTGTGGTTCCAGGGCGTATCTTCGCCCGGCCAGCGTGGTTTATGGCGATAAGGCCCCAGACCCCGATGCCAAATACTATGTCTGCGGACGGTACCCCGCCTGTGACTGCTATGTGGCCGCGCACCGGAAAACGATGCTTCCCATGGGGACGCTGGCGGATAAGGCCCTGCGGAAAAAGCGGCACGATGCGCATGTGGCCCTGGACAGTCTCTGGAAGAATGGCATCATGAGCCGAAAAGAAGCCTACCGCCTGCTGCAGCTGTCTATGGGGCTTCCCGCCGAGGATGCGCATATCGCTAAATTCTCCGCTGCGCGCTGTGACGAGGTCATTGCGCTCAGCCGCAGGTTTCGCGCCGCCGCAGCAAGAGCGGCATAGCAAAATCAAACATAGAAAGAAGGGAAATCATGAGTATGGAATTTACCTTGAACGATCTCCAGCGCCAGAGAGTGGAGGATCACCTTGCGCTGGTGGAACAGGTGCTTCGCCGCAGCATCAAGACCAATGAGACGGTGGACGGCATGGGACATGATGATCTGTACCAGGAAGGCTGTATCGCCCTTTGCCGCGCGGCGGTTTCATACCGGGAGGAAATGGGAGCATTTCCTGCTTACGCCAGAACCGTTATCCGAAATTATTTGCTGGATCGCTGCCGTGAGATCCAATCTGCGCGAAAAAATCTGCCGTTGTTGTCGCTGGACGCTTTTGCCGAGATGGGAGCGCCGGAGCCGGTCAGCCCTTTTCATACAGAAGATTTGATCTCTGATGTTTCCTCCAACGCCCTGCTCTCCCATTTCAGGAACCGCTACCACGGCACCGCCCGGCTTGGGATCGAAGCGATGGAGCTGCGGGTCAGAGGCTACAGCTGTGCGGATATCGCCAAACTGTATCAAAAGAAACCAAACTACATCGGAGCCTGTATCTCACGGGCGGCGGAAAAGCTGCGCCGGGAGCGGATCGTGCGGGAGTTCTATACCGCCTGCACGGAACAGGATATCAAGAGCGCATAAGGAGGAGTTCGTATGGCAGAAAAAACACTTTATACGGCGTTGGGACATTTCCGCTGCCGGCACGATAGCGGGGGCCGGCGTTATCCGGTCATTCTCATGGATCACCGTGAGTTCGGAATGGATCCGCAGGAGATGACGCTTTGGACTGCCCTGTGTTGGCGTCTGACAGACCGGCAGCGTGCAGAGGAATTCTATGAACAGCTCTCCAACGGAATGGAGCTTTTCCCCCGGCGCAGCTTTTCAGACTGCCTTGACCGGCTCGTAACACGGGGGCTTGTTGCCAAGGGCAGCGGCACGACGGATTTTGACGCGCTCTATGACCTTCTCAGCGAGCTTTATGTTGTTCCCATCTCAAGCAGCTTTCCCCTGAAGGTGGTGACCTTTCTGAAACTGCTGTGCAGTGGAACGGCTCCTGGGTCGGCTTCAGCGCTCTTTCGGCGGGATCGGCGCACAGAGCCGGAACGGCACATTATGGCCCTCAGCCGCTGCGCGCCGCTTTCCACGGCGGAACTGGTTCGATGCGCGGAACGCGATATTTCGGCTACCGTCGGCAGTCAGCAGACGCTTGCGCTGCTGTATGGAGATCAGGAGACGACCAGCGACAACATCGTATCGGAAATGCGGACTGCCGCAGCTTGTCAGTCTGTGACAGCGGCGGTTGCCAATCTCTATCTTCGCAAGCAGGTCATCTTTGAGAGGGCCTGTGCATGAGCGGGTTTGAAAACTGGCCTGCTCCGATCCTGCGGCGGTGGCTCTTATCCGCCGCCGCAGGGCCGGTCATTTTCCTGATAGGGCTGGCAGGCCGCATTGCCCTGCACGACCCAACGCTTCTGACGCTCAGCACCTTATTGGCATCCTGCATAGTCGTTCGATGTATTCTGCTGTTTCAAGCGATCCGTCAGGGGGACTATGAAACGGTGGAGGGCATGTGTGTCGCTATCAAGCGAGCGCCCCTGGGAGGACACCAGCGTATTCGGCTGATGGATGAATCCGGCACTGCGCATGACCTCCTGCTGGACCGACGCCAAAAATTTTTGATCGGCAACAGCTACCGCGTCTATCTTCAAAGCCCTCCCGGAGCCGCGCTGCCGGAAGCGAGGATACCCCATGGCGCACTGCTGGGGCTGGAGGATCTTGGGGAGTGCCGGCCCGAATCGGAGATAGACTGTCAGGCTGCTGCACAGGAAGACCCCCATATCATAAAAACGGAGGATTTTAATGAGCAAGCATAAAAAGAGAAAGCATAAGAGAGTTGCAGATCCCTATGATGACTATATGCAAAAGCGCCATGCATACTGGGCAGCCTGTGCGAAAAAGGGAGAACTGACCGAAGAGCAGGCTCACACCTGCGATGAACTGGAGATGTTCGTCTCTGCGGTGATCGTATTCAGTGACATCTCTCCCCAAGATACCGAAATGTTTGAACGGGCATGGAGTTTTCGGGACGTTTTCCTCCGGTTTGCCTGCCAGCCGGAGGACGATCTGGAGCCTTCCTTCTATTTCCATGAGGAAGAACACACGCTTTACGTCCTTGCCGGACCGCGAAACGGATCGTCCGGAGCGCTCACAGAGGGTATGTTCTCATCTGTCCTGTTTACGGAGGAACGGATCTTTCTCCGATGAATATTGTCAAGACAGTTTTTCAAATGAAACTGTGAACACTTTGCGAACAGGCCGGATTCACAGAGATTTTTGGAGAAAAGAGATTGAAATCAGGTGAGAAAAATCAATGCCTGTCGGATTCGTGAAGTATCTGCCGTCTGCGCGTATGGATTGCACCGTTCCGCGATTCGCGGTGTCGTGCCGCTGGTACGCGGTTTCGCGTGACCTTTTGCGGTTTGAATGGTTATCGTTCGATTCCGTGAAGTGCAAATATGCGTTCTGCGTACAAGGCATCGACTGTGGCGCTCAAAATCGCCAGAAACGAAAAAAGCCCTGTGCCACGTTTAATACGCAGCACAGGGTAAAGTTAATTTGGGACTGTCGAAGTAGGTGGATTTGTTCACAACACTATGCTATAATTCAAGTAAAGACAAAATCAGAATTTTACAGAGGATTTCTATGAGCGTATGCACCTTTATTGCTTCGGATTGTCCCTTAAAAGAAGCTGCACCAGTTCAGGATTATCCGCTTGAAATAAACCTTGATAACGGTCAAATATATGATGGCGATGCAGATGATAACTATTTCCTGCTTCCGTTTGCAGATGTACGGGAATATAGCGATAAAAAGAACGGTGTCTATCTGGAATGGAACTACTACACAGAGGGCAGAGCAAAACAGCTCATTGAGTATCTGAAAAACGCCTTGCAGAACGCAGATTCCGTGGAACTCTGGCGTGTGTGGTTAGGGGTTAGCGATGAATTTGAGGACAGCCCTGTTATTCATCGACAGACCATTTCCGTTGATGAACTTACCGTAAAGCATATCGAAGAAATTGACCATGCTGATGTTTGGAATACTCCCGATAAAATGTATCCTAACAGGCCATCATTCTATTGCTTGGAAATAAGACGATGCTAATTTTGGGAGGTGCTTCCGATGATAAAAGAAATCGAAATTCAAGGTTGTGTTACCGTTCCCGAAGAGGTTTCGATGGATGAGTTTATTGATAAATTCATCGCATTCATTGAGAAAAATGAGTGGAGTTTTGGCGGTGGGTACAAGACAATTATCGATGGATACTATATGAATGGTGATGGTACACGAGGGAAATCTATCCTTGATGAGTGAATAGCCTTAACTGTGAAAGAGGAGTATTGGAGAAACATATATTTGTCGAACGGGAGGTGCGTTCATGAAAGCCATTGACATACATGGTATGACCAATATGGAACTTGTTCGGGGAGAAACCGACGAATGGTACTTGGCAACAGACTATATTCACGGGGACCTCTATGAAGCGGAAGAGCTATTCCGACAGGGACATCCTGTGCGGAGCAACAGGCTGTATCTCATCCACTATCCGGACGGTACGGTTTATGAGGCAGTCTCAAGCACAAATCGGAGTCATTTCGACTCCGATTTGTGCTTTTTGCCGCCGTTCGCTCGGCGGATTTTCCGTTGTTTCCGTCCAGCCCTGCCCGCTCCAATCCTATTCTGGGTCAAAACTGGGTCAGAGGCTGTAATATCCGGAGGGACTGGCGAACTGCAACCTTGCGCCACAGTCCACACTATCTATCCTCATACCACAAATGGCGTAAAGGCCAGCGTTTCGTGGGTGTATTTGTCCATCACGGCAGTTGCTTCGGCCTCGGTGACAGAGTGAAAGTCACCACTGTTGACATACTGATCCGTCGTGACGGAGTAGCGCCATGGTGAGCCGCCGGAACCGTCATCCAGATACAGCAGCGTTTCCAGATGCTGTAACTCTCCGCTGGTATAGCGGTAGTAAGAGTAGCTGCTTTCAAATGCGCTGCTGCTGCCTTCGTTTGCCAGACTGCCATCGGTGCAGAGATACCAGCGGTTACGGTTCCAACCGTTGACCACGCGGACGGCTCTCGCTCCGCCAGAGCGGTAGACGTTGAAAATCACGGCGTGTCCTTCATCCCAATTCGCGCCGAGCAGCAGCTCAGGGATCCCATCACCGTCAAGATCACGCAGCAGCCAGCCGGGTGTCTGGTAGTAGTCATTCGCTGTCAAAAGATCAGAACTGAACTCCGTTTCGATGCCTTGTGTACCAGCAAAGCGGAGATCGCAGATATTGGCCAACAGCTCATCGTAATCGGGATACCCGGTTACGCGGGGCCAGAAAGTAAACACCGCGCCTGCGGCAAGATAGCTTGTGGAAACGGGAGATTCTGTCAATGTAACGATCAGGCGCCCGGTTCCATCTGCGGTTATGTCTGCCGCGAGAGTGCCGCCAATATCCGCTGCGCCGGAGATATGTAGGATATTCATCTGCGGGTCATAGCTTCCTGCTGTATTGTCGACAGAAGTAAACTTATAGATGCCAAGGTATACCTCATAGCTGCCATCGGTGTTTTTTCGGATTGTCAGATTGGAGCCCATGTCATCGGCGTAGCTGCCGATGAGGGCATCTGCCGTACTGCTTCCATTTTCCACACGGAAGCTCTCCGCCATCATGCGAAGCTGCGTTGCCTGCACTTCAACCTCTGACTCGTCCGCATTGTCGTAGCTCCAATGAGTTTCTACCCAGTAGCAGGATTCATTGGATAGCACGGGATAGAGGTAGACAATCGTGTTGCTTAACCCTTCCTGCGTGACGCAGCGGTAGTATCCGTCCAACTCTTCTACGGCGTGACCGGCGTTTTGCAGACCGGCCAGCTCATCTGCAAGGCTGTCCTGCTTCACAACGCTAAGGTAAGCGTCGCTGTTGTCAGCCAACCACACGCGAGTTCCGAGATTACGCAGCCATTGACCAACAATGCAGATGCTCCAATCATCCACATAGAAGCGGTTCGCATCGGCAGCTTGCGTATCACCGACCTGAAAACTGTCAGGCAGAGGGGAATCCCCCTCGGTGTACGGCCAAGTGACGTAGAAATTCCGGTAGGCGTCGCCGTCAATGCAGAGGTAGACGTTGCCGTTGTTCACGACCGTGTGCCGCACACCGTCCGTCGTGGTGACATAGAGCTCGGTGCTGCCGCCGGTAAGCGGCTCCATACTGCGGACATACCGTCCGCTACTTTTGTTGATGAGTGCAACCGCCTCGGCAATCTCGTCTGCATTGAAGTCTTTATACTGCTTGTCGGTCGCCTGCGGCATAATCGTCAATTCAACACGCACCACATCATCCACGCGCAGATTCTTCGCCCACTTCATCGTTTCGTGTTCCGGATCGGTCAGAAAGCACACCGCCACAACGACGCACACAGCGACCGACGCCGCGACCACCCAGAACGCGGGCTTTTTGTAGTGAAGCGCATTCCGCACACGCTCTTTGACGCCAACTTCACCGAACGCCAGCGGGCAGGTGATGACCGCCTTGCGCGGCATACTGCACGCAAGCAGCACCGTGGAATAGGTCTTGACGGCGCTCTCGTCCATCGTGCGGATCACCCGCTCATCGCAGGCCAGTTCAATGTCGCGGCAGAGCAGTGTATAGGCGAGCCACAGCACGGGGTTGAACCAGTAGACCGCCAGCAGCGCGAAGCCCAGCGGCTTCCACCAGTGGTCACGCCGCGCAAGATGCGCCCTCTCATGCGAGAGTACATTCTGCCGCTGTACCTCGTCCAGACCGGAGGGCAGATAGATGCGTGGTTTTACAACGCCGAGAATAAACGGCGAGGAAATGGCATCACAAAGGTAGATATTTTCCCGCACACAGAGCGATACACTCACGCGCCGGCGCAGCCGAAGATAACTCACGAGCGCATAGAGCAGCATGGCTCCAAGGCCGATGAGCCACACCCAGCCTGCAATCTCCGTCCAGACATAGAGCGGGTTGACGCTGGCTGTTGGCGCGGCGGCAAAATGCTCGCTGAGCGCGGGATTCACTGCGTTGTCGATGACGCTCACGCCGCTCGTGATGGTCGGCGCGGGGTCAAACTGCACGACCGCGGGGCTGACCGTTTCGGCACTGGGAATCAGGCTCAACGCGCTCTCTATGGAGAATGGCAGCATAAGCCGCAGCGCGACGATGCCCCAAAGCAGAACATTCATCCACTTGGGCGAACGCTTTGATACCAGGCGCAGTGCCAGCACGGCCAGCACCAGCCAGCTTGCAGAAATGCTCAGATTCAAGAGCTTCAAAAAGACGGCAGCCATAGGCTCACTCCTTTCCGCAGCGGTCGATCATGCGCTGAATTTCCGCAATGTCCTTCTCCGAAAGAGCCTTCCGTGTGGTAAAGGCGGCAAGAAATGCGGGAAGGGAACCGTCGAAGGTGTCCTCCACAAATTTCTCGCTCTGTACGGCGTTATAGTCCTCCTGCGACAGAAGAGAAGTGACCGTGCCGTTTTCGTTCTGAAAGATACCGTGTTCGCAGAGCTTTTTCAAAACCGTATAGGTCGTGGATTTTTTCCATTGCAGTTCCTGTTCGCACAGCTTCACCAGTTCACCGGAGGTCAGCGGCTCGTGCTGCCAGATGAGTTCTGCAAAATGCGTCTCAACAACGCCCAGTTTGTAACCGTCCATGTGTACCCCCCTTTTTTCTCCAGTCTACTTACAATAGACTCCCGATGCTTGAAGTCTATCACAAGTAGACTGTACCTGTCAAGCACATTTTGTGCCGCTGAAATCAATGATGACCACCCGACCTCAGAAAACGGCAAATGAGCCGCTTTAACAAGCGGCCGTCCGGTATTTCAACAGCACACAAAGCGCACCGAGGGTAGTGATACCACCCATGCCTCGCACACGCGGAAAACCATGAGCGCCGGATGTACAAACCGCAATTTCGGCAGAAGCGAAAAAGATCACGCAGCCCGGCGGGGCCGCGACGCCTCGGGACAGCGACGCGCATGAGCGCATCGCTGTCCCGCAGGCTTTCTGCGTCCTTCTGGCGTACACCCGGCCAAGACCCAAAAGCGGCAAAGTTTGCCGTTCTGATACCCGGCCCGGGGATGTTTGTGAACGTGCGGAACGCTCCGAGGGTATAGTGATGTAACATTACGATGTTCAGTTAAAAAGTAGTTATTTTTATACTTGTTGCTGTGTTTTCAACCCAAAATTCATAAATCTAATTATCTAGGCTTATTGAAAGGGTTTTTAAAAGCAAAAATATATGACCACTACTAATGCCATGAAACCAAAACAAATTTTCTTAATGTTTTTCATAGTTCTCCTTTTTTATAAAAGGGCCGCCGGATAGCGGCCCTTTTATTGGGGGTACATCAGAGTCCTGGAATTGCGTACAGTTCTCCAAACGAATTAGTGTTAATGGTACCCTTTTTGACATTATTACAATAATAAGTAATACTCCCGACATAATATGCCTCGCGATTGAAAGTAGTTGCATAGATTTTAGCTGCATAATTTGCGGCAGTTTTTGAAGTGGACTCGGAGGCTGTGGGATAATAAGCGGCATATTTGAGCCTATTTGTGGATTTAGATTGATGGTCAGTAATTCCTCGATATGTATATTCAGCAATTACTGTATCTGAGAAGGAGAGCCTCTCATTAGTGTCTCTTTCTTGCATTTGGGGCAAAATAACGGAAAATTCTCAAGTATCGTATCTGGCCGAATTTTAATTCGTGTCTTGCGTTCGCAAACGGGGCAAGTTACCCATTCCATTTTTCCGCGTCCTTGACACTGATTTCCACATTTCTTGTCGTGCTATCATAGGTTGGGCAGACAAGAAGCTCTTTTTCCAGAGTTGTACCGTCTTTCAGTTTGAGGCTCACAGTGATATTGATTTCATCAGCAGACCACTGACCGTTATCATCTGCAATTCTGTACTCGAGGAAAACTTCGGACGAACGCTGATCATCATTGTTGACAGTATATGTGTTGCCAACATACTTTCAATTTTCACCCCTCCCCCTATGTGTATTTTATAAAAGGCAAATCAGTTTTTCAAGACAGAGCGACTCAAGATGCACCAAACAGCGACAGAGTTGCAACCAAACCCTATTTGCGCCAGTTTTGGGGCAGCGCACTAACGGCAAGCAAGGCAAGTGTATTGACACTTGCAATTTCCGCGCTGCGGAAATGCTTGTTGGGGTGCCCCCAAACCCGCTGGACTTCTGGCCACCGTGACCAGAAGAAACATTGTCTGCGTCGCCGTCCCTAACGGGCCTGCTCCTTATTGCGCTGGTTGTCCGTCAGCCCGCGCAGGTGATCCACGCTGCCCTTGACCGCTACCAGCTCCCGCATATCCTGTTGAGCCTTGCGGTATTCCAAATAAAGAGCTTTTTTCCGCGCTGCCAGTTGGCGGCGTTTTTCTTTTAGTACGTCCATTTTGGGGAGCTTCTCGCCGCCCAGCAGCTCGGCCATTGTCGCCTTGGCCGCCCGGTAGTCGGCCAGCTCCGCCTCATGCTCGGCAAGATATTTCCGGCTGTACTTTGCGGCCTTATACCCATCGAACACAGGGCGGGTCTTTGCGTACTGCACTACGGCGGCCATCAGATCGGACACACGGGAAAGCTCGGCCTCGGTCTGCTGAATGTCCCCGGCCAGCGTGTGAAAACGCTCTGTGGCGGCATCGGTCTTTGCAGCCAGATCGTCATATTCAAAGAGCTGGTGCTCTTTCAGATATTGCAGCGCAGCCGCCATCTGTTTAAGGTTATACACCTTGGTCCAGCGTTCATAGGCAGGGCCTTTACCCTGACGCATCCGCTCCTGAATGTCGATGAGCAGATTGACACGGCGGGGCGCGGGCGCTCTCCGTGCTGGGGCCGTTCGCGTGGGAGCCTTGCCGTCAATGACGGCCTGTACGTCCTCGGGGCCGTAGCCGTCCCCCAGCGTGGATGCCCAGAAACGGGCCGCCCGCTGTTGCCCTGGCACAAGGAATGAGATCACGCCGCCGCGCCCGTGCTTGACCTGTATGCCTGCCGTTTCCATGCGCCGGAGAAAATCTGCGAAGTCCTCGGGGCGCTCCGTCAGGGCTGTGTCAATGGCAAAGCGGATCTGTTCTTTCTGTGAGAGCTTTTGATTTTCGCCCAGCCATTGAGGATCATCTTCTCAAGGACATTTGATGCCGCTGCTTTGCAAACATCTGCCTCAAAAAATAACAAAGCGGCGATTGACTTGTTACAGTCAAACGCCGCTATCGTTTCTATCGTTATAATATGCCGATTATTGTAACGATTAAGCTGCCTTTGCTGATTTATCAGAATAACCGTCAAGTCATTCTGACAATCTGTACCTAACCGCAGGGCCAGAACCAGGTTTAATAATCTTATTCATCGCAGAAAAGTTTCCCTTCCAATCCCTGCAAAAAAACAATGACCCAACACGTATTTACTAAATGGAAAGGAAAATCACAATGACTTTTGCAAAAACCTTTGGGCAGCGCCATGTCCTCCGCTTTCTGGACAGCCATGTTAATCTTTTTGGCTGCAGGGTCACCGCGGCATCTCCTGTCGGTCTGCGGGTGACCGATGGTGTACACCAGCTCTGCCTGAAAAGCACAGACGGCTGCATTCAGCGTGAAGATGCTCCGAACAGTGTAGCGCCGGAGCTCATTGAAGACTACGGGAGCACAGCGCGCCGGACTGCTGCGACCAGACGCGGGGAATTGAGCCGAATGCCCCGCAGGCTCACGTTGCAGCAAGCTGTGGAATTGCCGGAAAGCCTCTTGCGTCACTTTCTCGCGCACCCGCTGCTCTCCGATGTTGATGTGCGCCGCCTTGTGGATACCGGAAGTGTGGATGAGAACGCTTACACGAGTATGCTCCTATGGTTTCTTGCGGCAGGCGGTGATGGGCATCGGCTCGTTTTCGGCGGCTGCGACGAAGTAGGCGCCTATATGGAGTTGACCCTCTGGCACAACACCGCTCATGCTGAATCCTTCCAGTTCTATCTCAGCGATTACCCCTGTCCCGGCTATGCAGAATAAAAGGAGCTTGCTTATGAACATGGAAAAATTAGGGCAAATCCAGCTGCCCGCCCCGGAGGACTTCGATCCTCACCCCCGTCTGCTGCTCAATGGACGCGGCATTCACGCCGGCGAGACCTTCCATGCGCTCTTTCCGGATGGATGGCGGGAGATCACCATAGAAATGAGCTGGGAACCGGAGGGGCCCGGCTGCTGGTACATCTCCACCCCCGGTTTTACCCACATCTGTCCCATCGGTCTGTTCGTAAAGGAATAGGCCGAGACACAATATCTATAAAATACGCCGCGAATAAATACTATATATTGTGTTTCTTGCTTGACACGAGCTATATCCTGTGGTACAATTCCCCTGTAAATGAGTTTTGCGCAATTTCCCTTATCGGGGCATGGACTTAGATCCGTGTGTGGAGCGATCCACCTGCGCACGCTGTCAGGTTTGTACGCAAGTGTCAGTAGGACGACTGTACCCTTATTGGGTATTTGCCGCTTTACTGGCACTTTTTATATATAAGTATTGCCCTCGCGGCAGAAAGGAGTTGTATGGCAGAAGTCCATGTTTTCGGTCGGGTGACCAATGACCTTCAGCTGAAAATGAGTCACAGGCAAGTCCCCTATGTATCCTTTGGTCTGGTCGAATGGATCGGGCGCAGGGATACCGGTCACAGACAGTATTTTGAGGTCTGGGCATGGGGAACGGCTGCATTGTCGCTGGCGGATGCGGAAATCCATAAGGATTCCTGCATCTGGGTCCAAGGCTTTTTGGAGCTGGTGGACTGTACCAGAAACGGCGGAAGCGAAAAGGACAAGCGACTAAAGCTCAGCCTGACGGGATGGCAGACAAAGCCTCCCCGTACAGCGCAGAGACCCGCACGAAAGCAAAGCCCCGGCGCTGCCCAGCCGCCGCTGCCTCCTGTGGAGGTCGTGGACGGAGATCGGGAACGCCTGCCGGAATAAGCGTATTCCGGCAAAGTGAAAAAGAGGAACCGCGTGATGTGTTTTAAGAGATTCTGGACACATACGCGGTTCCTCTTTTTTTGTTTTCCAGATTATTTTTGAAAGGTGGCAACTGAAATGAAAAAAGAATCTCCCCTTTGGAGCAGTATCTCGCTTCTCATCGGTATCGTGATCGCCATTCTCGCGCTTGTTCGCGGACGGATGCTTCTCCCCCTGCTGCTGGCGGTATTTGCCGTTTGGCTGCTTTGGTGGCTTTTGGCGCAGGCCCTTCCGCTCTGGCGCAATAACCGCGCCTACCGCGTAAAGGAGGCACAGCTCCGTGAGCAAAAAGCCTCGGCAAATGGCGGTGGCCAACTGGCGGAAGCGCTGCTGTGCCATGTAAACTACCGGATCACCGCCATGCTCCACGCCGCGTATCCCAGCGCCCGTTGGGAATGGCTGGCGGACAAGCCCTCCCGATTTGCGGTGGAGGGCGGCACGGCCCGTATCCGCGTCTATGGTATTCCGGATTTTGATTACGCCGATGTGAAGCTGGATCAGAAGGCAAATCTGGACTGTTCGCTTGTCAAGCTCTCTCCGCTGGTGGCTGGGGCAACGGACACACAGCCGCCAAACCGGCAGC
>ERZ791645.821-NODE-821-length-23605-cov-2.937665_pt1 | contig 23605 bp, 19 predicted proteins | sample MGYA00509939_ERZ791645 | MGnify/ENA primary metagenome ERZ791645 (study PRJEB30046, sample SAMN00715249) | human gut metagenome | study: EMG produced TPA metagenomics assembly of the A metagenome-wide association study of gut microbiota in type 2... | reverse complement strand
GATATTTTATTTTTCGGACATAAGAAATATTATGGGCATACACCATTTTAAGATATGGAAAGTCTTGGTTCCTTATTATATGGCATCGGCAACCCCTTCATTACGAGTGAAGTAGTCCACGATATCTTTTATTTCTCATAATATCCGTACTTTTCCAGATCGACTTTCCCATTGATAACTGGGATTCCGTCCGCAGCGAGACGTCTCTCCTGCTCGTCGGCTCCACCGAATGCAAAAGCACCGGATAATTCACCCTTTGCATTGACAACCCGGTAGCACGGAATATTCTCCGGATCCGGGTTATGATGAAGTGCATTGCCAACAGCACGGCACATTCGCGGATTACCCGCCATCGCCGCCACCTGACTGTAGCTTGCCACCTTTCCCTTCGGAATCCGCTTCACCGCTTCATAGATCCGCTTTGACGGACTGTCCGTCACCAGATCATAGCTTTCCTTGATCATCCGGCGAATGTCCTTTTCCGGAATGCTTCCATCCAGAATGATCGTGTTCCAGTGCTCCTTATTCTGATGCCATCCCGGGATCACCGCCTCATAAGCGCTGCGCCAGAAATCACGCCACTCCGGGTCTGCCTTGACATTCAGATTGAGCAGCCCCTCTCTCTCATAGATCCAGAGAAATGCTTTCTTGCTGCCCTTCACCCGGACAAGCTGCCAGTTATCGTCCCGAAACGGAGCATCCTGATACGTACCCGGAAGGGAAAGTCCATACTCCAGTGCATCTTCTCTTGTTGTCATACATACCTCCATTTTATCTGTCCCATTTTATGGACACACGTTTCTTTTTGTCTCCCCGGCAAGCTGCTGTGCCGTGTAAATGGAACGATTTCCATTTACAATATAAGCCACACTGCAGACGATCACAAATGCCAGTGCATTCTGCACGCCAAATATTTCCATTCCAATCAACATCGGTGCGATCAGTGTATTGGTTGCTCCACCAAAGACTGCCGCATATCCCAGTGCGGCACAGACCACTTCCGGAAGTCCAAGCAGGCTTCCGAGAACGATGCCAAGGGATGCTCCCATCGAAAATAACGGCGTAACCTCGCCGCCCTGAAATCCGATGCAAAGCGTCAAAACCGTCAGAATAAGCTTCACGATCCAGTCATAGGAATGAATCGTTCCACTATGAAACGCTGCATCGATCAGATTCGTGCCAAGACCGCTATAGCGCCCCATATGAAGCAGTACCAGCAAAATCACAAGCAGGATCGATATAAGTCCGATCCGTATGTATGGATTGGTAAAGGTTTTCGCCATCTTCTCCTTCGCCCATTTAAGCAGCGACGCAAACAGTCGCCCGGTCAGACCAAAAACAATACCAAGCACCAACACAAGCAAAACAACACGCATATCCGTCAGCTTCAGATTTTCCTTAACCGGCACGGCAAACTTCTCCAGCCCCAGAAAATGCGATGTCAAGGATGCCGTATACGCAGAAAGCAGTGCACATCCTAATGACTCATACTCCATCCACCCTGCCGTGATCACCTCAACCGCAAAAAACGCTGCTGCGAGCGGTGTCTGAAACAAACCTCCAAAGCCTGCCGCCATACCGATGATCAGCATCTTTTTCTCATTGTCACAGAGATGAAACTTCTGCTCTACCCGGTACGAAACAACAGCACCGATCTGCACCGCCACGCCCTCTCTGCCGGCACTGCCTCCGAACAGATGCGTGATCCAGGTTGTGACTAACACCAATGGTGCCAGAAGAAGCGGAATGTCATCTCTCCTTCCCTGTCCCGTTTCCAGGATAAGTGTCATTCCCTTCTGACTCAATTCACTGAAGCTCCGGTACAGCCAGACGATCAAAAGACCTGCCACCGGCAGAAACGGGATCAGATACTTAAAATGCTCTGTCCGAAAGTCAGTAATCGCTAACAGTCCCCGACCAAATACCGCATCGATCACACCAACGATCACTCCGATTACCAATGCGGCAGCCATAGACCGAAATATCTGCAGGCTCTTTTTACCCATGTCCAAAATCATAACAATCTGTCCTCTCCTTTTGTCAAGCTTTTTTCACACTTTCACTTTCCTGACCGCATCTGCTTCCCGCAGAATCCGCTCTCTGCGCTCCCTCTGGAAAACAACGCGAAGCAGACGATACAGCCAGCATACCGGCAAAAGCCATTTATGCTTGTAAAAAAACGGATAATACTGATATGTCTCCATGCCCGGAAAAATACGTTTTATCACATAACGAAGCTTTGACGAACCGCCGTTTTTACTGTACTTTTTCACATTATTTTCAATGCGGCGGTCAAAGGTACCATACACACCGGAGGTCATATAATATTGCAGCATATCTAACTCCTCCTGCGACAGCGCCTTTGTTATGATCTCCTTCGTTGTATGTGCTGCTGTATCCGGCACTCTCTCCTCTGCCGGCAGCTCCGCAAATGCATTGTCTCCAAATACCTTCCGGCACAACGCCCGATTTCTCTTTTCAAACTCTGACAGACCAAGTGTTTCACATTCCTTCTCGATATATGCAAAATCCATTTCACTATGCAGGCTCTCTAAATACACATAGAAATCCAACAGCGTCCGTATACCGGTTCCGCCGCCCTGATAATGCTTATAGCCGTGACACATAATATAAATATAAAAGTCCTCCGGCTTCATATGGTATCCATAGGAGCTGCCCTCCTCCCGGATCAGCCGTTCCTTTACGTCACGGTAATACTGCTCCCAGTTATTGTCATGCGCAGCCCCGTACAGCGCACGGTGCAGTTCAAAATTATAGACCGGTTCTTTTTCATAAACATCATGATTACCTTCCCCAAACGAAATCACCTCATAGCCAAGAGAAACCATATACTCCCGGACCTGCTCCGCAAAGGCTTCGTCAAACAATATGTCATTGTCAGACATCTGCCGCATCCCGACGGATGGGTAAAATTCCTTCAGAATAATGCCTTTGAGCGGCAGATACCAGATTCCCCTCTGCTCCATAAAAGAAAGAATCCGTGCTCGTTCCGCATCAAACAGGATCACCTTGCGAACCGCCTTTGCCATATCCTTCTCCCATGGGTCGGGCAATGTAACCCCCGCCTGCTTTAAAACAGTACCGGTGAGTGCCTCCACAAAATGCTGCTTACTAAACCTGTACAACTGCATCAGCTTCCGGTCATCGGATTTATATTGCTCCAAAATGTTTTGTTGCGGCTTTGTTTTGTTCACTCCACAGCTAAGCAGATAGAGCATATCATATTGTATCGTAAATGATCTGTGTTCAGTCATCATGTATCCTTTCTGTATTCAATGCTTCGAAATATGTCCCATTCCGACTGTAAATATACGTGTCCGCAATGTTCTCTAAAATGGATTTTTCAAATGCCGCAATATAACAGAAAGGCAGGATTTCCCGCCCTCCTGTATCGTTACTGTTATTATTTTGCCGGAATAAACGGTAATTCTATCGTATCCGGACTTTTCTGATCGGAATCTTTATTATCCGATTTATCATTCTTCCCGCCAGAATCCTGATCATCCGATTTATCGTTCTTCTTTCCATCAGAAGTATTATTGTTGGACTTGGCATCCGTCTTACCGGAGCTGCCTGAGTTGTTGGAACCTGCCTGATCATCGCTTCCGGTTCCCGTATTCTGCTGCGCATCATCCTTAGGATTGTCTCCCTGAGGCTTCGACGGCTTTTGGATGTTTACCGCAGGCGAACTCTGATCCTGCTTTGCTTTACCGTCCTTTGCAACAATGCTGCTTTGATCGTCTGATTGCGCATTGCCTTTCTGATCTTCCATATCCGAAGCGTCCTCCGGTGCAGATTTCTCTGCAGAACTTTTCTCTCTCTGCTGTGCCGCCGCACCATCCTCCTCTAAGTCGCCGCTTGCAATCGGCATCATCGGCAGATCGCCATTCTCACCGTTATCACCAGCCGTTGTCTGTCCCGACGCAGTGTTGTTACTTGCCGTTCTTTGACCGGCTTTCCGGGACAGTTCTGCAGCTCCAATCACAACTGCCAACACAACGATGCAGATTCCTGATACTGTAATTATCTTTTTTCTGCTTTTCATCTCTTTCTCGCTTTCTACACAACTCCAGCATACTTTATCAATTTCCTATAATGGCGCCATCGGCACCTCACCCGGCTCAATCGGTGTCTCACCACTCGTTGTAATAATATCCTCTGTTTCAAACTCTACAATCTCCATCTCCGGTGTTTCATATCTTTCTTTCATAATCTGATACTCCTTTCATTTTCAAATAAATTCTGTGTTCATGTCCATGTACTCTTGCCCTCCGGTTACCTTGATCATTCTCTTACTAATTGGATCGACATACATCCTTTGCACTATATGCATAAGCGCTGAATGCTTTTACCAGCGTCACCAGATCATCCGCATAGATCCCTTCTGCAGCCCGTAATACCTGATAACAGTACATCATTGCACAGTAATCGCCGGTCAATGTATTCGTGCCATCAGTTACGGTAAATGTTTTTAAATTTCCCAACTCATTCGCCCTGATATTTTTCAGAGACAGGATATAATACTGACCTCGTTTCACCGGTGTAATTTCTTTTCCGTCCACCGAAAATGTCAACTTTGACACATCCACGCCTTCCTTCGGTTCATAGAAGATATTCAATGTGGTCTCAGATTTTAACACCATACTAAGTCCGGCAAATTGTCCAAGCACACCATTTTCAGCCTTAGTTGCAACATAATTATCAATATAACCCTCAAATCGATCCGGTATTTCCAACTCATCATCATTTAAATACTTATTCGCCAGCTCATCCACCGCCTTATTAAAATACTTCTGTGAGCTGGCACCATAATTCAGCATAGCCACAGCAAAGGGATAGGCATCCTGATACAAATCAACATGATCAATTAAATATTGTGCATAGTCTCTGACGGTATAGGTATATTCTTTGCCGCACTTTCCATTTCCATCAAACATCTGCGCTTTGATATCCTGTGTCATCTCATAGGATGCTACCTCGCATGGAAATCTGTAATATGTTTTCTCTGCATTGATCGTGGTATTCGTCTGTGCCTCGGAAACCAGTACTTTCGTAACAGTTCCATTTGGAAGGGTAAACTGCATATACGCATCCTTATCTGCAATAATCTGATCTGACAACTCCATGTAGAAGTTAACGCCGATATTACCGGTAAGACTTAAGGAATAACCGGCAAGCTTGGCGCCGATGCCGTCAATGATCGCACCGCAATCATCACATTTTCCATCATTGTCCGCATCCGGATGGTCGCCATAGGTATTCTTCTCTGTATTGGAATATTCATAGGACACTGGCTCTCCCGGTTTGCCCTCACATCCTTCATAAATAGCATTCTTGTAAACTTTAGCTCCACCTAAGGTCGGATAAGTATCTGTTCCTATGGTCTGACCCCAAACTTCTTCGGACTGGTCAAGCTGCAAGAGATACGCAACCTCACCGGTCTTAAACTCATCTGTCGTTTTGCCTTCGACTTTTGTGGCCGTTCCGCTATTCTTGCCTATCGCAGTTCCTGTATAAATGGTACTGTCATAATAACAGTTTGTGATGGTTCCTTTATTTAAATTCATTCCAATCACACCACCAACATATGAGCCTGTTCCATTGACCTCGCCTGTGGCATTACAGTTTATGATGGTCCCGTTTCCATTACATCCGTTCACTCCTCCTACATATGATTGACCACTGACAATCCCTGTGTTATAGCAGTTTGTAATTGTTTTGTTATTATTTCCGCTCACTCCTCCTACATAATCTTCTGTTCCACTGACTTTGCCTTCGTTATTACAGTTTGTAATTGTTCCGCTATTATCTCCGCTCACTCCTCCTACAAATGATTGACCACTGACAATCCCTGTGTTATAACAGTTTGTAATTGTATTGTTATTACTTCCGCTCACTCCTCCTACAAATTCATGACCTTTGACAATCCCTGTGTTATAGCAGTTTGTAAGGATTCCTAAATTGCATCCACATACGCCTCCAAAAGAACCGGTAGTTTCTGCTGTTCTATCAACTACACCTTTATTATAACAATTGGTAATTGTTGAACTATTATATCCACACACGCCTCCAACCTGGCTAGCACCACAGAAATAGGAATCTAAAATTCCTACATTTGAAATCTTACCTCTGTTATAACCAAAGAAGCCTACCTCATATGTATCTTGCTTAAAATACAATCCACTGATTGTGTGGTTTTTCCCATCAAATATGCCGAGGTATGGACTATATGAACTATTAGTATTTCCAATCGGTGTCCATTCCTTGAATGTTCCCTCATTCAGGGTTCCATCCGACTTCAGAACATTTTCATTCACAACAATATCCGCGGTCAGGACTGCATTGGCTGATGTATCCTGCGTCACGCCCGAAAGTGTACCATTTACAAGTCCGGCAAACCAGTAAAGCTGACCCGCATTACTGATTTCGTAAACCGCATCCTTGCTACCGTCCCCATCTATATCATACTTGTCTGTGGTGAGCACTGCCGGCTGGTATACCTCATTACATGCACAGAAACCATTCTCGCCGATGCTGTGGGATTCCGTTTCTTTCGTCACATATCCGATTGGGCAATCCTTGCATGGCACATTTTTTATATGTTCATTGTCATCTTTACAAGTGTATGTAATATCACCGTCTGTGTTATGTGTATGCTCTTCTCCATTTACCAAAAGGCTCGCACCTTCTGCCAAAGTGAGTTTCTCCGGATTGGTAATGCATGCACCACTTTCAAATTCAATGCTTTCCCCACTTGCAATCGTTAAATCTTCTTTTAAAGTGGCTGTACCATATACATATGTTTTTGTTACATTAACTTCCTTCTCATAGTCTTTCCATTGCTTTGTGATGACAGAGTTGCTACTATCAACATTTTTTATTACAGAATCTTCTGGATATGCTTCATATGTTTTACCAATTTCCGCCAGAATCTGGCTGTCTGATATGGTAATTCCATTCTTTGATGAAATTGCCCCCGCCATATCCTCGGTACTCTTAGCTTTAACATAACTATCCTTTATACTTACTGTATTACCCAAAATTGCATCATTAATTTGATTATTGTTCACAGCAATATGACTATTTTCAATCGCTAAACTCCCATGACATCTGATCTCGGAAGTTTCCACCGTTGCTCCCATTATACTTAGGTTACGTGGCTTCCTTGTGCTTCCTGCAAGGATACTTTCACAAATCAGACTTCCGTTATTATCACTCTTTATTGTCAAAGTATGCTCATTCTCACTATTTCCCGGTTCAATTTGAACATACTGCTCCACAGTATTGGTTCCTGATAACAGAATCGAAAGATCTCTATCACAGGCCAAATTAGTAATAGAAACACCTTGCAGTACCAGCTGATTCTCTTCACCGTCATAATACCAACCATTTCCCTGATATATTGTATTCTTATTATCTTTTCCATCGTCTTGAAGTTTTCCATCCCAAATAACTGCTATAGTAGTGCCATCGCCTACATACAGATACTGAGGGGCATTTTCTGCCAAAGTAATTCCCGTAGTCTCCTCCGCCTTCGCATTCATCACGCCCCAGCCGCTGACATCCACCGCCGACAGCACCATAAGCGCTGCCATTGCTCCGGCAAGTATCCGTCTTGCTCCTCGTTTTCTTTGTTTCATATCTTCCTCCTTTTCCTTACCAGACACACATAACAAACATTTACTCCCTCTCTGTCACTCCAAGGTTTTCGCATAATTTAAGATCATTTCCTTTATTCTGAGAAGCTCCGGAGTATAATCCTTATTATTCTCCGCACCCCAGATAAAACCGCCCGCATAATAGGCACATGCCGTCATCATCGTATGCACGGTCACACGAAAAAATTCCTCTCTCGGAATATCCGTGCGGAACGTGTGATCCTCCTTAGCTTTCTCATACATCCATTCCAGTCTCGTATCGACCGAATAGAGCGATGCATGAAATTCCTCCAGCTGCTCCTCTCTTACGCCTTCATGCGTGACATAATGATTGAAATTGTCATTATACTGCAACAGGTCTTTGTGATACCGGTACATGTCAATATAGCTGTCCAGTGTAAAGGTAAAACGGTCGATCGCCGGAATATCTCCGATCGATGACAATGGACGCTTTGCATCCAGCTCATCCAGATACTCCTTCCACTTGGCAGCACAGACAGCAACCACCAGCTCGAGCTTATTCGCATAATAACGAAATAATGTAGCCCGCCCTATTCCTGCGGCACTTGCAATCTCTCCCATGCTGACCGGCTCGATCTTCTGTTCCACAAAAATTCGAAAAGCCGTGTCTATGATCAACCTTCTCCTCGCTTCTTTAAGACTTTCCTTCTTCTGTAACCGGCTCATAAAACAATCCTCCATGTGATACACCCTGTCTCAATTTTATATAAAGTTGGCTATGTTGTCAATAAAAACAGAAAACGCCCCATCAGCAACACTGACGGAGCATTTTATAGGCTATATTCTTTGAAGATGACCTACTCTCAAGATTTTATCTCCATAACATCATTTCATATAGCTTTGAATATAGCAATTTAATTTTTCTTCTGTATCGACACCATATTTATCAGCAACACTTTCAAAATAATTTTTAATTTCATCTTTGCTGATTATTTCTCTAGAAGGTTCTGAGGCTTCATATCCCATCCGGGCATTCTTCCAAGGATTTTCTTCATGTGTGATATCTTCTAATACTTTACCACTATATTTTCCAAATGTGTTAATCACCAAATCAATGACCATTTTTTCGTGTTCATCCAATTCTTCAAATCTATCTTTAAAGATTGCAAATCTTTCATCTTCGATTGGATTATATTTGAAGTTCCTAAACAAATCATATACTTCCTCATAAACCGGACCGTGAATCCAAGCCATGCAGTCCTCTTTATACAAAGGTTTGCCAAATAAAACCATATAAATCCCCTGTATAAAATAAAGAATCTTTTGAAGCGCCAATGGAGTAACTTCCCTCATTTGTTCAAATATATATGATATTGTTAATAACATTTTATCTGAAACACAAAATAACCCTGCTATTTCTTCAGCCGCCTTTATAGCTTTCTTATACGCAGTTTCTCCCATCTTCTCAGCATTATCATTCAAAAGTTTTATCATATAATTAGGTGACGACAACGCTTTCTTAATAATAGCAGAATACTTTTTGGAAGGCATCTGTCCTGACAAATATCTGGTAATTGTTATTTCTCCAAACCCCAGTGCAATCGATAAAGGTGCTTTCCCCATATTATAAATATCCATAATTTTCTGAATATCATCAATACTGATCAATCCTTCAGCCTGTCTATATTGTTCGTCAATAGATTTTATATTCAAATCGAAAAGACCTGGAATATCCATCTCCTTTCCACATTCATCACATACTGCAACAGCAATTTTAAATTCATAAGATTTGTCCTTAATTACTTTTTGTACAGTTTTCTTAATTATTTTGTATGATGTTTCTTTTCTGCATGAAGTACAAAAATCAAACTTTTTCTCCTTTACCATTTTATTGTCCTCCTTCTATTTTTCAATTGTCTATTTAAACATATACTTTATTGGATACTTCTGCTTGTGAAATGAAATTACAATTACATACCTTGATTCTAATTTATTAGACTTTATATACAGTGATACCTGTTCTTCTCCGGGCAAAAATCTACGCAACAAATTAACATTTTTGCCAAATACATATAACAGTTCATGCTCATACCCTCTATGAGTATTATGTCTAATCTCTGAGAAATCTGTAGCTTCAAGACTCATAAGTATTTGTTTTCTCTTTTCCTCGCTAATAATATAATCTAAAAACAAATCCTGATTGTCTTTCCTGTTATCATTCATCTCTATTCGATAACAGCCCGCACTGATCGCTGCTTTTACTTCTTCAAGGTACTTTTCAATATCTGTAATTGTACTGTCCAAATTGTATCCCCCAATCTCTATGATGGTATTTTATCATTTTTCTATCACTACTATACTCTTATGATGTTTTTTTGTCAATATCCTATCATTACAAATCAAAAACATCTGGTCGCTTACAACCAGATATGGACGAAACATTATATTTAGAATAAATTTTGCTTTTTATAATATATAAACAGAAAACAAGCGTATCATAGACAGAATAGAACTTGTATGTTACATTGTATGATGTTGGGCTCAACAGGCATTTTGAGCCCAACATCATACATTTATAATTCCATAAACAGGAGGTTCCCATGGCAGAGATTATCCCAATTACTGATTTTCAGGCTCCGGAGCTTGATATATACGCACGCTGCTCCGAATCACAGCTTTTACATTATTATGAACCAAATGGCGGTATCTTTATCGCCGAAAGTCCCAAAGTGATCGAGCGTGCGCTGAATATGGGATGTGAACCGATCTCTCTTCTCGCTGAAACAAAGCATCCGGACACCCGGCTTGCCGGTATCATATCCCGATGTCCGGATATTCCGGTTTACACAGCGCCCTATGAGATATTAACAAAGCTGACCGGATTTGCTCTCACAAGAGGTGCGCTCTGTGCAATGCGCCGTCCTGCTTTAAGATCCGTCGAAGAGCTCTGCCGGAATGCCAGACGAATCGCCATCCTGGAGGACGTTGTAAATCCCACGAATGTCGGCGCTATTATCCGATCGGCAGCAGCACTCCGCATGGATGCAGTCCTTCTGACACCTGCCTGCAGTGATCCGTTTTACCGCCGTGCCGCCCGCGTGAGTATGGGAACTGTTTTTCAGATTCCGTGGACCTATCTGCCATCCGGTCCATCCTCTGCCACAGAGCAAGACAACGCATTCGCCGTATCATATATAAAACAGCTTCAGGAGCTTGGTTTTATCACAGTTGCCATGGCACTCAAGGATCAGTCTCTGTCCATTACGGATCCCACGCTTGCAAATGCTTCGAAGCTTGCCATCGTCCTCGGAACCGAGGGGGAAGGCCTTTCGCAGGAGACAATTGATGCCTGTGACCACACTGTGATGATCCCAATGTCCCACGGTGTCGATTCCCTCAATGTGGCTGCTGCCAGTGCAGTGGCTTTCTTTGAGATCACAAAGGATTTGTAACACTGTTCATCAATTCATCTGCTTTAATTGAATACGCATAGGCAAGAGGATTTCTTTTCTTCAAGGATTTTAATGCTTTTGACACGATTCTATCTGTATGCTACTTTTTTATATATTCATCAGCATTTTCAATTTTTTTAAATGGTACATTTGCCATCAAACATGCTGATATATACATTAAACTCGGAGCATATGCAGACGCCACTTCTGCAGAATAATCAAGCGAATAAATATGTCCGGCTAAGCTTCTGATTCCTTTCAGATAACTTTGATAGTCCTCCGTACAATACATGCCTCTGCTTGCAATACATACAGATGCCTGGTAGGTATCCATAAGAACCTCTTTTGCTGTAACATCAATTCCTCGATATGCAATTTCATCTTCTACTATTTTATAATACGTTCCATAGACAATATTAAAATCATCGAAAACATTAATTAAAGAATATACGTCAAACATCTGTTTCATTATTTCCAGATCTTTTCTTGTATCGATCAGGACGCCTGTAGTATGTGGTGCAAATGCAGTCAACTTGTCTGCCAAAATACTATTAATATCCGGAACTTTTACCTGTAAATATTTCGGTTCTGTAATCAACAATTCACAATCAATATCTTTTTCTATTGTATTTCCATACTTACTTGACTCAAATAAAATATCTAAAATAATTTCTACAGGTTCTTTCATCCTGGGTGAATCAAACTGAAACTTAAAATGTCTCTTTTCTATATTGTTTTTTCCTTTACGAATTTGTTCCTCATAAGATTTAAATGGAAATATCTTGGCAGCCTTTTCAAGATACTTATCAACTTCCGTACCTGGTTCTACAATAATATCAACATCCGTAGATAACCTCATTGGTTTATCAAGAATTAAAAGAAGTTGATGTCCCTCCTTTAAAAATAAACGGTAACTCAACTTTTCTAAGTGCTTCCAGTAACCCAAATGCAAATAATACCCGTTCAATCAAATTTGGATCTCTTTTGCTCGATTTGTGCAAATCCATAATATGCTCTACACTATAATTTTCTCTTGTAATCATCCAAAACTCCTTTACCCTAATCGCAATTTTACATTTGTTTCTTCCTCTATAAATTTTCTAATTTTATCTGCACTTTTACGTCTTCTTGCATATCGAAACAACTGACTCTCGTCCACAACATAAGAATCAAATGCTGTTTCATAAATAGCCGGATACTCTGATTCACCAAACATTGCTTTTACCAGATTTTCCGAAAAAATATCTACCAGCAATTTTTCTAAATCTGTATGCCAGACTTCTTCCTTCCCTTTGGGTGATTCCGTCAAAAGATTTCTTAAAACAATTATATCATCCTGTCTGTAATGAAAGAAATCCTCTTCTGTCGGGTTAATAAGAATTTTACCCTCGTACTCTTTTTTTAATCGTTCAAATACAGAACTGCATAATTCTTTTTCTACAAAAACAAAAATAACATTATGCGCAATTTGGTGATTCAAAAAACGATTCATCTGATACAGTTCTGCAATTCTGAAATCCAAATCATAAAAATCTTTATTTAAAATTCCTGAAATATGAATCGACGTTCTCGAATAATCGTATTCATAATCTCTCAGCTCGCCCTTTATGCAGTATGCATTTCTGCCAATACGGGCTATTTTACCAGATTCCAAATATTTTTTTAAATATTTTTCCATGGTACTTTTACTCATGTTTCCTATATTTTCCATAAATATCTCAAATAAATATTTTTTGTTAAACATTGATAATCCGTATAGTGATCTAAGGTTTTCATCCATATGTCAATCACCTCCCAAAATACATTTTCGGCATTTTTCTAAATTAGTGCCGTTTTTATATTCAGTATGATATCATTTCCGTTTCCTTTTGTAAATACAAATTCGGCACTATTTTACAATAGTGCCGAATTTGTATCCATTATTTATTTATGATTACTAAAAATATCTCTAAACATTCTGTTCCCGTGAGTTACACAAGCTTCATAACATCCTCTGTAATCTGCTCCTTAGTCAGTCGGTTCTCTTTCACAACTTCAGCAGCGTCGTAACGGTCTAAAAATTCCTTCTTCAATCCGTAGTTTAATACCTTCATATCGGAGTCTCCATAGAAACGTGCAAGCTTCTCACCGAAGCCTCCATCCAGGATGCCGTCCTCCAGCGTGATCACAACATCATGATCCTTCTTAAGATTCTCTAACATGTCCTGATCAATACCGGTAATATAATATGGATTGATCACGGTTGCCCTTGTGCCTGTCTTTTCCTCAAGTTCCTTTGCAACGCTTTGTCCCAGAGAATAAAAGGTACCAAGACCGATGACTGCCACCTTCTGTCCCTTCTGGGTGATCTCATATTTATTCAGGTCAGAGAAATCCTTCGTTACCTTCTGTCCGTCAGACACAACAGGACCGCCCGGAAGACGGATCGCTACCGGATGCTCAATCTACTCCAGTCAAGCATCGCCAGATACTCTTCCTTGGTGGTTGGTGCCAGATAAACAAGGTTTGGAATATTTGCCATCATCGGAATATCATACAGACCGAGATGTGTCACATCGTTCATTCCGTAAACGGTTCCCCAGAAGGTTACGATCGTTGCGGCATTATTGTTAATGCAAAGATCCTGTGCGATCTGATCATAGGTTCTCTGTACGAAGGTGCTGTATACACCCCAGACCGGCTTTCCACCGTTTGCGGCAATTCCGGATGCAAGTGCAACGGCTGTCTCCTCAGCGATTCCCACATCGACAAACTGCTTGCCTGCCAGATCACGCTTGTCCTTGGTAAAGCCTAAAACGGTCGGTGTTGCAGAGGTGATCGCAACAACAGCCGGATCCTTCTTCATCTTATCAAGCAGAAATTCAGCCGTAATATCGGAATAATCCTCGCCCTGCGGCTGACCGAGTGCCTCTCCGGTCTCAATATTAAATGGTGCATTGTAATGCCATGCCTCTTTGTTCTGCTCTGCCGGTGCATATCCCTTTCCTTTGAGAGTTTTGATATGAACGACAACCGGCTTGTCGCTGTCCTTTACACTCTGAAATGCCTCGATCAGCGCCTGCACATTGTTGCCCTCATCAACGTACACATAATCCAGTCCCATTGCGCGGAACAGATTGCATTCTGCCTGTCCCTTTGTGTCGCGCAAAAGCTTCAGATTGCTGTATAAGCCTCCATGATTTTCAGCAATGGACATATCATTATCATTGACAACAATGATCAGATTGCTCTCAAGCTCTGCAGCAAAATCAAGTCCCTCTAATGCCTCACCGCCACTGAGCGAACCGTCTCCGATCACAGCGATCACATTGCCTGTTCCGCCGTTAAGGTCACGTCCCTTTGCCAGACCGCATGCAAGGCTGACAGAAGTAGAGGTATGACCTACCGTAAAGTGGTCATGCTCACTTTCCTGTGGACTACTGTAGCCGGTCACATCATCATAATGCTCTTCATACAGATATGCATCCTTTCTGCCGGTCAGCATTTTATGTGGATATGTCTGATGGGACACATCAAATACAATCTTATCCTTTGGTGATTCAAACACATAATGAAGTGCAATCGTTGCTTCCACCATTCCGAAATTCGGTCCGAAATGACCGCCATGGATACTTGCTCGTTTTAAAAGAGCCTGTCTCATCTCATCTGCGAGCTGTGTCAGCTGCTCTCCGGATAACTTCTTCACGTCCTCAGGTCCATTGATCTGCTCTAAATACATGTTCTTTCCTCCTTGTTTTCTCATTTATTTCTACCAGAAACCGGTTGTAAAAAAACTTGCGTCGTTTCACCCAACAACGCAAGTATAACACTTAAAGTTCACTTTAAGTCAAGTTCTTTGAGATCGACTTTTGTAAACTTTATAATATTTTTATTTTTGGTCGGTAATCTGCCTGCGGATCGCCGCATACTTTCTCGTGGAGATCGGCACACTGCTGCCATCCGTCATCACTGCCTCATACCTTTTGACCGACTGCACAAACGCCGGATTGATCAGATGACTCTTGTGGATGCGCAGGAAGACATCCGGGTATTTCTCCTGTATCGCAGAGATTCCCTCCGAGCTTTCATAGGTATTATTCACACAGTAAATCTCTGTATAATGTCCCATGCTCTTCACATGAAGCACCTCATTGTCCGCCAGATATAAAAGACTGTTGTCCCTGCCCCGGATCATCAGATGCTTTACAGCAGGCGTTATGCTAAACATCTTTGCGACCGGCATATCCGTAAAATGTACGGGATAGATCACGTCTCTGCCATCCATCGGGATCGCATTCGCAATAAAGCAGGTCCGGATTTTCGGCTCAACGCTGCGATGCCCGTCTTCATCCGTCTGCCGGACCCCCTTCCAATTTAACAGGATCCTCTGGTCACAGCGGATCACTTTATTGTCCGGATAAAAGGTATCCACCAGGAAGGTCACAAGGATCTCACAGGTGTCCCGCTCCTTCCACAGAAGCGATGATTTCATATCAATTGTCTCAAAGATCAGCGGATTATCCTCCTGCGCAAATGTCTGCGTGAGCAGCTTTTTAGAATGAATAACCTGCCCCTCGCACGGTCCGTACCAGTCAATTTCCTCATGCATAACGTCCACAAAGGGCTGAATATCATTTTGATAATAATGCACGATAATGTCCATACTTTTGGACACCAATTCGGATGTGTTCATTCCCTTGTCCTCCCATTTCCGTTCTCACCCGTAGCATAATTATCTTATAAATATCAAAAAAAATCAAGAAGAGCTCCCTTTCATTTTCTATTCCACCGCTTTGTCTTCTTTGGCACAATATTCAAAGAAATCAAAGTCCGCATAATGCTTGTGTTTTACGCGGTCCGCACAGGTAATGCCGACCATTGTTCCCGTGAATTCTCCGTATTTGCAATACTCATCGGAGAACTTTGTCGTGTCAAACGGAATGCCGATCTTTTCGTAATTGGAGCCATCATATCCCCAGTAAAACTGTGAATGTTTTCCGTTAATTTCAAGGCGGAAATAGATCGGGACATCATCTACGCCGGTACGGGTATTAACAAACTCTGTCTTCACCCCGTTTTCCAATGCAATAATGGAGATGGCACTCTGTCCGAGCGTCTCGCTATAATATTTGCGCAGGTTGATATAATTCATATTATCATAGTACAGGATCAGTCCTGCGGAATGCTGATGCACCTCCGGCACAAATTCCATTTTGGTCGTGATCGTCGCATAAACGCTTGTCAGCTTTCTTGCAAGAATGCTCACCTTATTCAGGGAGGTTCTTGACTCCTGTCCCCTTAATCGGACATACCCTTTCCGTGCATGAATATCGGCAAAGCTCTGTGGCATGATACGCGGTGCATAATAGAAATTGCCAAGCTCCTCGTCGTCAAAGTCATCAAAATCAGGGATCTGCGGTACCTTGTATTCCGGCAGTGCACTCTCCTCGCAGTATTCCTTTGCGATATTGGTGCCGTCCGCCATACGCAGCCAGCCGTCCGGCGTCCACTCCATTTTCTGGATCGCCGTCTCACGTCCCAGTGTGCAGCGAAGCTCCGGCCGGAATGGTCTTGAACACAGATGCACCAGATATATCTCACCAAGCTGTGTCTCGACATAGCTGCCGTGTCCCGCCTTTTGCAGCACAACATCCGGATTGAAATATTTCGGTTTCAGATGATCCGGATCGTGTCTTTCATTGGATATCACCGGATTAGAGGTTACGATCGGATTCTTCGGATCTCCCTCATACGGTCCCCATACGTTTTTGGAACGCCCCATCGTCACACAATGGTTATAGCCTGTACCACCCTCGGCACACATAATATAATAATAGCCGTTCCGTTTGGTAAGATGCGGTGCCTCAATGCAGCCACGGTCTGTGCCTCCACGCCAGATGCGCTTCGGATAGCCAATGATCTCTTTTTTCTCCGGATCATACTCGGAAAGTGCGATCACTCCCGGCTTCTCATAGCCCTCTCTTGTCTCCCAGTCCAGAGAAACAATATATTTTCTGCCGTCATCATCGTGAAGGATCGATGCATCAAAGCCGGAGGAATGCAAATAAACCGGCTCACTCCACGGTCCCTTAATATCCTTTGCCGTGATCAGGAAATTGTCCACATCAAAGTAACGGGCATTCATCGAATTCATCACACCGTAGATCACATAGAACAGATCCTCCTGCTCGCAGTAGGTCAGGCATGGTGCCCATATTCCCTTGGCGGACGGCAGTTTCTTCAGATCAGGATTACTGTCATCTGTCAGAACATGTGTATAAAGCTCCCAGTTTTTCATATCTCTGGAATGATAGATCGGGATTCCCGGAAACCATTCAAATGTCGATACTGCGATATAGTAATCATCTCCCTTTCTGCAGATGCAGGGATCCGGATTAAAACCCGGTAAAATTGGATTTCTAATCATCTTTCTCTCCTCTCGATTTTAAAAACGTCCGTATTTCCATCTACTGACCGCTAACAACACCGCTGACAATACTTCGCACCGATACCATAATATCCGCTTCCTTTCCTTGCAGTCTTATGTGCACCGGCACAGCTTCTACACCGCGGTTTAACAGGATCAATACAATTGTTCCGTCAGGATTTTCCCAGGCGGTCACATCAATTTCATCTGTATATCTGCTGAAACCAAGCCTTACCGCACCCTCCCGGATAAAATGCGAAAAATGCCAATAGTAATCTGCACTCATTCGCTGTATCAGCTCTTTGTGTTCCACATCATACAGAAAAGGGGCATCACAATAATTTCCAACATGATTGGGACCTCCCTCTTTATCCAAAAGGATATTCCAATCAAAAAATGAATTCAATCCATGATTTAAATTCCCAATCATATCATGTGCCAGACGTCCCGCATTAATTTCTTCTGCGGACGGATTAAATTTATTGTATTCCAGACAGCTTTCTGACAGAATCAGTTTCTTATCCGGAAATTGTTTCCGAATAAGATCCAGTGCCTCAAAATGATCTCCACTGTACCAGTGAAATGCAACTCCGTCAATCATGTGATCCGTCTTTTCATCGATCAACTCACATGCCCTTTCAAAAGCACGTTCCTTATTATGATCCCACACAAACACCTTCACATGTTCCAGTCCTGCCCGCTCCATAGCCGGATACAGATATTCCGAAAGAAACTCCTTTTCCTGAGCGGAAGAATACACACAGGAATCCCACGTCTGAACAGCCTTTGGTTCATTTTGCACAGAAATCTGCTTCACCTCATATCCGCGTTTCTCAAACTCTGCAATGTATCGGCAAATACATTTTGCCCATAAGGGATAAAACTCTCTTTTCAGACTTCCACCATTTTTACGGGCACCATTTGTCTTCATAAATGCAGGCGGAGACCACGGTGACAGCATTATTTTTAATGGTCTTTGCGCTGTTTTCTGTGCAGCCTCCAACAATGGCAGAATATATTTCTCTGTATCCGTAAAATCAAATGATTCCAAATCTCTGTCCTGCGGGTCTTTTATCGCCGAATACAAATGAGTCGAAAAGTCACAGCTGTCCATATGAATCCGCACTCTAACATAGTTCATGTGATCCGGATCAAAATATTTTGTGAGCAGCTCCTTCTGCTGCACGTCATTCATTTGTTGAAATACATAACCTGCAGCATCAGTAATTGCTCCACCAAACCCTTCAAAGGTCTGGTATTTTATCTGAGGATAAATATTAATTACCTGATCCTCTACTCCTGTATCATCAATAAAATCTACTATTTTCTCATTCCTTAAGAGTTTTTGTTTTCCAACACTTTCCACAAATGTAAATTTCATGATTGCTCTCCTTCATACTCTTTCAAAATCCGGACGCCCCAATCCTTCATCGGAATACTCTGCCCCTTCATAAAGATATTACCTGTCAGAAGATCCTCCACCTTTTCGAATGGGCAAATAAAACTCTCCGCTTCTTCACTGTAATGAAGAGCATAATGAATTGTTTCTTTTTTCTTATTAATGCCGCTGCGAATGATCACAGGCCATTTTATTTCGTCATCGAAATAGTTTTGAACCTGAGCACAAACAACAGCATCCCTAAATATTTTCTTCAGTCTTTCTTTCGTTACATAGCAGCCAATATAATAACCATATCCCTGTCCAAAAGCATTTTTAGTGATCGCGGCATATTTTCCCCAGTATTTATGCTCATATGACTCCATCACCTGAGCCGTATCCGGTTTCAACAATTCAGCAAAATAAAAAATATTTTCTCCTGCAACCGTTGCCCGTCCCGGCTCCGTAAACTGATTATAGCTCATACCGAAGCAATCCGTCATGCCATGAGGCTGCACATCTGAATACACACTTAACTGACGATCTGCCACAAAAGACTTAAAAGAGCTTACAACCACTCCACCAGCCTGCACAAATCCCTTCATCTTCTGAACAAATGCATCCGATACACTATATAACGCAGGTGTAACGATCATCTGATACGGCTTTTGTTCCTGATCAAATTTTTCTTCCAATTGGTGAATGTCTATGATATCACAGGAGATGTTCATTTCGTACAAACAATCATACATCCAGCGAACCACATCATTATAGCTTAAATCCTTGTCAATCGGGAACCAGTTGAAGCTGCTCAGAGACTGATTATCAATTACCACAGCCACCTGATTTTTCCGGGAAATACACAATGTTTCCCTGCCGAACCGGGCAATCTCACGTCCAAATTCTCCCGCCTCTTCATATACCGGATTCGTAGAAAGGTCATGACTCAAAACACCCTTCCAATACGTTTCATATCCATCATGAATGGAATGCCAGTTCCAGTATAAAACGCCTGCCGCCCCACTTGCCAGATGACTGTATCCATGAAGACGGAGTTGTCCCGGATATGGTGTCCAATATTTAAATGCCTGCGCCTGACATTCCAGCACAATATATGCATCATCCTTAAGGGTTCGAATAGAATCCCCACCAAATCCAATCTCTGCTCCCGTCAGACCATCCTGAGTCGGATGATAAATATCTGTTCCTGCGATCGTCACGGCTTTAGACGCTTCATAATGATTGATATCAGGCTGCACACCATAAGAATACCCATCCTGCGCAATATCTGCTCCAAATTTTTTCCATTCAAAATCAAAGTTATGTGTAATAAACTGATCTTGCCTCTTATATTTTTTTACAAGCTCTGACTGCCACACTAAATACTCTGCCGCCAGACTTCTCTGGAATTTGGCAAATTCGCAGGCAAGTCCACCATGAATACAGCCTGCCATATCCGGAAAATCCGACCAATCAGAAATGGAATTACTCCAGTAGCGCAAGCCAAATACTTCGTTTAACTGCTCGGTCGTATGAAATTTTGTCTTTAAATATTCAACGAACATCCGCTGCACCTGTGGCGATGCTGTTCCATAATGCTTCGTCTCATTATCAATCTGAAAACCTATCACACAGGAAACATTTGCCGTATGCTCAAGCAATTTACAGATCACATTTTCAGCGCATTTACGAAACACCGGGTGAACGATATCCATGATCTGGCGTTTTCCGTATTTCTTTCTGGAATACCCGTCAAACACCATCACTTCCGGACATTTTTTTTCTAACCAGGAGGGAATGGCATACGTTGGTGTCCCAATGATCACATACATTCCGGCTTCCTCTGCTGCCGCAAGCGCTTTATCAATATAGGAAAAATCGTATACACCTTCTGCCGGTTCTAATGTGCTCCAGGTTGACTCTGCAATACGAATCGTATTCATTCCTGCTTTCTGCATCATGGCAATGTCTTCCTGCAGCCGGTCATACGGCATATACTCCGGATAATATGCTGCTCCAAATAGAATATCTTTTACCTGCAATTCCCTCATGGTAATCCTCCTCTATACACAATGACTACTCTGCCGATTAATTGTCCTTACGGTGCTTTCCCTGCTCCAGATCAGCAAGAACCTGATCATACTTCTTGTCCAGATCAAAGAATACCATGCAGACCACTACGATCACTACCATAATAAACGGAATCCATGCAAAGGACCAATTAATTGCTGCCAGTGACTTAGCAGACTGCACTGCCTTCTTTGCGTCAAATCCGCCGAATCCTAACACCCATCCAAGGGCTGCTGTACCAATACCGGAGCCAACCTTCATACAAAATGAAGATGCTGCATTTCCCATACCGGCTGTTCCATATCCGTTGTACCACTCTCCATATGTGATTGCATCCTGAAGAAGACCAAACATAGAAGCTCCTCCACATGCAAATCCCATACCCTTTACAACAGATAATACACAGGTCATTGTTACATCTGTTGTAAAACCGGAAAGAAGAAATCCAATTCCGGAAACTGCCATTCCATACATAAACAGATTTTTCTTGGAAACCTTTTTCATAATGAATGGTGTCACAAAGAGGAATGCAATCTGTGCAATAGAAAGACAGTTAGAAATAATGGCATATTTACCGGCATTTCCTACATTATACTGTGCAAAAAAAACGGCAGATCCGAAGAAGCAGGACATCATAAAATACATTGCAAAGATAGCAATTACCAGTAATACCCAGTACTTATTGACGAACAATCCTTTAATGCCTTTGATAAAGGAAACCTGATTTTCCTTTGCCTCTTTCTGAGTAGAACCACCTTCTACGACACGCTCTTTGCACATAAAGAATGTAAACATGTTTAAAACAACAAATACAATCATTAAAACAACAAATGTCAGTGTCCAGCCCTTCTGGGAATAAACGTCTCCACCACCAAAAGCAGCTGTCATTTTCAGTACAACCGTATTGATCGTCATGGTTCCTGCTGTTGCCAAAAGGTTACGGAAATTTCCAAGCAAACCTCTCTCATACTGATTGGTTGTCATGAGACCATTTAAGGTTGCATACGGAACATTGATTCCTGTATAAAAAATCGTAGAAACCAGATTATATGTTAAAAACATATATGCCAGCTGTGTTTTCCCAACAAATGCAGTTGGAACCGTAAACATAAGAACCGTACATACTGCTAACGGCACACACAATCTGGCGATCCACGGGCGTGCCTTTCCCCATTTACTATGAGTATGATCGATAATATATCCCATTACCAGATCCGAAATACCGTCAAAAATTTTTGAAATTGCAATAATAGACGCTGCAGCCGCTGCGCTTGCTCCAACAACATTCGTATAATATACCAGCAAAAATGCACTGATCGCAGAATAAACCAAGTTTCCTGCATAATCTCCTATACCATATGCAAAACGCTCTAAAAATGTAAGCTTAGCATTTGGATTCATCTTATTCTCATTCATATTCGTTACCTCTCTTTCTATTGCTTATTTATCTAACGGAAACCATCCAAAATCAACACAACGTCCCAGATCCCAGCTATCCCAGCCAATCCAGCCTTCTGTATTGACTGTGTCTGTCAATAATTTATAGCTCCAGTAAAAATAACCGGATCCCTTTTCCCAGGCTGCTTTCTGCATTCGTGCAACTGCCTGATATATTTCCTTTTTCTGCTCTGGCGAATAGCTTTCTACCGAAGCTCCCTCCAGTCCGTTTAAAACTGTCTGACCGCCCTTCGTATCCCAGCCGCAGGCAAGAGAATTAAACAGACACCACTCACCACAGATCACAGGGAAATACTGCTGCATTTCTTCAATTTCTTTCATGAAATGCTCTTTCACATATTTTTCATAGCCCTCTACAGTCTGCTCACATCCCATCATTTCTGCCATCATCAAATACTGGTGGGTATCAAGAACTACATTTTTGTACTTTTCTTCACGCATAAAATCTTTCCAGATCGTAAGCTCAAACCCATCATGAATAACGATATATTTATCCTCATCCAGATACTTCTCAATACGGTCATAGGCATCCAGATAGAATTTCCGGATAAACTCAACAGTAATCGGAGCACTGCCTTTCGCCATCTCTTTATCTACCGGTGGATATCTTTTTTGAATATTCAGTAACTCCCATGCTCCCTGTAATGCCGGCTCGTTGATCAGTTCGATTCCCCAAAGACCTTCTCTGTGTCCATATCTTTGAGCCAGTCTCTCCAATACTGTATGGACAAACTCAACCTCCTCGGGATTCTGAGCCCATTTACAAACTCCACATATTCCTCCATTGTCAGATCCATTCTGTCCTTCCGGTGCTGTATGCAGATCGATCAGAATCTTCAGTCCATACTTTTCTGCCCAGTTAAATGCTTTATCCAGTTCTTCTACACATCCAATGAAAGGCTCTCTGTCGCCAAAAATGAAATATGGTACCGGAATACGTACTGCATCCAGTCCCCAGGACTTGATTGTTACAAAATCACGTTCCGTAATATACTCACTACGATGGATCTTGATTCTTGCCTCATACACCTCCTTCGACAACTGCCTTGGCAGCCAGTACTCGTCCTCCGCTGTCGTTCCTTCAAACAACGCCGGATTCATCCATTTTTCCAAAACCAGCCAGTTTCCTAAATTAACACCTTTTACTTTCATAATAGTAACCGTACCTTTCTTTGTTTAAAACAAACAACTGTTTTCCGTT